>Ga0114922_10002315_pt1 | contig 17866 bp, 17 predicted proteins | sample AartaG_FD_100975 | JGI IMG/M metagenome (GOLD analysis project Ga0114922, IMG submission 100975) | Deep subsurface microbial communities from Aarhus Bay to uncover new lineages of life (NeLLi) - Aarhus_00045 metaG | ecosystem: Environmental > Aquatic > Marine > Oceanic > Sediment | place...
CCCTGGCGCCCGAGGACCCCACCAAGCCCTTCCAGGCCAAATGGATGGGGACGTACGGCCCCGGCGAGGTCCCTGTGCGCAAGCTCGACGTGGTGGCGTTCCTGGACCCGGCCGTCAGCGAAAGGGGCTGCCCGCGCGCGCTCGTCGCCGTCGGCGCCGACCGGACCACGGGGGCGCGCTACGTGCTGGAAGCATGGATCGAGCGCGGCACCGCGACGGAGATGGTCGGGAAGCTGTTCGAGTTCAACGCGCGGTTCCGCCCCCGTGTGATCGGCGTCGAATCCAACGGCGGGTATGCGCTCATCAAACCCCTGCTGGGCATGTGGGAGGCCGAGCGGCGAGTGCGGTTGCCGGTGCGCTACGTCAACCACACCCGGCCGAAGGACCTGCGGATCGAGACGCTCTGCACGCAGTTCGAGAGCGGACTGTGGCGCTTCTCGCAGCACCCGAGCCCCGGTGTTAAGACGCTTCAGGAGCAGTTCCTCAGCTATCCGGACGGCTACGTGGACGGCCCGGACGCGGCGGCGGGATGCGACGAGCTGCTGCCGCAGGCATTCGGGGCGCCGCCGTCCGAAGGCAGCTACGTGTCGCTCCGAAAACGGACCGATTTCAGCCAGGTGTGAAGGCCCAGGACGACGAGAAACGAGCAACGGCAGTTGCCAGTGATCAGTGGCCAGCAACGGCAAGGACGAGCAACGAACAACGAGCAACGAGCAACGAATAACGAATAACGGATAACGGAAGACGACGAGTAGGAGTAGGAGCAGGAGCACGAGAGAAGGTAGGGGCACGGCGTGCCGTGCCCTCGGAGCACGAGCAGGAGTAGGGGCATCCGCCGTACGGCGGACCGCGCCCTGGGAGCAGGACTAGGAGCACGAATGCGAGGGATCAGATGAGCGAGAAACCAGCCCAGCAGATGATGGCCGAGCCGTCGGCCGCAGGTTTCGGTGCCCGCGCCGTCGTCGGCCACGTGGACATCGACACGCTGACGCCGCGGGCGATCAAGCGGATGCTGCTCGCCGCCGAGTCCGGCGACCTGGCGGCCCAGGCCGAGCTGTTCGAAAGGATGGAGGAGAAGGACGGGGAGCTGGACGCCTACCTGCGCACGCGCAAGACCGGCGCGGCGCGGCTGCGGTTCGAAATCCAGCCCGCCGACGACTCCCCCGCCGCCGAGGAGGCGGCCGAGCTCTGCCGCAGCGTCATCGCCGACATCCCGGACCTCCCCCAGGCGATCTTCGACCTGCTCGACGCCATCCCGAAGGGGTTCAGCGTCCAGGAGATCGACTGGGAGACGGGCGCGAGCCGCTGGTGTCCGCGCCGGCTCGTCTGGCGGCCGCAGCGCTGGTTCGCCCTCGCCGAGGACGGCCAGACGCTGCTCTTGCGCGATGAAGCCGGGCAGGGAGTCCAACTCAACCCGCTCAACTTCATCATCCACCGGGTCAAGGCGCGCAGCGGCTTCGGCGCGCGCACCGGCCTGCTGCGCTCCTGCGTGCGGGCCTTCATCGTGCGGCATTTTGCGTGGAAGGACTGGATGGCGTTCGCGGAGGTCTACGGCACGCCGCCGCGCATCGGCTGGCTGCGCGAGCAGGTCCCCTGGGATTCCGAGGAGGCGCGGGAGCTCTGGCAGGCCGTCCGCGCGCTCGGCATGGACGCCGCCGCCGTCGTGCGCGAGGGCAACCGGATCGAGGTGCTGGACACGCGGTCGGCGGGGGAGGGGCAGATCTTCGAACGCATCCTGGACCGCGCCGGGCGGGAGATGACCCTCGCCGTCCTGGGCCAGTTGCTGACCACGGGCGGCGAGCAGGGCGGCTCCTACGCTCTGGGACACGTGCACAACCAGGTGCGCTGGGACCTGATCGAGGCCGACGCGCAGGCACTCGCCGGCGCCCTGACGAACCAGCTCCTCCGCCCCATCGTGCACCTGAACCTCGGCGCCGATCGGCCCGTCCCCCGCTGGCACTTCGACGCGGAGAAGCCCGAGGACCTGGGGGAACTGGCCGCCACGGTGAAGACGCTCAGCCAGGCCGGGCTCGCCATCCCGGCGCGCTGGGCCTACCGCAAGTTCGGCATCCCCCGGCCGGCCGAAGGGGAGCCGGTCCTGAGCCAGGTCAAGGAGGCATAGAGAGACATGAGCGCGGAGAACACGACGGGAATCGCCGCACGGGCCATCGAGATGCCGCTGCCCGCCGGGGCGGGCGCCGGCGTGCCGGAGTGGGCGATGATCGCTCGCACGGGCGCCTGGCTCGGGCACCCCACGCGGGCCGAAATCATCACGCCCGAGCACCTGCGCAGCGCGCTGGACTACTTCAACGCGCACTACGCCGCGCACGGCGCCGACCTGGTCGTCGACTACCACCACGCCAGCGCCCTGGCGCCCCGAACGGGCGGACGCGCGCCCGCCGCCGGCTGGATCACGGCGATGAAACTGCGCGCCAAGGGCGCCGAGCTATGGGGCCGGGTGCTCTGGACCGCCGAGGCGGCGGCCGCCATCGCCCGCCGCCAGTACCGGTTCCTCAGCCCCTTGCTGCGCTTCAACGCGCCCAACCGCCTCACCGGCAAGCCGGTGCCGATGACGCTGCACAGCGTGGCCCTGACCAACACGCCGTTCCTGACCGAACTGGAGAGTCTGAACGCGGCCGACGGCCGCGCCGGAAGCCCCGCTACGGACGGCGGGGCCCAAGCAGTGGTCTCAGAAGGAGGCGAGAGCATGTCTCTGCTGGACAGTCTTGCCGAGGCGCTCGGAAAGGAGCCCGAGCAGGTGGCCTCCGAGTTCGGGCTCGCGAGCGTCGAGGACGAATGCGTGGCGCATGCCCTGGAGGCCCTGGTGGCGGGGCCGGCGCCGCCGGTCAGCGCGGCCATCGCGAACGAGCTGGGCGTGCCGGCCGACGCGGACGAGACGCAGGTGCGGGCGGTGCTGATCGGGCTCAGGGCGCCCAGCGCGTGCCTCGACGCCCTGCGCACCAAGCTCGCGCTCGAACCGAACGCGCCCGAGGTCGAGATACTCAACGCGGTGGACGGCCTCCGGCAGTCGCAGCGCGACGCGGAGGCGGGCGGACTGGTCGATGCCGCAGTCGCGGCAGGCAAGGTCCCGCCGGCGCACCGTGACTTCTACCTGAGGGAGGCCCGGAACGATCTCGAAGCGACGCGGCGCGTTCTGAACGCCATGCCCGTGCTGATGCAGCCGCAGCCCGCGCCGCGAAGGGCGGCCGGGGGCCGCGGGCTGGACGAGGCCGAGGAGTCGGTCTGCCTCCAGCTCGGGCTCTCGGCGGAGGCGTTCCTGACGGCCGCGGACTGAAGAACCAGGCCGGCGCAGCCGGCATGAACCAACCCACTCAGGAGGTGGATGAATGGCAGCCTTAACTTCCGACAGGAACACGGAGTACAGCCTCGGGGACCTGCTTTCGATCCCCGTGGCGGCGGAGACGCGCATCTTCGCCGGCTCCCTGGTGTGCAGCAACGCCGACGGCTACGCCGTGCCGGCGGCCGACACGGCGGGCCTCATCTTCGAGGGCGTCGCGACCGCCCAGGCAGATAATCGCAACGGCGCCGACGGCGATCTGAACGTCGTCGTGAGGCGCCGGGGCCGGTACCGCCTCGACTGCGCGTCCGCGCTGGACCAGTCGGCCCTCAGCGCCCAGGTCTACGCCGAGGACGACCAGACCGTGGCCGTCGCCGGCGACGTGGACAACGACGTCGCGGTCGGCGTCATCGACAAGGTCGAGGGCGCCGGCGACTGCTGGGTGTCCATCGACGCGGCCGTGCTGGCCGGCAAGAGCTGGAGCCCGGCGACCACGACCACGACGGCCGCGTAACCCCATTCGGGCGCCCCAACGGGCGCCGATCCGACCCGTAACGGAGGTCTGAAGCATGCAGATCACGCAGGGGAATCTTGAAGCCGTCTTCACCGGTCTCAAGGCGACTTTCGCCGAGGCCGTCCAGACGACGGAGAACGAGCGCACACTGCGCATGATGGAGGTCGTGCCGAGCACGAGCGGCACGGAGACGTATCCCGTGGCCACGCTGCTGGGCGACCTGGAGGAGGTGCTGGACGAGGTGACGATCACCAGCATCGGCGCCTTCGTGCAGAGCGTCCCGAACAGGACGTTCGCCCGCATCGTGCAGGTGCACCGCAACGACATTGCGGACGACAACGTCGGCGTCTACAGGCCGGGCGTTCGGCAGCTCGGCCGCCGGGCCGCTCTCTACCCGCTGCGGCTCGCCGCGGAGGTGTTGCTGGCCGGATTCACCGACGAGTGGATCGACGGCACCACCGTATTCAGCGCCGAGCACGAGTGGGTCGGCGGGGCCGCCTGGTCCAACCGGGGTGACGCCGCGCTGACGAGCGACAACTTCGAGACGGCCATGGCCGCGCTGGAGGCGCACGCAGGCCCCGACGGGGCGCGCCTCGGCCTCCAGGCTGACCTGCTCGTCTGCGGGCCGGCCAGCCGCGCCGCCGCCGAGGGCATCCTGGAGATCCAGTACGTCGAAGGTGGCGAGTCCAACCGCCTCTACAAGAAGTGCGACCTGCTGGTGCTCAGCCGGCTGGGCGACAGCCAGGCGTGGTTCGTCATGGACACCGACCCCGTCAAGCCGATGGTCCTTCAGGACCGCGAGGGGCCCGAGTTCACGGCGAAGGACGATCCCGGCGACGAGGACGCCTTCTACCGGGAGCGCTACGCCTACAAGGGCAGGCGCCGCTGCGCCGTGGCGCTGCTGGCACCGTGGCTCGTACAGGCGAGCAACGGGGGCGAATAACGGCCAAGGGCCGGGATGAAGGGGGCCGTCCTGAGCGCGTCGAAGGGCGGCCCAATCCCCCGCCTCCGCTTTGACTATCCGGACCAGTGGGAGCCGAAGATGGCCTACTGCACGAGCGACGACGTTCAGACCAGGATCGGCGAGGAAGACCTGGCGGCGCTGGCCGACTACGACGGCGACGGCGAGGCGGACGAAGCGGTCGTGGAGCAAGCGATCCGCAGCGCCGAGGCGCTGATCGACAGCTACCTGGCCGTCCGGTTCAGCGTGCCCGTCGTCAAGCCGGACGATGAGTGTCCCGACGCGCTCAAGACGCGGGCCGTGAACCTGGCCGTCTACTTCCTGCGGCTCGGCCGGGACAGCGTCACGGACGACGTGCGCGCCCAGTACGAGGACGACGTCGCCTGGCTGCAACAGGTAGTGGCCGGGGCCGTCTCCCTGGGCTTCGAGCCGACGCCCAACGAGAGCGCGGCGGCGCCCCGGGTGCACTACGAGACCCAGCCCAGGATCTTCGGCCGGGACGAGCCGCTCTAGGGCGAAGGCGGTCAAGCGTTACCCGTTAATGGTTAATGGTTAATCGGGAATGGGACATGTGCGCGCAATCCTCAGCGGTTCGCCACGCACCAGAAGCGGTTCTCATCTTCGGGCATTCCTCGATTAACGATTGACGCTTCCCCATTAACGATTCTCCGAGGACGCGATGAGCAACTTCCTGACAGACGGCCGCCTCGGCCTGATCGCCGCGCTGCAGGCCGACGCCGAGATAGACGGGCGGGTCAAGACGTGGTTCGACTTCGGGCCGGGGCTCAAGCGCCGTCACGACGTCGAGCCGGCCTTCTGTCCCGCGCTCAGCGTGGCGCCGGCCGAGGGCGCGGAGCTTCACGTGGCGAACGTGGAGAGGGAGGTCCCGCAGGTCCTGCGCGTTGAGGTGGCCACGGCCGGCCAGGACGTGCAGCCCTGCGAGGAGCTCGTCGCCCTCGTGCTGGACCGCGTCCGGGCGTGCAATGAGAGCTGCCTGGGGCTCGCGGCAGACGGCATGACGGGGCTGCGCGTGCGGCGCATCGTCTGGTCGGCCGTTCCGCGCGAGGAAGGGGCCCGCCTGATCTGGACGGCGGCGATCGACGTGGAGCTGCTGTGGCGCAGGACCTGAGAAATGCGAAGTGTGAAGTGTGAAGGGAGAAGCTTGGCCGCCTGTTCGGCGGCTGACGGTAACGGCAGTTGGCAGTTCTCAGTTGCCAGTGCACAGCAACGCTGAACCACGGATTACGAATAACGAATAACGAATAACGCCGAGCAGGAGCAGGGGCATGAGTAGGAGCAAGAGCAGGACAAAGAACAGGAGCAGGAGTAGGAGGCAGAGGTGAGCGGACCGAGCGGAGACTGGCACTACGGCCGACGGCGCCATCTGCGGCTGTGCGTCGAGGAGACGTGGGGCGTCTGCCCGGAAGACCCGGCCTGGCAGGCCGTTCCCATTCTCGGGGACGGCTTCGGGCTGAAGGCAGCCAACCCGCGCTTTCGTCCCGGCACGCTGTACGGCGGTTGGAACAGATCGGTCCAGCTCAGTCACTTCCAGGCAGTACGTGGCGGGTTCGTCACGCTGCCCTGGCCGCAGGTTGCCGCGCTTCTGCTCGACGTGGCGCTCGACCGTCAGGACGGCGAGCTGTCCGGCTACTGCATGGACTACTACACGCCGGCCGACCCGCGCCGTTACCTGGGCGTGAAGGCGGACGGGCTGGACGTCGTCGCGTCGGCGCTCGGCCGCGACGCGGAGTTCCGATTCACGTTGCAGGCCGCCGCCGAAGAGCCCGCCCCCGCTCTGGCGGAGGACGACTTCGACTACTCGGGCCTGAGTCCGGTGCCGTTCCTCTTCGACGGCGCCGTCGTGAAGGTCGAAGACGCCGAGGTCACGGGAGTCGAGCAGTTCACCTTGCGCGTGAGGAACAACCTTGCGCAGGGGCCGAACCGCGGCGGGATCGTCGGCTTCCTGGCGGCGGGGCAGCGGGCCGTTTCCGTGGAGCTGCGCACGCTAGACGACGGCGATGCGTTCAACGCGGCGGTGCGCAGCGGCGGGGCCTTCAGCTTCGAGGCGACCTTCGCCCACCCCGAGGGACACACGCTGGACCTCGCACTGCCCGTGCTTCACGCGGAGGAGAGCGTCGAGGAGGCCGCCCCCGGGCGGCTGGCGCGAGCCGTCCTCCGGATGGAGGCCGGGACCGATGAGGAGGGAGACGACATCCTCCACACGGTCAACCTGGCAGCGACCACGACCGAAGCGGAGAGCCCATGAGCGAAACCAGCGCATCCCTTGGAGCCGGACTGGAACGCGCGCGCGAGGCCTATGAGGAGACGGCGGAGCAATTGCGCGAGGAACAGCGCGCCCTCGAGTTGCTTCGCAGCATGGTTGCGGCCCTCGCCGACGAGAGCGTTCGGCTGCACCAGCGCAACATGGCGAGCATTGAGTCGATGAAGGAAGACCTGGAGCGTGTCAAGCGGCGGCTCAAACGGCTGGCGACGGCCAGGAGCTAGCCCGCGCTTGCGGACCGTGCCGAGCAACTGCGCCGAGGAATCTGGAGCTACCTGATGGGGCAGGGATACTTCGATGACGGACGGATTCACGTCGAGTTGGGCGCCCACGTGTTCGTGACGCCCTCGGCGCGGCGGCGGAACGTCGTGCTTGCACCGCACGCGCACGCAGCCACGGTGCTGGACTCGGGCGGCGGCGTGCTTTCCCTCCGGGTCACCGCCCAGCGAGTGCGCGCCAGCCTGGGCGATGCCGAGAGATACATCTTCAACCTGTTCCACGCACTGGCCTGCAGCGGCCCCGGAACGCTGGCGTTCCAGGACAACCTGGGCAACCCGGCGGCCATCGCCGACAGCGTGTGCGTCGCGGCCATCGGCCGGGTCAGCGCCTTCCGCTTCGCCGACATCGCCCTGGACTTCGTGGCCCCCGAGCAGTCGGCCGAGCCGGAGTGGGGCTCGGTTCCAGGCACTCCGCCCGAATACGGGGGGACTTCCACCCAGCAGGATTACTCCGCCGGGGGAGTGGCGATCGGGACGGACCCGGTCCAGATGCGGATCGAGATGACGCGCGACTACCCGGTGCGCGAGATCCCGCGGGCGCGTGGGGCTCGTGCGAGCGGGCCGAAGCGCGGGGCACGCATCCGTTTCGTCGTCCTGGCGCAGGTCCTGACCGACGGGCAGAACCTGGCCGCCTACCTGGCGGCGCTGGCGCGCCAGATCGGCCCGCGCACCGTGTCCCTCGAGGCCAACGGCAACACGTACGGTGGCGTCGTGCTCGAATCGCTCCGCCCGGCCCACACCGACCGGCGGCACACCGATTTCGAAGCGGAGTTCGTGATGCAAGTGCCGCCGTGCGCCTACCCGACCTCCTCGACGACTCCCGGGGCGACCACGACGTCGGGACTCCCGACCACGACGACGGCGGCCCAGGCAACCACGACGACACCACGGAGCACGACGACCGCGGCCCCTTCGACAAGCTCAGGGCAAGCGACAACGACCACGAAGCAGGGGACGACCACGGAAGGGGCGACGAGCACCACTGAGCTGCCGATTACGACGACGGCCCGGGCAACCACCACGACACAGCGATCCACGACGACCACGGCACAGCCGAGCACGACGACGAGGACGAGCACGACGGCCCCGGCCACTACCACGCTGGCCCCCGTCAGCACCACCACGGTCCTCATACCGTGCAACGACTGCGATCCGCCCCACCAGTACACCTACTGCGTCGCCTTCTCGGGGCTCGCCGTTGACTTTGGGCCCGCCAATGGCTCGTGGCCAGTGGACTGGGCGCCCCTGGGCGAGGACTACTGCCGGTGGCTGGGGTTCGACATCTGGCCCGGTGTGCCCGGCTACGACATCGTGCTGGGCTGGAACGGGATCGAGGGCCGCTGGCTGATGACGCTGCGCAAGAGGCTGGATTGCTGGAAGCAGTGGCTCGGGCCCAACGACCCGTGCGACCCGTCCGGCACCTACGAAGAGCACGCCTGCGACGACGGCGCCTGCGACAGTTCTAACACGTGCGGTAACTCCATGGGCGGCAAGTGCTGGGTCTGCCCCGTCTGCCCCTGCGGGACGACGACGCCCGGCCCCACTTCATCCACCACGCTCGAAGCCAGCACCAGCACCGTGCTGCCGACGACCACAACCGAAGGGCCGACCTCAACCACGACGGAAGTTCCGGAGTGCCCTGCCAACCAGCACTGCGTGGACAACTGCGCCCTGGACTACTACTGCGCCGACTTCAACGGCTGCTACTGCGGCGGGCCGCCCACCTGCACCGGCACCATGCAGTGGCACCGGTTCGGACCCTCCTGTGCGTGGGACGTCCAGCAGACCGCGGGCCCGTGTGTGTCGCCTCAGATCACGTGCTCCGACGCCGCGTGGTTCTTCACGGTGAACCACGAACCGACGGGCACGAGCTGCCAGTACGAGAAGGGCGCCACGGCGACGAGCTGCCCGGGCGGGACCTACTCCAAAGTCAGCGGGACCTGCCCCGGCTGTCCCTCGGAGGTCACCGTCTACACCTGACCGGAGAAGCCATGGACATCAGGTTGTTCATCAACGGCGTGCGCAACAGGGAGCTGGCGGTCAGGAGCGTCCGCTCCTCCTACGTGCGGGCATGGGAGGCGGAGCTGTTCCATGCGGCCCGGCACGACGGCAGGGCCGCGGCCGGCCTGTGGGACGACGTGCGCATCCAGGACGGCTCCGGGCGCGTGCTTCTCCGCGGCAACGTCACCGAGGTCCGCCCGGGCGGCGTCAGCGAGGAAGGCGTCACGTACGTGGCGTCCGGGAGGCGCTTCCGCCTGGAGAACGAGCCCGTCCGCATCAACGGGCGAGGCTTCTACATCTGGAACCGGCGCGGCCACACCTGCAAGGAGGGGCGGGGCGGGGAAGATTCCCCCGGCAAGGACGGCGGCAAGTGGACCGCCGGCGAGATCATCATCGACATCCTGGAGCACGCCCTCGGCCTGCCCGTGGCCCACGCCGGCACCACCACGGACGGCGGCGCGGTGTCGGACATCCTCGGCCACCACGGCCACGCCGGCTGCGTCACCGATCCCTACCTGACCGCCGCGGACGTTGCCGACTACGATCCCACGACGATCCTGAGCCTGGACAGCGTCATCGGCGAGTTCAGCGTGGACAACACCAGCGTGGCGGACGCCATCAGCCTGCTGCTGGCGCTGAACGGCGGCTTCTGGGGCTGGTACATGGACCCGGCCAGCGGCGAGCTCGTCGTCGTGGACCTGGACGCGCTGCCGGCCCAGGGCCTCCAGGCTGGCGAGCTGGGACACTGGCAGGACGAAGAGGGCACCGACTACGTGCTGCTGGGCAACGAGCTCGACTGGAGCCTGGACGGCGTCTGTTCCACCATCGTCATCCAGGGCACGGACCGCACCGTCGAGGAGCAGCCCGCCAACATCGAGGGGACCGGCAACCCGGGCAAGGGCGACCTGGGCGAGCTGGAGCTGGTGGCCGAGCCGTGGCGCGACTTCGCCGCCGCCTATCGCGCCCTGGCCCAGCCCAAGCGGCCCGTCACGGCCAAGCTGATCGACGAAGAGTGCGACTACACCCCGCCTGCCGGTTCGCACAGCCTGAGCCACATGCCGCGCATATACGTCGGGACGGACGCCGGGCCGAAGACCTTCTACAACGCATCGGCCGTCTACTGGCTGCTGGCCAGCCGCATGATTGCGTTCACGCGCGCCCCGTCGCTCGGGCCCGGCCAGAGGCTGTGGGGATGGTACTGGGCCAAGGTGCCCTTCACGGTCCGGTCGGGGCCGGCGGGGGACGCCTACTCCTGCTACGGCTACGAGCGGACACGAACCGTTTATGACCCCGCGTTCCGTCATCCCACGAGCTGGCCCCAGCCGGGCACGGCGGACGACCAGACCGCCATGGAGCTCCTCGCCGAGCGCCTGCTCCGCCTGTACATGGACGTGCGGCGGCAGGGCGTCCTGCGGTGCGACGGCCTGGACTTCGACACGTTCGGCCTTCTGCACCGCTATAACGTGCTCAACCTCGGCCCGACCGCGACCGGCACCTCCCCCGGCGGAAGCACCACCCCTGCGCCCGGCCCGACAACGACGACGCCGGCCGCGCCCGACCCGATGCAGTGGGAGTCCCTGCGCGTCAACGCCGTCGAAGTGCTCCACAACTTCGACCAGGCGCGCACCGACGTCACCGTCGCCAATACGTTCTGGATGCTGGAGGAGTACTCCGAACTGAAGCGTCGGCTCGAGCTGAACCTGTTCGCCCAGCGGGAACTGGCCCTCAGCGAGGACCTGTACGCGTGCCAGATCAAGGACACGGCCGTGGAGCACACCACGGAGGGGCCGACCACACCCGCGCCGACGACCACCACCGAAGGCCCGTGCGTGGAGATCGGCAGCACCGTCGAGACGGAAGCTGCCCTCACTGACACCTGGAGCGCCGGCGACGGGTGCGTGGTCGTGACGCAATTGGTGCGCATGGCCTACGACCACTCCGGCGATCAGAAGCTGTACGCCTACTACCGGGACTTCACGTATGAGGCGGCGGGCGGCCTCGTCGCCGTCAGCGCCGAGACGCGCGTGACGATCGACACCCCCGAGCCGTGCTAGACATCGAGGTAGGGGCACGGCGTGCCGTGCCCTCACTTTGCGGAGAAGAGCAGAGCACTTGGCCCACTTGAAGAAATCGGCGGCCTCCGGCCGCCTGCTGAAGAACGCGGCGGGGCATCTGGTCATCCAGTGCCGGCCGTTCGTCAGCACCACGACGCCGGGCGGCGGCACGCAGAACAGTTGCAACGCCTGCGACCCACCGATACCGGACATCCTGTGCGTCGACCTCGGGGGCATCCAGGGGCTCAACTGCGCCTGCTGCGGGCTCGCGGGCACGACCACCGCGGCCGAGCATCCGGTCGGGGACATGAGCGTTCTGAACGGCCAGCGCGAGATCTACTGGGAGCATGACTGCACGTGGGCCAGAAGGTGGCGGGGCGCCAACGGCGAACGCTACGCCATCATCCTGTGGGACTCGCGCTCCGGCGGCGACTTCCACCACTGGGTCGTCTGGGCACAGTGCACATGCCCGATTCCGCTCGGCGGCTGGCGGCACTGCCGCATCATCTTCGCCTTGCCGCCCTGGCCCGACCCCGAGTGCGATCCGAGCGGCACGTACGACTCCTGGTACTGCAATGACGACGACGGTTGGTGCACCGGGGAGGGCTGCGTCTGCACGGAGACGACGGACGCAAGCTGCCAGATATCGTACTGCCCCACGACGGACGGGGGAGGCGCTCCCCCGGGAGGCGGCGCCACCAGCACGAGCACAACCACACAGCAGGCATGAAAGACCGCACGGGAGCTTCGGCCCGGCGGCGCCCTGCAGTGAGCGAAGGGGAGGCGACTGATGGATGGAGTCAAGATGGCCCGGATCCGGCGCTGCCACCAGTGCCCGCACCGCAGCACCCGCCACGCCGATGTCTGGCAGTGGCCGCACTGCGACTGCGGCGGCGGCGATGTTGAATTGAGCGACGAGTTCCTGGAAGGGCCGGACGCGAACTGCCCCGCCGGCTACTGGCTGGGCCTGGTGCCCGTCGACCTGGAGGCCGAACGCATGGAGCAAGAGGAGGCGGCCCTGGAGGGCAACCGCCAGTTCTACAAGCCGATCCTCCGGGCGGCCATGCCTTACATCGCCGCCGAAGCGGACAAGGAGAGCTTTCTGGTCGATGCCGTGGCCGCCGGCTCCGTCGACCACGTGGTGGCCCAGGAGGTCGCCGTCGAGGAGGGACTGCACCTTGACGCTCCGTGACAGAATCCGCGCAGCCGCCCGTAGGGGCATCCGCCGTACGGCGGATGCCCACGCCCCCGCACCGGATCGTAGGGGCACGGCGAGCCGTGCCCACTGGCCGTCGGAACACGAGCCGCACTGCGTCTTCGCGCGGCGCGCCCGATGCTGCACGCGCAAGTTCGAGTGCCGGCGTTTCGCTGACGTGGTGCGCGTCGTGTCGGGCACCGAGTGCGGGCCGAACTGCCCCGTGCGCGTCGAGCGCCTGCGTATCAGCGCCGTCATCACGGCCTTCAACGAGGGCCAGGAGGTGGCCAGGACCATCGAGTCGCTGGCCGAATCAGTCGACGAGGCCGACCTGGAGATCGTCCTTGTGGACGACGGCTCGCGCGACGGCAGTTGCGATCCTGCCGCCCCGGGCCGGTCGGTTCGGCTGCTGCGCCATAAGGAGCCGCAGGGGGTGGGACGTTCGCGGAACGATGGGTGGTCCGCGGTACGGCGCACGGGCGGCGACGTCGTCAGCTTCCACGACGCCCACATGCGCTTCCCGCGGGGAGGGCTGGAGGTGCTCGCCCGCCGTGCGCTGCAGAGCGAGTGCTTCGTCTGCGCGGGAAGCAACGGACTGGAGCACCAGAAGGGCAGCCGCCTGTTCTGCTGCGACCTGTTCTACAACCGCAAGGACGGGCTTCAGCCCAAGTGGCTCTACGTCGGCAAGGCGCCGGCGGAGGAATGGACGCGTTCCCCTGCCCCGATGGGCGCCGGGTATGTGATGAGCCGCGCCACGGTCGAGCGGTTGGAAGGCGCGACGGGCACGCTCTGGGACGACACCGCCGGGCGCTGGGGCTTCAGCGAACAGGCCCTTGCCGTCAAAGCCTTCCTGCTCGGCATCCCGGTGCTGTTCGGGCGGGACGTGGTTTTCCGTCACCTGTACCGCGGCACGAACCCCGTCCGCGACGCGGGCACCGAGCTTTGGAAGAACGCCACCCGCTGCACTGCGCTCCTGTTCGGGCGCGAGGCGTGGGAGAAACGGTTCAAGGCGTGGTGCGTCAGGCGGCTGGGCGAGAGGACTGTGGCCGCGCTCTCCGAAGAGGCGTTCCGGGAAGCAGACCGGCGGGGCACGCGGGCGCACTGGACGCGGCCGGTCGAGGACGTGTTTACCCACCTGTGCGGCAAGCGGGCCCCGGTCACCGAGCCCCATCCCGAGCATGCCTGGCTCAAGGAGGTGCGTGAGGTCTGTGAGGCCATCGTTCGCCGTACGGCGAAGGCCAGGGTCCTCCAGTGGCGGCCCGGCGAGGCGACCATGCTCGCGCGGCGCTTGCTGCCCGAGGCCGAGATCGTAGCGGTCGAAATGCCGGGCCACCGCGCCGACAACTGGTGGGACGTCTGCCGGGCGCACGGCGTCGACCTCGTCAAAGCGCGCCTGGGCCCGCAGTACGTCGAGCCCCCTGCCGCCAGCGAAGGCGGCCCTTTCGACCTCATCCTCGTGGGCGGCGAGATGCAACAGGAGTGCACGGTTGTTGCTCAACGGCTGCTCGCCTCCGGTGGGCAGTTGGTCTCCAACCCCGCCGCGGATCGCACCCAGATCGAAGACGCGGAGCTGAAGCGCGAGCGGGCCGGGCTGAAGAGCACGGCAGTTTCCAGTTCTCAGTCGCCAGTTGCCAGCGACCTCAAGCCGTCGGCCGTTGATTCTGGCCCTGCCGTTGCCGCCTCCGTGCCCTCCGTGTCTCCCGTGGTGAATCCGTCCGTCACTGTCGTTGTGCTGAACTGGCAGCGACCGCAGAACATCGCCGCCGTCCTCGACAGCATTGCGTCCCAGACCGTGCCCGCGCAGGTCTGCCTTTGGAACAACGGCGAGCCGTTGCCGGTCCGAGAGCACCCGCTCGTCAAGGCCTACGTCGAGTCGAGCCGGAACCTGGGCTGCTTCCCGCGCTGGGCGCTCGCCGCCCTGGCCGACACGGAGTACGTCTGCTCGATGGACGACGACCTCGTCTTTGCGGATACGCGCGTCCTGGAGGACGCCGTGGGCGCCTGCCGCCGGGAATGTCCGGACGGCATCGTCGGGTTCTTCGGCTGGTCGGAGGTCGAGGCCAAGGACTACCGCCACGGCCGCCATCACAACGGGACCACGACGGGCACGCGGTGCGACGTCATCAAGGGCCGGTTCATGCTGTTCCGCCGCGCGTTGCTGGAGCGGGTGCCGATGGAGATTCCGCCCCTCGCTGGCCTCGATGCCGTCTCGCATCGCGAGGACGACCTGTACCTGAGCCTATGCATCAGCGGCGGGCGGAAGGATTGGCACCGCATCCCCGCCCTGCTCGGCAAGCGCTGGAAGGAGCTGCCCCAGCGCGGCGCCAGCGCGTCCGCCCAGCCGGGCCACTACCGCCGCCGCGACCGCGCCGTCAGGCTCATCAAGCAATGGTTGAAGGAGAGGACATGAGTTCCAGACATTACGTTTCGATTCTCAGCCACGCGCAGATACTCCTTCTGTCCTTCGTGCTCTTCGCGGTCTCCGTTGCGTGCGGATGCGGGTCGACGCGCGGCGTTGCCGTGACTACCCCGGCGTCGGCGATGGAGCCGCGGGTCGAGGCGGCAGGCGACGTGCAGCAGACGCTCGAATCCATGCAGCGCACGCTCACCCGCATCGAGAAGCAGCAGCAATCGCAGGTGACCGAGCTGGCCGGCAGCATCGAAGGCGTTCAGTCGCTCGTGCAGAACGTCGAGAAACGCATGTACGGCACCTCGCCCGAGGATGCCGAGATACAGATCGAACGTAACCGCAAGAACGCCGCCATCGTGGGCGGCGGTGTGGTCGCCGTGCTCGGGCTGATCCTGGTGGCGTTCGGGCACGGCGTCGCCGGGGCGACCCTCATCATGCTGGCCGGGTTCATCGGCATGGGGCTCGGCGCAATGGCCATCGTCCTGGCCCTCTTCTTCCTCTGACGAAGAACAGGGCCAAGACGACGAACAACTGCCTCAAACAGGGATAAACAGGATGTTCAGGATAACGGCCACGGCTTTACGGCTTCTTACCATCGTTGAGCGGGCTGTGGTCGTCCCCGCCGTACGGCGGACTGGCCACGCCGTGCGTCCCTGTGAGCTGCCGTTCTCTCGGTCCATGCCGTTGGCGTCGTTGTTGTCGTGATCCTGTCTATCCTGTGCATCCCTGTTGAGATGCCTTTGTCTGAAGGAGGTCTGTCATGATCGCACTGAGCGGATGGGACGTTGTCGGTTGGGTGGCGGTCTTCACGGCCGTGGCGGTCCTGCTCGGGATCGTCGGGCGCAAGCTCTACCGGTGGTGGCACGCTTGACGGCAGTGGCCAGTGCTCAGTTGCCACTGGCCAGCAACGGCAACGACCACAACCAGCAACGAGCAACGAAACACACGAAGCCCTAACACCTAGCACCTGGAGGACCTGTGAAGTTCCAGCTCGACATGTTGTGCAGTCGCTCCTGGGACGTGCTGATCGTCCTGGACGCCTGCCGCGCCGACTGCTTCGGTGCACTCGCGAGCAACGCGGGCGTTCCGGGCGGGGAGGCCGTGCGCTCGCCGGCCGTCTGCACTGCCCGGTGGGTCGCGCGAGTCGGGCCGATTCTGGCCGACATGGGGGTCCTCTACTTCACGGCGAACCCCGTCGTAGACCGCGAGTGCCGCAAGCTCGGCCTCGAGCTTGAACTCGTCAGCGTCTGGGAGTCGCAGTGGGGTCGCTTCACCGAACAGGACATACCCTCCGTTCACCCGCTCAGCGTGAACGGGATCGTGAGCGGCTACCGGCATTTGGGGCTGCTCGACGGCCGGCGCGCCGTGGTGCACTACCTGCAGCCCCACTCGCCCTACATCGGTTCGCCGCCGCTCGCCGTGGCACGCTGGGGCAGGAGCGGCCACGACTTCGGCCGGGCCTGCCATCGGCTCCATCGGCCCGACCGACTCGTGAAGCGGCACGCGCTCGACGCCGGACTTCTGCGCCGGGCCTACGAAGGCAACCTGCGCCTTGTCTGGCACGCGGCCCGCCTCCTGGCGCGGGAGATGGACGGCACCGTCGTCGTCACCGCTGACCATGGCGAATGCCTGTGCGAGCCCGAGGTGGACGGCAACTTCGGGCACGAGTGCCACTGGCAGTACCCGGCTCTCTACGAGGTGCCGTGGGCGGTGGTGTCCGAGACCGACGACGGCGACGAGTGCACGGGCATCCACGCAAAGCTACAGGCCTTGGGCTACGCAACGTGACGACGACAACGACACGGCTCCAACAGGGATGTACAGGATAGACAGGATCACGACAACAACGACAACGACACCGACCGAGAGGACGGCACTTCACAGCCCACCGTACGGAGGATGGGCAAGACGTCGAGGATCACGGCCAACGGCGAACGGCGGGATGCGTGGCTCCAAGACGCCATTGTCCCCCCCATCTCCTCGTCGTCGCGTCGTCATCCTGTGCATCCTGTCCATCCCTGTTGACGGCCGTTGTTCGTCTTTCTGTCCACGGAGGTTGTGAGGAGGGACACGTGAGCGACGAGCTCACGGTCTGCTACGCGGTCACGCCGGATGGGAGGTACCGGCGCATGGCGGCGGCCAGCGCGTACACCGTCGCCCGCCACAATCCCGACGTTCGCGTGCGCATCGTCGAGGTCGAGGCGGCCGATTACGCCTACGGCATCAAGCCCGCCGCGCTTCCACGGGAACCGGCGGCCCCGGCCCCGTGGGTGCTCTTCCTGGACGCGGACACCGAAGCGACCGGGCCGCTCGCGCCCCTGATGGCCGGCGCTGCGGAGTTCAATGCCCGCGTCGGCTCCGCCTGGTCGGATGGCTGGGTTCGCGCGCGGCAGTGGGCAGCGTTGTGCGGGCACTTCGGCCTGCCGGCGCGGCCGGGGTTCAACGCCGGCGCGTTCCTGTGCCGCGGGCGGGTCGCTGCGGCGCTGGCCGAGGCATGGCCGCGCTGGATGCGAGCGATCCGCGAGGCCGGCCTCGAGGACCCCCAGCGCCAGCCCCGCAAGCCGGCCTGGTGGATGCTCGACCAGTACGCCCTGACGCTCGCCGTCGTCGAGGCCGGCCTGGGCGTGGCCTCCTGGACGCGGCGGGAGCACAGCTTCGGCTGGAAGGGCGAAGGCCCCGGCCTCATTCATCACTATGGCGCCAAGCGATGGAGGAGCCCATTCGGATGAAACCGACCAAACCCAGGAGACGCTGGGGCGTGTTGGCGGAACTGCTGCGAGATCGGCCCCACGCGGTGGGCGCCGAGATCGGCGTCAAGGAGGGCCGCACCAGCGCCGTGCTGCTCAAGCGGCTGCCCGGCCTCCGGAAGCTCTA
>Ga0114922_10002316_pt1 | contig 17865 bp, 14 predicted proteins | sample AartaG_FD_100975 | JGI IMG/M metagenome (GOLD analysis project Ga0114922, IMG submission 100975) | Deep subsurface microbial communities from Aarhus Bay to uncover new lineages of life (NeLLi) - Aarhus_00045 metaG | ecosystem: Environmental > Aquatic > Marine > Oceanic > Sediment | place...
CAAGCGATTTCGCATTGCCGATTTCGCGTCATTGCCCGATCTTGCCCACCAAATAAGCAGGTTTATCTCACAATGGAATCACCGCGCACATCCTTTCAACTGGTCGACGAAGTCAGTTGCAAAGGTCATGGCCGACGCCCCTGGCACGGTGGCGGCCTGAGTCTTTGGGTACCTTTCTCTGTGGAGCTGTACTAAGGCCACACTCTCGGCCGTGGCTTCTCCCGGAAGCTTCTTCGATCACTGGGAGGGTGCTCTCGCCAGCTCCGACAACCCCGCGACAGTACTGATGAGCGGCGACAAGACTGTGATCGCATACTTCACCCGAGGCGTTCTCACTGTCCTGTCAGCGCCGACCAACGGCGCGGTCATAACGGGTGACGAACCGGGAACCACGCCGTATACGGCTATCTGCACGGAACAACAACTCGTGAATCTCACGGCGCTGGCAACGATGTCGGGCGCAAGCAGCAGGACGTACCATTTCCTCTATTGGCTTGTCGATGATGTGGCCCAGACTTATGGCCAAGACGAGCTGCAACTGATAATGGACACCGACCACAAAGCGACGGCCGTCTACGACTGGCGCCTGCCGGGCGATGTGACCGGGGACTGCATAGTCAACGTGCTGGACATGATATTCGTGCGGAACCATGCTCGGACGGCGTGTTCGGAATAGGGAGCGGCGACGACCGACAGGCTGATGTGACCGAAGACGGAAAGACCAACGTCCTCGACATGCTGGTTGTGCGCAATAATGCAAGGCCGAGATGCGAATGAGAAGAGCCCAAACCCACGAGAGAAGAGCGCGGGCGGGTTCCTAGAGGAGAAAAGCCATGGAAAAGCTGCACGCATTGAAGCGAATTGAATGGACCCAAACAATCGAGAACCGAGGTATCCTGATAATCGCTACCTCGTTATGTGTGTTGTCCGTGTTGTGCTGGCCTGTGGAAGGAGGAGAAGCGCCCGCCGGGGGGCGGGCCGTGCATGACATGCTTGACTACTCCGTGACAAAGGGTGCACCGGTGCCGGAGAACCCGGACGCAGTCCCAGGCGAGATACTTGTGAAGTTCAAGCCCAAGCGCGCCCAGGTGGCAATGGATAATACCCAGGCGGCCCAAAAGATACGTGTAGCCTCCGCCCGGCGGTTGAAGAGGATAGACTGGCACGTGATAAAGGTGCAGGGCGACCGAAAGCTGAAAGACGTTATCATGGCGTACCGGCAGAGCCCGGACGTCCTATATGCCGAGCCCAATTATCTCCTCCATGCCCTGGATGGGCAGTATATTCCCAACGACGCGCGTTTCGGCCAGCTGTGGGGCATGCACAACACAGGGCAGTCGGGCGGCACGCCTGACGCAGACATTGACGCCCCGGAGGCGTGGCATAGTATTACAACAAGCGGCATTGTCGTTGCTGTGATTGATACCGGCGTGGACTACAACCACCTGGATCTAGCCGCGAACATGTGGACAAATCCAGGCGAGATACCCGGCAATGGCATCGACGACGATGGCAACGACCTCATCGACGACGTCCGCGGTTGGGATTTTTCCAACGGCGACAACGATCCAATGGACGACCATGGCCATGGAACTCATTGCGCGGGCACGATAGGCGCGGTAGGAAACAACGCCCTAGGCGTCGCGGGCGTTTGCTGGAACGTCAAGATCATGCCGCTCAAGTTTCTTAACTCGCAGGGCGGCGGAAGCACGGTCGACGCGATTGAAGCCATCACGTACGCAACGCTTATGGGCGCCAAAGTGATGAGCAACAGTTGGGGGCGGGCCCTCCTTCAACCAAGCTCTGAAGGATGCCATCACTGCAGCGGACGCAGCCGGCGCCCTTTTTGTGGCGGCTGCAGGCAATAATGCCCCGTTGGACAACGATGCTAACGATAGTTATCCTTCCAACTATGACAATCCCAACATTATCGCGGTTGCTGCAACTACTCGCCACGACTCGCTCGCCTCCTTCTCGAACTATGGCCTCACAACCGTGGATCTGGGCGCGCCGGGTCAGGAGATTCTCAGCACTACCCGGGGGAGTAATTATGGTACGAAGAGCGGCACGTCTATGGCCACGCCGCACGTTTCCGGAGCTTGTGCTCTCGTCTGGGCCGTCGGTGGCGGCGCCATGGCGCATTCTCTGGTCAAGGCCGCTATTATTGATGCCGTTGATCCATTGCCGGCTCTGGCAGGCAAATGTGTGAGTGGCGGGCGTTTGAACGTTAAGGAGGCAGTAGACGTGGTGGCTGTGGGAAGGTACATCCTGGTCGTTACACCCAATGGCGGCGAAGGGGCCGAGGTCGGCGGTACCCTCACAATCACCTGGAACGCATATGGCGGGAGCTGGCAGCCGGCCGACGAGGTCGAGATTGAATATTCAACAGACTCAGGATCCGGTTGGGATCCTGTCTCAGGTGCGAGCAATCTCGACTACAACCTCCGTGCATTCGAGTGGGACACGACCGGTCTTACACCTGGGAGCGACTACCTGATCAGAATAACAGCCGTTCCCGATCCTTCCATCAACGATGTTTCGGATGCCGTCTTTGCTATTACAGGCCCATTAGATCACTTCGGATTCGCGATGCACTCTTCTCAGGGAGACGGACGCGCAGTGACGGGAATCTGCATGGTGACCGCGAGGGATGACGGTGGCCGTACAATCACGACTTTCGGCGGCTTCAACACCGCCGGCCGCTTTCCGGTGACCATCACGGCGCCCGATGTGACCGTTGGAGGGCTTTCCGGCGGAGGCAACGAGCTAGGCGCCCCGGACTTCATCAATGGGGCCGCCGATCTCACGGGCCTTGGGATGACCATCGTCGCGGCGACCACGCCCACAACGGTTCAGTTTACGGCTGCATCAGCAGACGCAAAGACAGGCCTCTCGGGAAGCGTGACCATCGAGACACTCCCGGAATACTTGACACAATTGTTCGACCCGGAAACCTTTGATCTGGCGAATCGTTCGATCATCTTCGTGCCCAATGGCTCAATTGATTTCTATGCCGCATACTCCGTACCAATTGTTGAGTTGCCCACCGATCCGGCGGGTGGTACAGCACTGAGGCTTTCCGACGATTCGTACGCGTCGGTCACACTTGCCAGCGGGGCGCAGGTTAGCCTTTATGGCACCTCGTACGGCGCGTTTTACGTGGGCAGCAATGGCTACATAACTTTCGGATCAGGCGACGGGGACTGGACCGAAAGCCTTTCGGATCATTTTGACCTGCCCAGAATTTCCGGGTTGTTCGATGACTTCTACCCCAGTTCGGGTCAGGTCACATGGAAACAGCTATCAGACCGCGCAGCCGTGACCTTCAGCGGCGTAAGAGAATGGGGCACAACCAACTCGAGCACTTTTCAGATAGAGATGTTCTTCGACGGTCGGATCGTCTTGTCATACCTCGCGATTGCGGCTCAGGACGGTCTCGTCGGCCTGTCTCGCGGTGTTGGCGTTCCCGAAGATTTTGTCGAAACGGATCTTTCGGAGCTTCCCCAGCCACCGGGCAGAAGCATCATTGTCGGAGCCCCCAACGGGGGCGAGGGATTTCTCATTGGAACTGTCGTCGCCGTTAGCTGGAACACGTTCGGTGGAAGTTGGCAGCCGGGCGACAAGGTCAGGCTTGAGTACTCTACCAATGAAGGAAGCGACTGGAACCTCATCTTTGGGGCCGAGAGTCTTGAGCATGACCTTGGAACGTTCGGTTGGGACACCACGGGTCAGACCCGTGGGCACGAGTACCGGGTGCGCGTAATTTTCCTCGACGATCCTACTGTCTACGACACTTCGAACCAGAACTTCTCACTTGTCACGGACAGGCAACTCACCATAATAGCTCCTAATGGTGGCGAGTTGGTCGATATCAATTCCGCAGTAAGTATTGTCTGGCATGCGGGTGGAGCGGATTGGGAACCCGGCGACCGGGTGAACTTGGAATACTCGGCTGACGCAGGAAGTGTGTGGACCGAGATAGCCGGCGCCGAAGCCCTACCTTATGACGATGGTCCATTCACTTGGAGCACAACTCAACTGACAGGGGGGGATCGGTATCGGGTACGAGTCTCTTGGGTAACAGATCCCGCTACTAATGACGCTTCTGACGACAGTTTTATCTTGAGAACCGCCCACTACGTCAACGACACCTCGACCACCAACGACGAGTGGTGCACTGCCGGCGGGGACGATGGAAACGACGGGCTGGGTCCGCCTACGCCGAAGGCGACTGTTCAGGCGGTGCTGTCGACGTATAACCTCGAGCCGGGCGACATCATTCGCATCGACACGGGGACTTACACGCTGTCCGCCAACATCGAAGTGACGAGTGGTGACCAGGGTTCGACCGAAGCCCCCGTGACCTTCGAGGCATCACCGTACGGGGTTACCATCGACCGGGCCGGCACGGGCTCGGGCAGTTACGGGTGGTATATCAACGGTGCGAAGTATGTGACGATCACGACGGCGGCGGGCGCGATGCACCCGGACGCACCCCGGAGCTGGATGACGGTCGCGGGAGGTTACGATGGGTTCTACTTGAATGACGCCGACGACTGCGTGGTCAGCAGGGTGGTGGCGTGTGGGAACTTGAGCCGAGGCATCTATGCCTATGGGAGCGACCGTGTCACGTACGTGCATAATGTGATCCACGGCAACGGTGGCGACGGAATCCATCTGTATCACTCTGACTACAACAGCTTGACCAACAATACGATTGTGCAAAACCAGGGCAATCAGATCTACATTAGTTACAGCTCCAGTTCGATCACCGTCCGCAATAATGTCATCTGGGCGAACGGGCCGGCGGATCATGGGATTTACTGTTACTCGGCCGGTTACATTGACATTTCAGACTACAACCTCATCCGTGCGACGAACCAGGCCTATGTGGGCTATTACAATGGCTCCCACCCGACTTTGGCCGACTGGCAAGGGGCTACCGGCAAAGACACGAACAGCCTCAGCGTCGATCCGCTCTTTGCCGATTCCGACAACGGCGATTATCACCTGAGATCCCATCACGGTCGCTGGAGTCCTGCCGCCAACGACGGCGCAGGGGGTTGGGTAATTGACGATGCGGCCAGCCCGGCCATCGATGCTGGCGATCCAGAGTCCGATTATTCCGATGAGCCCCAGCCGGACGGTTTCAGAATGAACATGGGAGCCTATGGCAATACGCCTCAGGCCTCCAAGAACGTGCGATGGAACATCTTGGGTGACACCACCGGTGATTGCAGGGCCGACATCCTCGATATGATCCACATTCGCAACCATCTTAACGAAGACGTGGGCACAGACGACAACTGGAAGTGCGACGTGACCAGCGACGGCAAGATCGACATCCTTGACATGCTCTTCGTGCGGTATTATTTGGGCACGGCGTGCTCGGAATAGCGCAGCGGCGATAACTGGCGGTACGACCTCAACGGCGACGGGATGATCAACGTCCTCGATATGCTCGTCGTGCGGAATAATGCGAGAAATCGATGCGAATGAACACGGTCCAAAGTCCAAAGTCAAGAGGTCTTGCTTTATGAGAACAGGAGGTATTGCCATGAAAGGGAATGTATTATTCGGGGCATTGTGTGTTTTGGTGTGCGTTGTCGGTCTGCTTTGCGCTGCGCGGCCCGCCGTTGCCGCGACGACGGAGCGCGTTAGCGTCGCACCAGACGGGACGTAGGGGAACAATGGCGGTTCAGGGTACCCCTCCATCAGCGGCGGCGGCCGCTTCGTGGCATTTGGGTCGGATGCGAGCGACCTCGTCCCGGGCGACACGAACGGGCATCAGGACGTCTTCGTCCATGACCGGTGGCCGTTGACTCTCACCGTCAAGTCGGCGCCGGTCAGTGGAGTGACCATCACGGGCGATAAACCGGGCACGACCGACTACACGGCGATGTGTTTTGATGAGGAAGTGGTCAATCTCACGGCGCCGGCGGCGGTATCATTCGGCGGCAAGAACTACACGTTCGACCGCTGGTACATAGACGGGCAGCCCCAGACCGGGGGCCAGGTGGAACTGCAACTGATAATGGACGCCGATCACACCGTGCTGGCCCAGTACGATTGGCGGCTGTCGGGTGACGTGACCGATGACTGCAAGGTGGACATCCTCGACATGATCTTCGTCCGCAATAATACTGGGGACCAGTGCGAAGATGGCGGAGGGCCTGTATGTCCGACCACGCCGGCGCTTCAAGACTTCACGGCGCCGGAAAACCCTTTCGGGTCAGAGGATGTGGTGCTCACCGTGCAGCCACGGGCAATGGAAGGCCCCGATGTCTCTCCTGATGAGGTGAATGTGTACCTGAACGGGAATCTCATCGGACACCTGGTAATCGACACGGCAGCAGGGGATGAGGTCGGGTTCGATCTTGGGCCTAGTGACAACGTAGTCACACTCGAATACGCAGCCGGGGGATACAACAACTGCGCTATTTTTCGAGCGGCCTTCAGCTATCTTGGAGGTAGTGTGGCCAACCCCAGTGTCTGGATCGGGCCTGGCGGCTCAACCAGTTGCACGATCACAGCGCAACAATAGCTCGGGCCATCTCCCGCATAGTGCGAAAAGGGCACTTCTGCCCGAACGGCTCCTTGGATCCGTCGCGTTTGACGATTTCCATCGTCGTTCCCACTCGGTTGGCCATGCAGTGCCTCTCCAGCTTCTTGACGGCATTGACCAACGCCGTGCCAGATCATGCTCTAGGCGATCGCCAACGAGGCCGGCACGGTCGCTGAGCTTGATGAAAACAACAACACGGGTTTTCTCGGTCCGACCGAGAACAGATGGAACATAACCGACGACACCACGGGCGATTGCAGAGCGGCCATCCTAGACATGGTCGCCGTCCGCGACCATCTATACGAGCCAGTCGTCTCCGGCGAGAACGACGTCTACGACGTCACCGGCGACGGCAAGATCGACGTCCTCGATATGCTGACTGTGCGCGACCATCTGAACGACAGGTGCGAGTGAGGGCTGCCGACGGTAACACGCTACGGTACTATCATACTGCCGCACCTCGCGTTAACAAGGAGCAGACTGACATGGGACACAATCTCGAAATCCGGAACGGCGAAGTTTCGATGATGTACGTGGGAGAAGTGCCCTGGCATGGACTTGGCACCAAGCTGGAAACTCCGGCAACTGCGGCGGAGGCAATACAGGCTGCCAAGCTTGACTGGGAGGTCATGAAAGTGCCCCTGCACGCCACTGACGGAAAGCGCCAGCTCGAAGCCAAGGGCAAATACGCCGTTGTCAGAAAAGACCTCTGGGGCACGGAAGAATGCCGGGTCTTGGGCGTTGTTGGCAAGCAGTACAACCCGCTTCAGAACCGCGAAGCTTTCACGTTCTTCGATCCCATCGTGGGCGAGAATGCGGCGATCTATCACACAGCCGGTGTTCTGGGCGCGGGTGAGCGGATATGGATTCTCGCCAAGCTGCCGGGCAACGTCACGGTCATCAATGACGATGTCACTGACAGGTACTTGCTTCTCAGCAACAGCCACGATGGTACCAGCGCTGTCCAGGTGAAGTTCACCCCGGTTCGCGTGGTTTGCCAGAACACACTGACAATGGCACTGAATCAGGGGCCGACCGTCCGCGTTGCGCATGTCAAGAACCTGCGCGAACGCCTCCGAGAAGCCGAGCGCCTGCTGGGCATCGTCACCCGGGGGTTTGAAGAGATCGAGAGTAGCTTCAGGGAAATGGTGAGGGTGCAGATGAACGAAGATAGGGTGGCGCAGTATCTGCGTTCGGTCTTCCCCGACCCGAGAGACCCTGGAAACGAGAGGGCAATGATGAGGGCGCGAAAGAACCGCCTGTGGGCTGAGCACTTTTTCGACCAGGGAAAGGGCAACAGGGAGGATGGCGTTGTGGGGACGCTGTGGGCTGCTTACAACGGGGTCACGGAGTATGTCGATCATCGCCAGATCCGCCAGGCCGACGACCGTCGCCTGAACTCCGTGTGGTTCGGCAGCGGGTACCTAGCCAAGGCACGGGCTTACAGGGCTGCAAGGGTCGGGATTGCTGAGTGGTTGAATTAGGGTCTTCCTCACTTGGAGATCCAAGGCAGGAAGCGCCACAGAGATCTCTGTCCGTTTGGGCCCCCGGCGGCGGTCTTGTCTTTCACCATGGTCACCTGTTCCGTTCGCGAGTCCGACGTTCGAGGACGCTCATCGGACGCCCTGCTCCGTGCCCCGGAATACGGCAGCCCCACCCGGTTGCGGGAGTATTCGGATCAGCGTCGAAGCGTGCAACGTTTCGGAGCTCTCATCCACATCGAATCCAACTGCGAGAATACCCGACGCGACTGGGAAAAGAGCGTACAAATACAAAAGGAAAGCGCACAGCGCTTGATTCGGCCCGCCATAGATCACCCACACCATAATACCACAAATCTATGTTCATCGCAAGATAATACATTGTCTCTCGATCCGGCGATTACGTGTTTTCTATGTGCATGGACCACTTCGCTGCTTGTGGCTGTCGCGTGCGCTTGCTCTTACTGCGGGCCCGAGCAGCGTTGGTCCGGGACGCGGCCATGAGGCATGGAAAAAAACCTTTCAAATCGCGCATGATTAGCCGACGGCTTGCGTATCGTACCGCGGGCAAACTGTATTGTGGCGCCCCACGGTCGCCTATTGTGCGATGATCCGAGGCGGCTGGGTTGTGGGTTGCGATGGGATGAGCCGAAGTTTGTCTTGACATGCTGCACAGCGTCGTGTATACTATTAGCAGTCATCCACTGCGTGAACGTGCGATGCCGTTCGGTGGGCTTCCTACTGGTAGCCGAGAAAGGCCAGGGTGGCTGATGGCAAAGGTTATCTTCTCCTGTCAATCATGCGGAAAGCAAATGCTGGCGCCTTCAGGCAAGGAAGTAAGATGCCCCCATTGCAGCGCTCTGACAAGCGCACCCGACCGATCGGGTGCCGTTGCGCCTGCCGCGAATGCGGGCGTGTCGGGCGGCTCGGCTGCGGGGCGGCAGGCGGGCCCGGGCTCCGAGGATTCGGCACCCAAGGCCGAGAGGTACTTTGCGCGCAGGTGCCATGAGTGCGACAACAGCATTCGGCTGAAAGCCGAGTTTGCGGGCAAGACCATCAAGTGCCCGGAGTGCGATGCCGAGGTGCCGCCGAACCCTGGCGAGGATCTGGACGCGGTGGATGTTGAGGCGCCTCTGCGCCCCTTGGCGTCGTCGGTGGCCTGGGGGCTTTCGCTGGCGTTGCATGCGTTGCTCTTTCTCGGCCTCACCGGCGTCAACTGGCTGTCTGGACTCGAAAGCGGCGACCCGGGGCGGAAGGTGAGGACCATCACCGAAAGCGAGTCTGAGCCCATCGTGGCCGGCGCCGCCAGCCTGAAACAACTCGAGGGTCAGCCACCGATCATCGACAACATCTTCCAGGAGAAAAGCAGCGAGGTGGAGATTGTCGTCATCGGTGACACTTCGACCACGTCGAAAACGCATTCTACTGTTGACTCTATGAAGCTGACAAGCATCACACGCGCTCTCGGCAGCAACACGCCAGGTAATATGAACTGGGGCGATTTAGGCCAAGGCGGAGGTAAAGGGAACGGAGCAAGCTTTTTCGGTCTCGAGGCGGCCGGTAGCAGTTTTATTTACGTTGTTGACTATTCGGGAAGTATGTTCGGCGAGAAGCTGCAAGTTGCCAAATCAGAACTCATCCGCTCGATCAGGTCGTTGGACCGTGACATGGAGTTTTTCATCATCTTCTATGACACTCATTTTGTGCCAATGCCGGCGGCTGAACTAGTGCGGGCGACAGAGCACAACAAGGCTCGATTCATCACATGGGTGCAGAACGTGGGAAATGGTGGCGGGACGGACCCGACGGGCGCGATGTTGCACGCCCTCTCGTTGGAGCCGGATGCGATATGGCTGATGTCGGACGGCTGTTTTGGGGCTCAGGCTGCCAACGTCATCCAGGGAAACAACCCGGGCGCAGAGATCCACGTCCACACGATAGCGTTTTATGACAGGGCCTGCGAGGCGATCTTGGAGCGGATCGCCACGGAAAACGACGGCGAGTACCGTTTTGTACCGCGCCCAGGCCGTCGCCCGGGCAGAGGCAGGCGGCCATAAGAAGATCGAACAGGAAAGGTGAATGAAGAATGGCCCAGAAGCAGAGCAGAATTAACAAGAGGTCGTTGGTTGTGGCCGGAGTGGTGATTGCGGCGTTGGCTGTCTGCGCCGTCGAGGCGCTTGCGGCTGACTCGCCATTGAACGAAGGGTATTCGGAGAGCAAGCGGATCTCACTTTGGAGTACGATCGCCAGCGGAGGCGTTATCGCGTACCTCATCATTATAATGTCGCTGATTGCCGTGGCGCTGGTCGTTGAGCATTTCATGTCGATCCGTGCTGATGAACTGGTTCCGGAGCAACTTGTTTCGGACCTGGAGATGCACATTGGTTCCGAGCGTTACAAGGAAGCCCAGGCGGCGTGTGCGGACGACGGTTCGTTTCTGGCGCAGGTGATCGGGGCGGGCCTCAACCAGGTTGGTGCGATGTTCGGGTTTTTCGACATGCAAAACGCGATGCAGGAGGTGAGCGAGCGGCAGTTGTCGAAGCTGTACCGCAAGCTCGAGTACCTTACGTTCATTGCCGCGACCGCGCCCATGCTCGGTCTGCTGGGAACGGTTACGGGCATGATCCGCTCGTTTAATGACATCGCGAAGACCAAGGGAGCAGCGGACCCGTCGCAACTCGCCGGGGGCATTTCGGAGGCACTTATCACCACCTGCCTCGGGCTGGTCGTAGCCATACCGACGATGTTCTTCGTGGCGTTCTTCCGCAACCGGATCGACAGCTTTGTGGCCGAAGCCGAGACGATTGTTGAGAAGCTGATGGGGCGCTTCCGTAGGGCAACGGCCGAGTAATAGAAGGGTCGGTGAACGCATGAGGCTCCGAAAAACACGGCGCACATTCGGCTGCGAGATCAATATTGCCCCGTTGATCGACGTGGTGTTCTTGTTGATCATCTTTTTCATGACAGTGGCGCAGATCAGCAAGGTAGAGGTGGAAGCGATAGAAGTTCCGCCGGTGGAAGGCGGGGGGGAAGACCAGAAGCCGGTTACGGTGATGATCAATGTGCTCGAGGACGGGCAGATCATCATATCCGGCAAGACACATACGCTGGAATCCGTAGGCGCACTGTTGGCCAAGATGGCCGGGGAGGTCGATCCTGCCAAAGTGACGGTTCTGTTGCGCGGTGATCGCAAGCTGCCATGGCGAACGGCCGGCGCGATTCTCGCCGCATGCGCAAGCCAGGGGGTCGGGAACGTGAACGTTGCCGTCAGAAGCCCCGAAGCCCTGGGAGCCGATCCGTAACGGAGAACTGTCATGCTCCTCACACGGCAAAGCCGCGAGGCCAAAAAGCCCGAGCTCAACATCGCTGCGATGATCGATATTGTGTTCCTGCTGCTCATCTTTTTCATGTGCACGTCGTCGTTCAAGAGCGTCGAGAACGAACTGCAGTCTCAGACCTCTCAGCCCGGCTCGGGCGCGACCGAAGAAGAGCAAGACTTCCCGCCGGTCCGGGTGGAGGTGTCCGTCGCCGGCGCGGGGGTGCTGTTCGAATGCGACAACCAGGCGTGCGCCGGTTTCAGCGACCTTGTCGGAAAGCTCAAGAGCCGGACCAAGCGGCGCAAAGACCTCGTGGTAATCATCAGCGGGCAAGGCGCTGTGCCTTTTGGTCAGATGGCCGCCGCGCTCAAAGCATGTTATATGGCCGGCGTCGAGAGCCCCGCCTTTTCTACGAAAGGAATCGAGTGATGAAGCCCATCGGTCTGCTTAACATGGCAGGCATGCTCGGAATGCTCCTGTTGGGCGGCTGGTCCTCAGCGCAGGCGGGCGCGGCAAGCTCCGAAGTGGCGCGGCTGCGGAACGAATCGCGGCGTGCTCCGGATTTGGTGCAAGCGGAAAAGAAACTCGACGAGGCCCAAGACTTCCTGGAGAAAAACAAGCAAGCAGTCTATCCTTTCGAGGCGGGGCTTCTGGCGGCCGACATTCTTCAGACTCGCGGCCAAGTACGCGTGGCAGCGTGGGAGCGCGACAAAACCAGGACCGACCTGCGCTACAAGGCGCGAAAGCCCCTGCTTCGAGCACTTGACCGCTACGCGAAGCTTCAAAAGGAATGCGAAGACGAGTTGGATGCAATCGAAAGAAGGCTCGGTCGCAAGGACGCCAAGAAAGATAGTGACTGGAAGCGGATAAAGGCGTACATCTCGCGCGCAAACTATGACATGGGATGGACAGAGTACGCCCTGGGCATCAGTTTTGAGAAAGGTGCAAGACGCCAGAAACACCTGGAGAACGCCGACACCAAATTCGTTGCTTTCACTGCCAGAGGCTATCGTAACCATCCTATAGTTATTGACTGCTACCAGGGCCGGGTGCAATGCCTGTATGAGCTGGGGAGGTCCAATGAAATCCTGAAACTCATCAATCCCAAGGAACACGACGAGAGAATCATTCCCAAGCTCCGCAAGGATGCAACCCCGGAAAACGGTTACCTGCGAAGAATCAGAGTTTTGACCTTTTTCCTGATCAAGGCATACGAGGCGACGGATCAAATTGCCCTCGAAGACACAGCGGCCGACTACCTCGACGAGCTGCACAATGACCACACCTATGATAGTCTTGATTTGCAGATGGCCCTTGTCCGCCTGAGCAACCTCCGCTTTCTGTGCGAGTCGGAGGAGATTCCGGAGACTTTGCGCGACAACTACAAACGGACCCTCCACAAGACAAAAGCACTGGTGCGCTCGGGTGGTGCCGAATGGTCCAAGAAAGTTGCAGAGGCGCTTGGACAACCGGTCGGGGCAGACCTGAGTGTCATCTTGGAGAAGGCAAAACAACGTTTTAACAACAAAGACTATGAAATGGCCCTCGAACTTGCCGAAAAAGGACTCAAGGCTGTTACCAAAGAAAGCGACCCGGCATTCGTGGCGGATCTCCGTTACATCAAGGCCGTGACCTACTGGAACCAGAAAGCATGGCGCGAGGCATCTCTGGCTGCGTTGGATTTCCTGCTACACCACCGTAACGATGATCGGGCATCCGAGACGTGCAGTCGGGCGCTGCGGTCGGCTCTCAATGCCGAGAAGCCCCTGCCGGCAGATGAATTCGACAAGATCGAGAGGTTCGCCAAAGAGAACTTTCCTGATCTCGACGCTCTGGCGGAAGTGCCGTGGCACCGGGCACGGGTGTTGGTCAAAGAAAAGAAATACGCTGAGGCCGAGTCTCTTCTTGAGGAGATTCCGGATACGTCTCCGCTCTATCGGCGTGCGTTGTATCGGCGTGCGTTCGTTGCCTACAAGCAGGCCGAAGACGAGGACCCCATCGATGAGAAAAACGCTGTTGCCGTGCAGAAGTTGCTCGAGCGTTCGGCGGCGGCCGTGAGAGAATTCATAGCAGTTGCGCCCCCACACGCAGAACCCTCTGAGGCGGATCGTGAGTTGGCCGGTGCCGTTCGCGATATCGGGATGGCTACTGTAGAACGGATGCTGCTCCTTCCCGAGGCGGATCCCAAGACCGCCGCAGCTCTGCTGGAGGCCACGAAACGTCTTGACGGGAAGAGCAATGTTGAAGGCCGGCGGATTGCCCTGCACATCGCCATCTGTGTCGCATCCGACGATTTCGACAAAGCGGCCGACCTCATCGATGACCTGCTGAAAAAGGACCCGCGCGGGAATGAGAAACATACCGTCCGCACTCTTGCCAGCATCGCGGGGCCCCTCGAAGACCAGTACAATCGGCTGACGAAGGCCGGCGAGACAGAGCCCGCCGAGCGGGTTGGCGACGCTCTCCTGAGGATCTATCCCGTTGTGCTGACCAGTGTAAAGCGGAGCGAAGACAAGAACGCCCTCTCACAAGAGGTGTCTGTTCGGCGTTGTCTTGCCAAGGCGCAGTTGCGTGCGGGCAAGCACCGGCAGGCGCTGCCCCATTACAAGTGGTTGGAGAAAAAGGTGTCGCCCAAAGAGGCCGCCGACGTGTACCGCGGGTTGGCGGTGATCTACGAAAAGACCCGCCAATACGCTGCGGCCATCGGATACTGGCGCAAACTGGTGGGCGGCCTCGAGAAGGAAACGGACGGCTGGTTCGAGGCGAAGTACAGACTCATTGATTGCCTCAGGCTTGTCGGACCCGCGGATTACGCCAAAGACGTACTGGACTATTTTATCGAACAATGCCCCCCAGGCAAACTTGGCTCGTGGAAGAAGAAATTCTCCGAGCTTCGCAAAAGAATGTGACTGAGCGGCGGCGACGGCTCAGCCGCAAGGCCGAGCTTCTTGAGGTAGGTTCATGGTACATAACCCAACCTTTTACAGGATGCTGGGCATACCTGAAACGGTGTTGGAACCGGGCCCCTACGACCTCCTCGCGATAGACCGGCGCACCTTCCGGCCGGCGATGGTGGAGGGCGCACTGAAAGAACGTAAGAGGCTGCTGCGACAGAACATCCCCGGGCCCCAGTTCATACCTTTGATAACGATCTTCGAGAGGAACCTGGACCGCGCCGCCGTGACCCTCCTCGATGCCAACAAGCGCAAGGCATACCACGACCGCCACGATCGCGAAACCAGGGACGACTCACTCAAGCGGCCCGAGTCGGAGCGCCGGCAACTTGTTCTGCAGGCTTACAAGACTGTGCGTGTGGCGCTCAATCCCGATGGCACGCTGGACAACGCCGGGAGGTCGGCGCTCAAGGGACAGCTCCGGCGGATGGGCCTGAGGGAAGACAACATTTGGTCCATGCTTGATGGGATCCCGGCCCCCAGTGCAAAACCAGACAAGCTCGCGGAAGGAGCGATGAGGTACTTCATGGGCGTTGTCGATCAGGCGCTTGAGGAAGGGACGCCGACAAAGGAGGAAGAGACCCGTCTGATGGACCTTGCCCGGCGTTTCGGGATTCCCGAAGAAACGGCAGCCGCAAAGATCAATGAACAACTTCAGGCCAAAGGAGCCAGGCGAGAGGGAGCCGACGGCCAAGCAAAACCCGGACACCGGCAAATGATCCTGGCGGCTTACAAGGCCCTCAATGAAGCGCGCGACCCCGACGGCACCCTCGAGCATGCCAGACGGGCCGTGTTGACCGAGGAACTCCGAAGGATAGGCCTCGAGGAAAACAACATCCAGTCAATGCTCGCAGACGTCCCATGTCCGCCAGGAGCGGCGCCCTCCGGCGAGGAAAGCACTCCCTCGAGCGAAGCTCCGGCCGGAAGCACCACCCTCGGACCCGGGGGAGGCCCCGCCGACGAAATTGTTGTTGTTCACCCGGCCCAGCCCCAAACGTCCGTCGCGCGCACGATGCCAGAGTCCGAAACACCACAAATCACGCCCTACAAGCGCAAGAGCAGCAATCCGGCTCTGAAACTGGTGCCGGTTGCAGCGGTGGCAGCATTCGTGGTGATCGCGATTATCCTGGGAAGGCCTTCCTCGACGAAGCCCCCGCCACCCCCGCCGATCCGGCCGACACCCCCCTCCCCAGAGCGTGTGAACACAACGCCCCAGGTAGACAACACACCTGAGGTACCCCCTGAGGATCCCCCTGGGACAAGCACCGTAAATCCTGTTACTCCTGTTACTCGTACTCCTCCTACTGTTACTCCTCTTACTGGTCCTCCTTTTGCTGGTACTCCTCGTACTCGTACTCCTCGTACTGGTACTCCTCCTACTGTTACTCCTCTTACTGGTCCTCCTTTTGCTGGTCCTCCTTTTGCTGGTACTCCTCGTACCCGTACTCCTCGTACTCGTACTCCTCGTACTCGTACTCCTCGTACTCGTACTCCTCGTACCCGTACCCCTCGTACTCGTACTCCTGGATCCACGCCGATGGCCAATCAGGTGCGCAACGTCTATTCGAACACCGGGACGCCCGAGAACTTGCTCGCAGACATCGCAATGACGATCTACGCATGCTACGCCCGCGCCAATGTCTTCCAACAAGGAACCAACGATTTTGCCACCGAACTCTCCACACTGATCAATAATAGAAGGGCCGTGTCTAATCGCATACAGTTCTTGACGATGAATATCAGCTCAAGCCCCTCCTCCGGATCAGGCACTAGCCCGGCTCCAACATCCCTCCCGACGGCTAAGCGCAGTAGCCTGGACAAAGATACCTTGAACAAGCTGAAGGAAGACATCAAAGGCAATCGTGGGGAGCGCTATGCCGCCGTGATGGCCCTGAGCGATGACAACACCGCTGAAGCGGCCGATATTCTGCTCGATGCGCTGAGAAAGAAGCTCAAGCCAAGAAGTAGAAGCGCCGCGCTCACGGCCAGCCGCCTCATAAAGGCGCTCGAGAAGATGGACAAATTCACAATCCTGAAAGACATGGCCACAATGCTGCCCAAGAGCGGAAAGACTATCGCCTTCCAACTCAACAGGGCATTGACCACGCTGACCGGCAATCAGCATGTGCGCCTGCGCCTCGCCAACACAACCAAAGAAAGAAAAAGTGCCGCGAACGAGTGGGAGCAGTATATCGACACACAACAGAGATACTCCACCCCCATCCGGTCCCGGTCCTCTCGTTCCGTGATTACATCGAACCCCCCTGCCGCGAAACCGGTGTTGGACATTAATCTTGCGCTCCTCACGGTTACCTCGCATTGGGCAGAGAACCTTTCTCGGACCCTCAGTGGCGAAAAACCCAGACCAGCCGACGCGTGTCCGCCGCGTTTGGCGGTTCGGCTCAACGCCGCGGGAAGACTGGTTTCGAGCCTCGACAAGGCCGTCGAGGAACTCCACCGCCTTGTGGGCGAGAATCCAAACGCCGACGCCGGCACAAAATTGCGAGCCGGCCTGCTGAAAAAGGAAAGAAGGGTACGCGCCGCGGCAAGCAATACGCTGCTGCAGAAGGCAGCCGTAGCTACCGACATCGCGGCCGGCCTCCTGGAAATCCTTATCCAGGAATCGGATGCAAACAAGAAGTTCGAAGCACAGCGCAAGCAGATAAACAGCAACCGGAAAAAAGCAGCGGCCAACGCGCAAGATGTGTTACACGAGTTGCGGGAGAATTGCTATTACAATTTGGAGTTGTGGGATTTGCTTCTCCAACTGAAAAAGTAGGAAGAGCTATCTTCAGGCTGCAAATGCCTTTCAATGAAAAGAGATGCTCAAATGATTACAGGATTTCCAAACTTCCACAGGTCGACAGCATGCTGCCTGTGCTGTGTCGCCTTGCTCGGATGGTTCGCCCCGGCCCTGGCTGCAGAGCCGCCAAGCCTCGAAAAGCAGATTCTAGGCCTCTGCGACAAGGTACTGAAGAACAGTGGCGATAGGAAGGCACTCTCGGAATTGGAGAAACTCCGTCAGCAATACGAAGCCCAGCGCCGCGAAGCACTCGACGCGCTTGCCGAGGGGCTGGGTGCTTACATTAGCGGCGCGGCCACAGAGGCGCACCGGGAGTTGAAAAAAGCAATGGAATCAAGCTGTGTTGTAGAAATGGCCAACAAAACTCTACTGGAGTCGCTCGACAAAATCGCCGAGAAATGCAAGCCGTCCAAGATCTGCAACAAGTGCGGAAACACAGGATGGGCAGACTGCCCTGCAAAAGGTTGTGATGGAGTCGGCGTCGTGAAGTGTCGCAATTGCAGAGGTACCGGCAGTACCGGCAGGCGAGCGCCTTTGAAGAACAAGCCTTACTACAACGACATAGACCGCTGCTACAAGTGTAACGGCTCAGGAAGCGTCGAATGTCCTAACCCTGACTGCAGGCCATGTGCTAAACTTAGTTGAAAAATGAAGGCGGCTCCCTCATACTGGTTGTATGTATTTTGTGCCGTATTTTCAGCAACCAGCACGAAAGGAGCCACCGATGGCAAGTGTAGCACAAACG
>Ga0114922_10002317_pt1 | contig 17859 bp, 11 predicted proteins | sample AartaG_FD_100975 | JGI IMG/M metagenome (GOLD analysis project Ga0114922, IMG submission 100975) | Deep subsurface microbial communities from Aarhus Bay to uncover new lineages of life (NeLLi) - Aarhus_00045 metaG | ecosystem: Environmental > Aquatic > Marine > Oceanic > Sediment | place...
CTCATCCTGGCGCCGGAGATATACGGCAACCCCTGGCTGCTCCGGGATGATGAATTCCCGAAACTGGCAAGGATATATAACCTCCACCGGCGCTACCGCGACATTCTCGTGAAAGGTATAGTCCTGCCTGAAAAAGACTATGGCCCGTTCGCCGTTTCCCGGGGCGATGGGAATACACGGTTCATTACTCTCAGAAATCTGGACTGGAATTCAGTGCAATACAGGGTAGAACTTGACGGTTCTATTGGTCTGAGCGAAGAGGGCGATGTTGAGCTTCGCCAGTTTCATCCTTCGGAGAGGGTAATTGGTAGGTTCGGTTTTGGTTCAGAGGTGGAGGTCGAGGTATTACCGTTCCGTTCCTGCCTGCTGATGGCAACAATGAAGCCGACCGGCGAGATTGGGATATACGGCTGCGACTACGAGGTCTTCCGGGATACTCTCAACAAGCCGGTTATCGTCAAGCTCCTGGGGCTTCCGGGCAGCGAGGCGTCTGTAACGCTCTCCGGCGGGGATCGCAAGTTCACCGGGGCAAAGCTGGATGGGGAAAACGTGGATTCCATACTGGATGGCAAGCCTCTATTGGTCAAATTCGCGGGCACACCTCTCAGAAAACCGTGGCACAGGAAGCTGGGCGATCTCAAGCCATGCGACGTGCCAGACGACGCGGAGGCGCTCTACGAGGCAACCTGCTTTGCCGCGGATAATAACGCTCTGGAAGTCCGAGCCTTGCTGCGCTCGGGGCCGACGGAGATCCCGCAGGTGCAAAAGGCCCGGGATGCACTTTTCGGGCAGCGGTTGTTTATCGATCGCGGTCTCTGGGATAAGAACCTCTTTGACGGCGACCAGGACACGGCTTTTTACGTATGCAGGAGATGGGATGGATTGGACGTGAGGGTAAACGGCGGCTCGCTTCGGATCGATCTGGGCGAGGCTGTCAACATGGACAGGCTGATCATTAGAACCGGCAGCGAGAGCAATTTGCAGCCCTTTAAGAGTGATGAAAATATATTCGCGCAGGTCTCGGCTGATCTGATGAGCTGGACGCGTGTGTCGCTTATGGCGGGGAAAGATATTGTGGGTGAGATGCCGGCTGAGATCCCAATACGGTACATACGCGTTAACGGCTGCCCGAGCCTGATAATGGAGATCGAAGGCTACAGGGATGGACTCATGCTTGACCGGTCGAAGTGGCGCGCGTCCAACCTGTTTAGCCCGTATTTCAGGGCTCCGGCCGTGGCTGCGTGGTCGCTGTCGTTCACGCTGGACGAGGCGGCAAAAGGCAGTTACTTCGCTATTGCCATCAACGGTCGTCACGGCGTGGAAGGCGCTTACGCGGCGATCCGGGTCGATGGCAGGCCTGTGGGCGCGCCTGACCGCAGCGTGTCTTATCCCAGCAACGCCTGGGAAGTCCCCGTTCGACCCTCTGACAGCAACTATACTTACTACGTCCCGGTGACGGAGGAGATGGTGGGCAAGAAGATCGATGCTGTAGTCCTGGGCTTGAGGGGCGGCGTCACAGATATAGAGCCTGAAGTGTGGATAACGGCTTACCCCATACCGTTTGAGGCGAGGGAGTTGATCTTGACCCAGGCATTGTAGAACAGAAGGACTAATAACCACGGAGACACAGAGGCACGGAGGGGAAAGCGGGAAAGTGAGAAAACGAGAGGTATACAGGGGAATGGAGAAAATTGATGGCAAGATAGCATTGGTAACAGGCGGCGGCCGGGGGATCGGGCGGGCTATCGCGCTTGCTCTGGCCGGGGAGGGATGCAATGTGGCTGTTGCGTCCCGGACTCGGGGCGAGATCGATCTGGTGGCATCTGAGATAGAGAAGCTGGGAGCGCGCGGTCTAGCTGTCCCGACGGATGTATCTGAGCCAGCGGAAGTGAATCGGATGGTTGAGGAGATACTGAGGGTTTTTGGGCGCATCGACATCCTGGTGAACAACGCTGGTATAGCCATCTTCAAGCCGCTTCTGGAACTGACGCAGGAAGATTGGGACAGGACAATGGCTGTCAACCTGCGCGGGGCTTTCCTGTGCGCTCAGAAGGTGGGTGAGGTGATGATTGAGCAGCGTTCAGGCACTATAATCAACATCTGCTCCAGCGCATCCAAAAAGGCGTACCCGAACCAGATCGCTTACGTAGCGTCCAAACACGGGATGCTGGGTCTGTCGAAAGGGTTAAGCCTGGAGCTGAAGCCTTATGGAATCAAGGTGCACGCGATATGCCCCGGGGGAGTGGACACACGGCTGACGGCCGACGCGCGGCCAGGGACAGACAGATCGGATTGGATGCAGCCGGAGGATATCGCTCACGTCGTCCTGATGCTGCTGACCCAGAGCGACCGCGCTACTATAGACGAGATCTACATCCGGCGTTACGATGCGTCACCTATCTATTAATTTGCCTTGACAGCTCCCCACATTGTAGGTAATTTGCCTGCTGCTGAAACGCTCATTCCAGCGAAGCTGGTGCTGAATTCCAGGTCCTCATCATCAAACCTGACATTCAGGTAATCACCGCCTCCGCCTTCGGATACCTTCACCATCATTATGTTGTGGCCCTTCTGCAGATCGACATCAAACGGTCTTGTAACGGTCGCTCCGCCGGTCCATCCGTTGGATGTGATGACCAGCTCCCCGTTGATCCAGACCTTGGCATCGTCGTCTTGGGCGAGATGAAGCACCGTACTCTGGTTTCTGGGGGATATTACGTCAACTATGCCGTAGAAGACGTAATTGGACATATCGCCATATTCTCCCCCGTAGATGCCATTGCTGAGGTTACGGTCATCATTTATATCTTCCAGATTGGCCACTCGCCAGTAAAACCCTTTGGTTTCGTCTTTAGCGATACCGATATCCTCGCTGGTCATATCGGCGAACTTGGGATCCACGCCATCTATGTCGAGGTTGGATACTATGCCGGTGGTGATGTTACCTGTGGAATGAGACGTAACTGCCAGGCCCACAAGCACCGGATCCCGCATCTTGATCACAATTGCGCCAACGTCAGTCCATCTCTTTCCGTCGCTGGACGCAGATCCTATGAAAGTGTTCCCGATACGCGTGATCTTCAGCCATACAGGGAATCCGCCTGAGTCCGTTAAACTGCCGCCGTTTCCAGTTGCGCTGCTACCTGTCTGCAGGCGCTCCTGCAAGTATTTGTTTCCGTCCAGTGCTCTGGCCAGCATGAACACATATATTGAATTGGGCGAGTTACTCTGACGAACCATGGGGCCAATCTTCGCCCAGTCATTAGTCTGCACAAGGGATTCGGCCTTTAGAGATATCTCAAAATCGCCTTTCGTTTCCACATAGGTGAATCTGAAAGCGTCCGATGTGCCCCAGATGTCAGATCCACCTGCTCCTACTATGTACTTACCATTCCTGTAAACGACTGAGCCATCCTCGCCTCTTATCTTATATTCGCCTTTTTCCTTGGTGCCGGGAACTTTGCCAAGCCTGGCGATATCGGCTTCCGCTTCGCCGAATATTTCATCAATCCAATCTGTGTTTATGCCATCCTCAACCCCGGCAGTGCCCCGGATGGGATCAAGGGCATACCATTCCATGATCCATGGGCCTTCTGCAAATGCTGTGCTTGCTATGAAAAGTATAAGAAGAGATATGATAATACTTGTAAGTCTAAACATTGATAATAGGCCTCTCTAAGATTTCGACGAAGTTGGGATAGCTCATTTTTCATTTGAATTAGGATAGCAGTTTATAACACCGTTGAAAATCCCCCTAACCCCCTTTACAAGGGGGAATATCATTTTCCCCCTTGTAAAGGGGGTTAGGGGGATTTTCAAGTGCCAGAGATCACAACTGTTAATCCAATTGTGAACCATGCCACAAAGTTTACTGAAATGATAACAGGAGCAACCGGGAAGGCTGCTCCTGTTGGAGGAATGCTGATCAGCGAAGGTCTTTGATGGAACCCCATGTGGCGGAAAGCTTATCCTGGGGTGAGACGCTGGTTTGCCAGTCAAAAACGCCGCCCGATGGAATAAAGTCCAAATTGTCCACGTCAAACCTGGCGTTCAGGTAATCGCCGCCGCCGCCTTCGGCTACCTTCACCATCATTATGTTCATGCCCTGATTCAGGTGAACCTCGTAGGGATTTGTGCTTGTGGCACCGCCAGTCCAGCCGATCCACTCAGCGATGAACTCACCATTCATCCAGAGCTTCAGGTCGTCATCCTGGGCAATGTTGACAACCGTGTTCTGAGCCGTTGGGGATATTACTCCGACTACTCCGTAGAAGACGTAATTGGACATGTCACCCCATTGTCCCTCGTAAATCCCGTTGCTGAGGTTGCCGTCGTCGTTAACGTCCCCCAGGTTACCAACGCTCCAGCCGAGTTCCACGTCCTCAGTGAGAACAATCCCAATATCCTCACTGGTCATGCCACCAAAATCCGGCTCTGAGCCGTCTATGGTGAGGTCCGTTGCCACGGCGGTCGTGATGTCCCCTGTGGAATGGGACGTGACAGCTATGCCTACCAGGACAGGATCACTAAGGGCGAGTGTAGTAGTTCCTAAGTCTTCCCACGCCGCCCCATCAGAAGATATGGCGCCTGTGAAGTCATCCCCGCTACGAGTGATCTTCAGCCAGATTGGGAATCCAGTCGCATCCGCCAGCTCACCGCCGTTCCCGGTGGCGCTGCCGTCTGTCTCCATACGCTCCTGGAAGTATTTGTTTCCATCCAAGGCTCTGGTCAACGTGAACAAGTATTGGGAGCCTGGCGCGTTGCTCTGACGCACCATGGGCCCGATCTTCGCCCAGTCGTTGGTCTGCTCAATGGATTCGGCCTTCAGAGCTATTTCAAAGTCGCCGCTCATTTCCTTGTAGGTGAATCTGAAAGCGTCAGCGCTGCCCCAGATGTCAGCTCCGCCGCATTTGATCGTGTACGTGCCGCCGGCGTAATCGATTGAGCCCTCCTCGCCCGCTATGGTAACAGTGGCCTTTATGTCGGGGTCCATAGCTCTCCTGGCCGCCTCCGCTTCTGACATGCCAAAGAGCTGCTCCATCCAGTCTGTCTGGATGCTATCCACGCTTTCACCAGCGTTCTGGATGGGATCAAGAGCATACCACTCCATGATCCATGGGCCCTGAGCCACTGCAAACCCTGTGATAGCAAATAGGCCTAACACAAGACATGCGCTAAGAACTGCAAACTTAGACATTAAAAACCTCCTATAGTGAAGTTAGAACCTAAACCTCCACTGCTCTATCACCCAGAAAGACCCTTTTGGGGTACTCAGGTGACTAAACACACTCTAAACTCGATCACTACATGAAAATATACTTTGAAGAACCACCACCTCCATTTGCCCAATGTCTAGAAAAACATCCCTTTTACAGTATTTACAAACGTCGAACTGGTCAAATTTTACACAGAGTGCCACAATATAATAACACAATGACAGAGAGATTACAACCGAAAAACGGGTTCACCAAGCATAAACTTTACGTCCGGAAACCCAGTTACAATATCTTGTCATATTTCATGCTACCTTGACGGGACATTCCTGATTCTGTTGAAAAACAAAAGTTGATTATATGCTATCAAGAAAGCCTTCACATCTCAAGCTGGATCTGATAAGCTGAATATGAGTCATGCGTACCTTTGAGAATGTGAAGGAGAGATATAATGTCATTCTGCAATTTGTCAAACGATACAGGAATTCCTGAAGATACTGGAACTTGGGGTGAGAATCACCTTGAATCAGACAATCCATACCGTATTATTGGGGACCAATTGTTTTCCTTTATCTCGTATGATGAACTGGCATCCATGTATAGTGATATAGGACGTCCATCAATCAATCCGGTTATTTTGTCATTAGTCACTGTCTTTCAGTTTCTGGAAGACGTACCAGACAGGGTCGCTGCTGTATGGGTTAAGATACGACTGGACTGGAAATATGCTCTGCATCTTCCACTTCATGATACTGGATTCCACTATTCTGACTTGTGTAACTTCAGGAAACGTCTGGCTGAGAATGGCAAAGAATCTCTCATATTCGAGCATTTGCTGGAGAAGATTAAGTCATTGGGATTCCTGAAGAAACGTAAGCATCAGCGCACAGATTCCACTCATGTATTAGCTAATATTCGTAAGCTATCTCGCTTAGAGAACCTGAGCGAGGGTTTGCGTGTTGCATTGAGAGCAATACACAAAGCAGATAGGATTTTCTACGAAACCAGGATACCTGTCCTCTACACAGAACACTGGAGTAAGCCTTTGAACGATTATCAGATGACTGATGAAGAGCGAAAACAAGTATTACAGCGAGTGGGACAGGATATTCATTGGCTACTGAGTTTTCTGAAGACAAACAAGGAATCCTTTCTTCGTTTGCCAGAACTGGAAGTGTTACAGACGTTGTTTTCTCAGCATTTCACCATACAATCCCAGAAGGTGTCTCTGAAGAAGGAAGCAACTGCAGGCAAAGAGAGGATACAGACACCCCATGACCCAGAAGCTCGATACTCCAAGAAACGCAGCAAATCATGGACTGGTGGTAAGGTTCATATCACTGAGACAGCAAATGAGAAGGGAGAAGTCAATTTCATCACTGATATTACCACCACAAAGGCATGTGAACGAGACAGCGAAACACTGTTACAGATACAGGGAAACTTAGAGAAGCGCGAACTTAAGCCAGAACAGCAATTCGTTGATAAGGCATACATAACTGGAAATAACCTGGCTGATTCTCAGGAAAATGATATTCGCCTCATGGGAGAAGCCAGTGAACTGGATAACAAGGGATTATACACTGCTGATGAATTCAGTATAGATTATGACTCAGAGACAGCCACTTGCCCAGCAGGTGTTACCTCTTGCTCATGGCGTGAGATTGAGACAGGTAAACACAAAGGAGACATCCAGATCAGTTTTGGTCAACAGTGTCAGGATTGCTCATTGAAGGATAAATGCACAAAGAGTAAGCGTGGTCGTATACTCAGATTACATCGTCATTATCAGTTACTCAAAGAGCGTCGGGAAGAGAGCAAAACAGAATCCTTCAAGGAGGCTATGAAGCGCCGTCCACCTATTGAGGGAACTATCTCTGAGATGGTACGGTCTCATGGTCTCCGCAGAAACCGTTATCGTGGATTAGCGAAGAACCACCTGCAAAACCTGATGATAGGTACAGCAGTAAATCTCAAGCGTTTGGTTAAGGCTATGAGTATGTCAAAGAACAGCCAAAAACAGCAGTTAGCAACAGTTTAGAGGCAAAGAGAAGCAGAATATCTATGAAACTGTCAGGAAACTGCCATTTTTCATCATAGAGGTGATGTTCTGAGAACCATTGTCTTAACATAATGTATATGACTCGTTAACAGATGTTAATTCTGACTCAGTTCCAGGAGTCAAATGCTGTTCTGCAGCAATCGTTTTTCAACAGAATCATTCCTGTCCCGTCGGTTTCCGGATGAGAAATTTATACTTTGACGGGGTCAATACAGTTTTTAGGGAAGGACACAAGCCAAAACCCCAGATGACGAATCGGCTTGATACTATTTTTTCAGGATCATCTTGCGCGTTGAGGTGAATTCTCCTGCTTTGAGCAAATAGAAGTACACGCCGCTGGCAAGCTCTTCGCCTCTGTCATCCCTGCCGTCCCAGTGCACAGCTCTATCTCTGCTCATATAGAGCCCGGCTTCCTTGTGGCCCAGGTTTATCGTGCGCAATAGATGGCCGGAAACACTATAGATACTTATAGTTACATCACCGGGCCGGGCTAACTGGTAGGGGATCCACGTATCCGGGTTGAAGGGGTTGGGGTAGTTGGGGAACAGCCAGGATTCCACCGGTGTAGATGCTGCGCGAACTGCTGTGATCCGCTTCAGCAAATAGGCTTTGAGCATCCTGACGTCCGGAGATTCACCGGGCGCGGCGCTGATCAGATCGTAGGCCTTGCGGAGTTCCGCGATAGGACTCAGATTCTGGGAAGCGTCTGAAACGCTGTATACCTCTCCCAGATGGCTGCTTACGAGGATGAGATCGTCCATGTCCACGACACCGTTTCGATCCACATCAGGGTTATATTCATCCGTGTCTGGAATTGATGGGGCTTGCGCTGCGAGGATGGGGGCAAGCTCGGAGTTGCTCAAATTCTGACCGACGGCGACCATGTCCCGGATATCGATCACCGAGTCGGTTATCACATCCCAGGGTGGTGAAATGGTTATAAATGCGCTTGTCATAAGTATAGAAATAAACTGGCTTTCTGAATCTGACAGTCTGACTTCCTGAAGCGTTAGCATTGTGCGGCCTAGCTCTTTGGCTTCAAACGTGAGGGTCATAAGAACGTCGTCCTCAACATTGACTCCGCCTGCAGTGGTGAAAGTAGACGCCGCTCCAACAATAGTTCCTGCCTCCGCGTCCACCTCTGGATTCCGCCAGAAGCTTGCCCCGCCATCCTGTGAGAGAGCGTTTCCTTCCTGCGCTCTGACGAATTGAAGGTTGTAAGGCTCATAATCGAGGCTTACCTGAAATCCGGCCAGGTTTTTAACATTGCTGACCCGGATATCCACGTTGAATGTCGAATTGACGTCAACGCGCTGCTCTTCTACGTATACTACGGCATGATCCTTGACCGCTCCGTGTGTGGTTGTAAGGCTTCCTGATGGCCCGCCTGGCTCTTCCGGCTTTTCTGGCTGCGTCGGGATACTGCCTCCTGGCGCTGCGTTCTCCATTAGCTCCTCGATCTCTTCCGCATCCAGGGCGCGGTCGTAGATGACAACCTCGTCGATAATGCCATCGAAGTAGATGAGGGTGTTGATATCCCCACCATAGCCCTGGGACCAGCCTATCCTGACTGGCTCACCTTCCCACACGTCATAAGGAGCCCTGGGACGGTGCATATCACCACCGTCCACGTCCGCGTCTGTCAGAACCACGGCATTCACGTAGGCTCTCCCTTCCGAACCATTCTCTACCAGCGCCACGTGGTACCAGGTGTTAAGACCGTTGACGAAACAACTGCTGGTGGCGAAATAGCCTTCCACTCCTCCGCCGGTAGAGCCCCAAGTCAATCCTGCATCGCCGGCTGTGGCAATACGGAAATTATACATGTCAGCTCCCCAGCCTATCATGTTTCCTTTCCAGACAACACCGGCATGATCGATACCATCGGCGTTTTGAGTCGCACGAGGGTATATCCAGGCTGCGACGGTGAGCGCGTCAGCGAGTTGTAAGCTTGGGTCATCGGGGATCTCAACTCCAGCGTCCACACCGTTGAAGTCAAGGGCCAGGCCGAATCTGCCGTCCACCCATTCCGCTCCGTCAATGATGCCGTCGTTATTACCGTAAGAATCGTGAACGGCGTCCCCGTTTCCCTCGTCGAATCTCCAGACGGAGACCAGACCGTCCTTAAGATCGGCATGGATCTCGCCAGGGAGCGCCAAAACGCCTATTAAAATTAAGTTTATCACACTATATATCCAGAACGTTTTTTTCGGCTTCTTCATTCCCTTCCATCCATTACCGATCACAAAACAGGGCTTAGAACCCAACCCGATCCTAAGCCCTATTTATCACGATTTTTGCTAAATCTGGCACTAGACCAGATCGTTCTGGAGTGCTAGAGCTTGCTCCAGCATTGCGCAAGCAAGCTTGCGCACTCCATAAAACCCTAGTAAGCCCTGATACGCGACCACGTCGTGGTAAGTTTGTCACCGGGCGCTACGGCAGTGCTTCTGTCTAGGCTTTCATCCATCAGCTCGCTGATGTCGTTTGCGCTCAGAGCGCGGTTATAGATGACAACCTCGTCAATAATGCCATCGAAGTAGATGAGGGTGTTGATATCCCCACCATAGCCCTGGGACCAGCCCATCCTGACCGGCTCACTTTCCCATACGTCATAGGGCGCTGCCGGGCGATGCATGTCGCCACCGTCCACATCCGCGTCTGTCAAAACCACGGCATTCACGTAGGCTCTCCCTTCGGAACCATCCTCTACCAGTGCCACGTGATACCATGTGTTAAGACCGTTGACGAAACAACTGCTGGTGGCGAAATAGCCTTCCACTCCTCCGCCGGTAGAACCCCAAGTCAATCCTGCAGTGCCGGCTGTGGCAATACGGAAATTATACATGTCAGCTCCCCAGCCTATCATGTTTCCTTTCCAGACAATACCGGCATGATCGATACCATCGGCGTTTTGAGTCGCACGAGGGAATATCCAACATGCGGCGGTAACTGCATTAGGAAGGGTCAGGCTTGTGCTGTGGGCGACCTCAACCCCATCACCATCGCCGTCGAAGTCAAATGCCAATCCAACCTTTCCTGCTACCACTTGGGGATTGCCATGTACAGTTCCATTGTTCCCTTTACCGCTGTCGTCCTTGGCGGTGCCAGAATCGAATGACCAGTATCCGACCATACCACTTACCACGTCAGCATACGAAGTTCCACATACCAAAAGACCAATGGCCAGAATGCAAATTAATGCTTTCACTTACCTACCTCCTTGTAGTAGAGATACTCATTTAGTCTTATTTACATGTAATCCTTAAGTCACCTACTAAACTTCCCGAAAGGGCGCTCACCTCCTTCTCCGTTAGTTGAACCTGATAAAGCCGCAATAGTGTAACACACCAATGCCAAAACGTCAACGAAAAAAGCAATCAAGCAAAGCCTAACGCGCTCTCACGCATCCCCAGTTCCTGTAGTTCCTGTAGGTTGGGTTAAGTCATTGAGAAAAACTCGCTTTTACTCATGAAGCGGATCTTCAAACCTTAATAGATCCAGGCGAGAAAACCTAACCCAACATACTATAAACTGTAGGTTGGGTTAAGTCATTGAGAAAAACTCGCTTTTACTCATGAAGCGAATCTTCAAATCTTAATAGATCCAGGCAAGAAAACCTAACCCAACATATTATAAACTGTAGGTTGGGTTAAGTCATTGAGAAAAACTCACTTCTACTCATGAAGCGGATCTTCAAATCTTAATAGATCCAGGCAAGAAAACCTAACCCAACATACTATAAAAACTAATTTGCCATTGACCTAACGTGTTTTCACGTGTCCCCAGACGGTGGAAAGCTTGCTCTGCGGTGCCACTGCCAGTCCTACTGCCTCGGTGGTGACTTCAATAGCTATGGGATCGGTGCGGAGAGTGAAACCGCATTCACCAGCAGCCTCACCAATCTTGAGTACCAAGTGTACCCACTCATTAGCAGTGACTCCCGCTGTCCCTTTATGCTGATCAACCCCCCAGTTTTGTGATGCATTTGGGGCATAGATCACCTGCTCACCATCAACATATAAAACACCTGAGTCATCAACGCCGAGGAAGAAGGTCACCTCGCCACTTGTGTCCCACTTGGCCCAGACAATTGCGTACTCGGTGTAATTGTTTATTGAATCCCTGGGTCCCCAGTCAGTCCAGTCGAAGCAGTTACCACTTGCAGGCCATGCGCCATTCTCGGTGATACCATCTGCGCCTAGATCCACAAAATTAACTCTTCGCCAGGTGATAGTGTCTCCTTTATTGGTGGGGCCGGGTGATTCAAAAGTCTCTCCATCTAAGGGCCTTACATAAGCTTCTCCTTCAGGATAGGCATCCTTCAGGGAATCTTCGTCCGCGGCAGTGCTCGATGCCGCACCGGTCATGATAGGGGGATCCAAAACCAGCCATTCGACAATAGCTCCTGCCTGGACTCCTCCCAAATTGTCCTCTGTTATGGGGGGATTGTCCCCTGTGGGTGGATGTTCGTCAGCCCATGCCTGAACGGCAAGCAAGAATAAACTGATGATAAAAACAGATGTATATTTCATTTGAGCCTACCTCCTGAAAATGAAGAGAATTACGGAAAGCATTATAATCACTCTATTCAACGACTGCCTTCAGGCCATACCCCCTTTCGCTCCTTTTTATAGATCACCAACAGCACTAGAATTCAACAGCTTCTACTTCCCGGCGTTGCGGAAGCAAGCTTCCGCACTCCATAGGCCGTCTTTCAAGGGGTCTTCTCAGCTTCGCTTGCCTCATCAGAACTATCTGCTTCTTGCTCCTCCAGTTCGGCCTTCAGCTCTTCCAGATCCTTGAAAATCCGGTCGATCTTGCTTTTTGAAACCAGGAAAATGGTATCTTTGTCCTCCCGTTTGACGTAGCGCCGGTATCCGGACTCGTCTCCGATGAGCAGAATTCTTGCAGTGCCATCGGTCAGGTCCACCATTACCTTCGACTGCGGCTTACCCAGCTTATATTCTTTCAGCGGATCGGTTACTTCTTCTTTCTTTTCAGCAAAGTCGTCGGCTTCCAGTCTGGAGATCTCGCGAACGATGTCATCCACCGCTTCTTTCTCGGCGGGGGCGACTTCCGGCTTTACGATCTGCCAGCCTCCGCCCTCCTGAGCTGCTATGGCGATCTCGCCTTTCTCTTCTGAGACCAGAGTCAGTGTCTGAACCTGGGAAGCGTCGAAGTCGAATATTGTCCTGTCGCGCCATCCCCTGGCCCCTTTGTCGAATACGCCTCTCAGGTACTCGCCCACCAGAAGCACCTCATCCTGATCCGCTTTGCGCACGTAAGTGGATATATAATCGGGCCCCATCTTGCCGACGAAGAAATGAGCCAGTGTCTTTTCCCCCGTTCCCAGCATGGTGACCTCAACTCCGCTTTCGTCAACCTCGAACTGGGAATGTTTGTCGGCGGATTTTGACGCTGTGAGAGTGGATTTGAGATCCCTGACTTTACCAAGCATGTCTTCGATTGATTTGGGATCAGCCGGGTAGTTGCCGGCCGTTGCGACGACCCAGGTGTTGTCTTCTTTCTTGAGTTTGACGTTCTTATCCTTAGTCTTGATGTCTACGGAAGATGCCTGATCAGTTTCAAACCCGGGGAACAATATTGACTCTTTGGCTGCCTCTTTCTTACTTCGCTTACTCAAGGGCCCCTCTATGATGATAACAGCAGCTACAAGGACTACAAGAACGGCAAGTAATATGAATATGCTTTTCTTTTTCATCTATTAATTCTCCCGTTTGGCCTGGATACTATAGAATCCTTCACCGCAGAGGCGCAGAGGACACAGAGGGAAAAAGGCAAAGTTTTGAGGGAGGGATATTTTTGGTTGTGCTATTTCTATAAACATTTCACCCCTAACGGGGCTAGAATCCCTTAAGTTGATCCACATGGGAACACCACTGGAATTCCCCCTTAAAAAAGGGGGATAAAGGGGGTTGTTCATGTCTCTATTACCCGATTATTTATGAAACTCCATAAAGGGGGAACTAAGGGGGATTTTCGATCGGCAAAAGCGAAATTGCCACTTTGATCATGAAACATGCCGAAATAAACAAACGTGTTTTCTCTGTGATCTCTGTGCCTCTGTGGTGAAAATTTTTACAGTACTTTTTGCCCTGTGCTGCCCAGGGCGCTGTAGGTTTCAAAGATTTTCTTCGCACGGCGCTTGAATATGAACCTGGTCAGTCCGAAGACGATCACCAGAAATGGAGCGCCGCAAATATTAATGATCCTGACAAAGAGCTTGCTCCTTTCCGAGATTTCCTGCAGCGGCCTGTCAGTTACGAATCGCGATCTTATACTGATCAGATCCCTGCCGAGGGTCATCCAGTCAACGGCGTTTTCAAAGAACAGCATATTAGTTCCGGATCGTCCCATGGTCAGAAACCGTCCGTTGCCCACGACCACGATCTGCGTCTCCGGGCTTTCCGATATGGTCTCCCCTGAACTGGACTCCGGTGATGTCGCGGGCGCTGAGGAATCTTCTCCAGACGCCTCTGGTTCTGGTATATCCTTACCAGCATAGAAGCTGGTGAATCTCCCGGAGACGGCTACCCCCAGCGGATAGCTTTTCATCTCGCCAGTGGGCGTGAATCGCTGCTGCGGCGACAAGTTAAAGGGCTTGCCCGCTGTCCAGGAACGCTGGCTGGTTTTGAACAGCTCAATTCCACGAAGCCTGCCCGCATCACCGGATTCGTCTCCTGAACTGACTTTGGATGATACCAGTTCCACAGGGCCTGCCCAGGGCAAAACCATTCCTTCCAGTTGATTGACCATAGGGCTGTCTTTGGCGAACTGCTCCCTGGTAATCTTGGGCCAGAAGATATATGGGCGACTAATTGTCATAAACCCGGTGCTGAACGATGCGTTTGCCATGCTTGCTCCATCGAGCGCCAGGGTTCTGCCCAGCTTCACGCCGTAGTGCTCGAGCATGTCGTTTATACCTGTATCTATCTCCGTAGCCATAAGCCCCCGGCTCTCGATGTCTACAGGATCGATAAGGAACATAATCCTGCCGCCGCGCATGAGGAACTGGTCGATCTCGTATTTCTCCCTCTCTGACAATTTCTCCTTGGGGCCGCCCACTATGAGGGTATTGATGTCCTGTGGAACTTTCTTGCCTGTGGATATATCCACATTAGTCACACTATACTGCCTTTCAAGAGCCGACCTCACGGCTTCGTAGTCGGCTTGCGTATCGTATTCTCCATGACCGGTGAGAAAGCCTACAGTCTTCGTCTCCGAGCGCTTTACCTTGAGTATCGCGGAAGTGAGATCGTATTCCAGTGTCATGATATTCTGAATTAGAGGTATGACTTCTTTTCTATCTTCGTACATAATGGCTATGCCCAGGTATACGTTAACCACTTCAGCTTTGTCTCTCTGTATGATCTGAAACGGCACCTGGGGAATTCCCATGAAGCGCACTTTCTGCTCTTCAGTCTGGTCTCCGGTTGGGTCGATGAATTCCACGTTCAGATTGCCTCGCGCAAATGCCTTGTATTCATCAAGCACGTCTTTCACCTGTCGCTCCAGATTGACCAGATATGGCGGAAGTTCCTTGGAAAAATAGGCGTTTATATTGACTATATCGTCAAGCTCAGACAGCATCTTTTTAGTAGCGTCTGATATAGTAAAGTCCTTACCTTCAGTGAGGTCTGCCCGAACAAAGTGCCGCGTGGACATGAAGTTGATGACCGCGAGGATACCCAGAACGATTAGGACAATGATTATTGAACTGGTGCCATACTGGTATTTTCTGGATAACATCCTATTTCCACTTCCCTGTTTCAAGTTTCCGCACGTTCAGGTAAAGGAAGAATCCGATCACGGAAAAATAGTAGATCAGATCCCGGGAGTCGATAACGCCGCGGGTGATGCTGTCAAAATGTACTTCAAGACTGAGATAACTGAGAATGGGAACAAGAAAATTGGGCACAGCAAAGAGGACCATATCCTGCCCAATAATGATCAGGACGAAGATCAGGACAATGGAGATGATGAAAGCTATTATCTGATTCTCGGTGAGACTGGATACGAAAATGCCTATGGCCAGATACGCGCCTCCCATCAAAAGCACGCCCAGGTAGCTCCCGATTATGGGGCCGCCGTCCGGATCGCCCAGGAACGCGACGGTAATGACCAGCGGGAAAGACAAAGCGATTGTGAGCATAAGGAAGCAGAAGCTGGCGAAGAACTTTCCCAGCACGACTTCGTGATCGCGAACCGGCAGGGTCATAAGTATTTCCATAGTGCCGAGTTTCTTTTCCTCTGCCCACAGGCGCATGGTAACGGCAGGCACAAAGAAGAGGAAAATCCAGGGGAGAAGACCGAAGAAATTGCGCATGTTGGCCTGGCCAAAGATGAAAAATCCCCTGAGGAATAGCCAACTGGACAGAACGAGAAATACAGTAATGAAGATATATGCTATAGGAGAGTTAAAGTAGCTTTTGAATTCCTTTTTGAAGATAGCGTAGAAGTTGCGCATTACTCCTCGTTTTCCTCGCTCGCCTGAGAATCCGACGTGGTTAACCGTCTGAATACCTCTTCCAGACTTGCCATTTCCGTTCGCAGTTCTGTCAGGCTCCAGTTTTCATTTACAACCATGCGAAACAGATCCTCGGTTATATTCTTGCTATCGCCGGGTTTGATCGCATATCTGTGAAGCCCGGGCTCTGGCTCCCCTGTCTTTACAAAGCTTGCCACCTGTGGCATTTCTCTCAATCGAAAATCAATCACTTCCTGCGGCCCTCTGACCTGGATGTGCACAACCTCGTCGCCCTTACCCATACTGGCAAGCTCATCAGTAGTTCCGCTGGCGACTATCACACCCTCGTTGATTATCACAACCCGGTCACAGGTGGCTTCCACCTCCGGTAAAATATGAGTGCTCAGAATAACTGTCTTTTCAGCGCCCAGCTTTTTGATCAGGCCGCGTATCTCCACGATCTGATTGGGGTCCAGACCGGCGGTAGGCTCGTCAAGGATCAGTATGTCCGGGTCGTGGATCAATGCTTGGGCCAGCCCAACGCGCTGACGATAGCCTCTGGAAAGCTCACCGATGTCTTTCCTTATGACTCTCTCCAGGCCGCAGGTATCTATCATATCCTTAACCCGGGCGCTCCTCACAGTCGAGGGAATGCTGCGCACTTCGCCGACGAAATTCAGGTAGTCAACGACGCCCATATCGTTATAAAGTGGCGCGTTTTCGGGGAGGTATCCTATCCGCTTCCGAACTTCCACGGATTGCTGATGAATGTCAAAGCCATCCACAGTAGCCGTGCCATCATCAGCGGGCATATAGCAGGTTAAAATTCTCATAGTAGTAGTTTTACCCGCTCCGTTAGGCCCGAGCAGACCTAGCACTTCGCCCGCTTCTGCATTAAACGATATATTGTTTACTGCTACTGTCGCGCCGTATCGCTTGGTAAGGTTTCTAACTTCAATCATATCGCCTCAGCAATTTCACTAAAGTTAAAAAATTCCTGCCGTGCCGGGTATTCACCCGGTAGGCGTGAAAGTCTTCATAGTCGATTCTCCAAATTGCGGTAATATTATAACATCTTGGTGCTCTTATGGCAAGTTTTTTTTGGAATACTGGATGCTCATTGACGTGAAGGAGAAAAGCTGCTAAGATTCAGGAGATATTCAGGATATTAGGTTTTCTATAACCACTAAGACACTAAGGCACAAAGACACAAAGGAACCAGGATTGATCAAGCATTTTCTGATCCTTGTGTCTTCGTGGCTTTGTGACTTCGTGTTCGGCCAGATCAGATATTTAAGATGCGAAATCCATTTGATCTGCAATCCTGAGGAAGGAGACAAGATGCTATGTGGGATCTATTAATTCTGATCGCTCTGGGGGTGATCTTTTTGTGTGGTAGTTTTGGAAATGCCTGTGCCAGCGGCTTACCCGACTCTGTTCTGATGTCAGTATTTTCCCAGTCTTCAAAGACAAAGAAGCTGATAGAATTTGGCTGGGATGAGCCGGGTACAGATTTTATGCGAGAGCATATCTCACAGATGGAGAAAACCCCGTTCGATGGCTGCGTTTTCCACGTGAATTACAGGAAGGATGATGGCTCAAACGGGAGCTTTACCTGGGAATGCTGGGGTACGAAGACTTTCACAGCGGAAGAACTCAAGGATGCTGCCGATGATCTGAAAAGCACAGAATTTTCAAAGTTCACCCATAATTTTTTGCGGTTCAACGTCACGCCGGGTGGTGTGGATTGGTTTGATGATTTCGCGCCCATTCTGACAAATGCCCGGCTGGCCGCGCGCATGGCCCGGGAATGCGGCGTCAAAGGTCTGCTGTTCGACATTGAGCAATATAATTCGCAGCTCTTTAACTACTCAGAACAGGCCAACAGCGGGAGCAAATCCTGGGATGAATACGCGGAGCAAACTCGTGTACGCGGCAGGGAACTGATGGAAGTGTTCCAGTCAGAGTATCCGGACATCACGATTTTCCTGACTTTTGGATACTGCCTGCCCTGGGCCCAGATGGGCGGCGAAAGGGATCTATCTGAGGTGAGCTATGGGTTGCTGGCCCCGCTTCTGGATGGTATGCTGGGC
>Ga0114922_10002318_pt1 | contig 17853 bp, 13 predicted proteins | sample AartaG_FD_100975 | JGI IMG/M metagenome (GOLD analysis project Ga0114922, IMG submission 100975) | Deep subsurface microbial communities from Aarhus Bay to uncover new lineages of life (NeLLi) - Aarhus_00045 metaG | ecosystem: Environmental > Aquatic > Marine > Oceanic > Sediment | place...
CCATCAGCCGCCCCCCTCAAATACCTCGGCGGCCCGTTTCATCTTGCCGATGACATCGACCTGAAACGGACAGCGTTCCAGGCACACACCGCACTCTGTGCAATCCGATCCCTTGGCGGTCATGGCCGCGTACCGCTGCCGATTCGTGCTTTCATGCCCGGGCCCGTGTCCATAGTGCTCTACGTAGTCGAGGCAGTGAATCACATCCGGAATGGGAATATCCTCGGGACAGGGAAGGCAGTGTTTACATAACACGCATTGACCGCGAAGCCGCTCCATCAACTCCTCGTGGAGCGGTGTGTATCTCCTCTCCTCCTCGGATGCCCGGACATAGTTCAAAGCCTGCTGCAACTCCTCGGCATTTTGCGGTCCGGGAACAACCGTGGTTACCGGTTGGGAGAGCACGTATTGCAGGCATTGGACCGGAGTAATGCCCGTAAGCTGACCCTGGCTGTGCAGGAGCCGGCCGCCGTAGTAAGGCTTCATGGCCACGACGCCCACATTGTGCTTGGAGCAGACCTCCAGCAGTTTCCGGCATTCCGGCTCCTCATGATGCACATAGAGGTTGACGGGAAACATGAGAACGTCGATCGATCCGGACTCTACGGCCTGTCTGGCAATGTTCGGATAGTGGTTGCTCAAGCCGATAGACCCGACCCGGCCTTCACGCTGGAAGCCTCTGAGGAGCTCTATCGACTCCTGAGCCCACCCGTGCCAGACCTCCTCCGTATCGACCATGGTGAGAACCGCAATCTCCACACAGTTATTGCCAACCCTGTCGAGTACCAGTTCGAAGCATTCCCGGCAGTGATCGATCGGTTCGTGAGCCACGAATCCCCAATGGGCGGCAAGGACCAGGCGATCCCGATGGCGCCGAAGTGCGGGGGTAATGGTCCGCCAGTGTTCGGCATAGATGTCGGTCGGATCATTGTAGAGAAGATCGATATAATCCACACCGGCGGATACGGCCAGATCGAATACCTCATCCATACTCCTCCGATCTGTCCGCAAATGCTCGACTCCCAGCCCGATCACCCCGATCTCCAAACCGGTTCTACCCAGAACTCGTTTCTCCATGCCCTCCACTCCCCGTTTTCCCGTTCCTTTGTTGCACTGTTGAACTCTACACGATATCTTTGATGTCTGGAAGGCGCGCACCTATTACCGAGCGAATCGGAGGAAAAGGCATGGAAATCAGGAAACTACGAGCGGGAATGATCGGTGGAGGAATCGGAGCGTTCATCGGACCGGTGCATCGTATGGCTTTGGAGCTGGACAACCACGCCGAGCTTGTGGGTGGAGCGTTTTCCCGGGACCCGGAAAAGTCCCGGGCCAGCGCTGCCCGGCTGTATCTGGACCCGCAGCGGGTCTATCATGACTACCGTGTCATGGCGCAACGCGAGTCGAAGTTACCCGAGGAGCAGCGGCTCGACTTCGTGGTCATCGTCACCCCGAATTCCAGTCACTTTGAGATTGCCCGCACGTTTTTGGAATACGGGTTTCATGTGGTCTGTGACAAGCCCGTAGCCTTAACCCTGAAAGAAGCGAAAACCCTGCAAAAAACAGCCGCGGAGAAAAAACGCCTGTTCATGATTTCCCATGCCTATACGGGATATCCGATGGTGAAGCAGGCCAGGCAGATGGTACAAAACGGCGATTTGGGAGATGTATTGAAAGTGGTTGTCGAGTACTTCCAGGGTTGGGTGCCCTTTCGCCTGCACGGAAAGGCAAAAGGAGACAAGGCCTGGAAGTTCGATCCGAAGGTGACGGGATCCTCTCTGACCGTGGCTGATATCGGCACCCATGCAGAAATCCTGGCTCACTACATCACCGCTTTGGAAATCGAGGAGCTGTGTGCCGACGCGGCCTCCTTTATGGCCGGACATGGCCTGGAGGATGACGCAGCCGTGCTGATCCGCTACCGGGGCGGCGCCAGAGGGGTACTCGGCGTGTCCCAGGCGCTCACTGGGGAACACAACGGATTGACAATCCGGGTTTATGGCACCAAGAAGAGTCTGTTCTGGCGGCAGGAGCAGCCGGAGACACTGTTGGTGCGTGACCTCAACCGCTTCGATACGATCCTGCACAAGGGGGGGCCGGGCTTCTACCAGGAGGCCGACACGGCCAAGCGACTGCCCAGCGGCCATCCAGATGGTCTCATCGTGGCCTTCGCCAATCTGTACCGGTCCTTCTTCCGGGCGATTTGGCAGCAGATTCGCGGGGAAGCGGCCCTCCAGCAGGGCTACCCGAATATCGATGACGGGGTGAGAGGCATGTCTTTCGTCCAGGCGGTCCTGGAGAGCGCGGCATCAGAGCGCAAGTGGATCAAGCCGAAGATCTAGAGTGCACCACGACTTCGTTCCTTTCAAAGATGGAACCACCCAGCAAGATTTTATCACACGGAGACAGGCAATGACGAAAGAGAAAAAAAGCCGAAAAAAAACAGATAGACCTACGGAGTTTCAGAGCGGCTCACGCCGGCTCAACCGAACTTTCTTCCTCCTGCTGCTGGCCGGTGCCGCGCTGCTTGTATTTTTCGTAGCCAAGGTATTTCTGCTGCCAATTATCCTGGCTGCTATCGCCGCGGCTCTGTTTTTTCCGCTGAACAAACGGATCCTCAGGGCCTTCAGGGGCAGAGAAACTCTGGCCGCCCTGTGCTCAGTCGCGATTTTCTGCCTGATCATCCTCATTCCGATCACCCTGCTGGGCTACCTGGTCACCCAGAACGTGATCGAGGTAACCCGGCTGGTCAACCGGAATATCCCCCAAATCAAGAGCTGGCTTCAGAGCGTGGAGTCCTGGATCGCGAGCCTATCATTCATCCAGGGGCAGCGGGTGTCCACCTTGATCGACAGCGCCAGGCTGGTCAGTATCATCCAGCAGGCGGGAACGACCCTGGTGGAGGGGGCCACCAGTCTTGCCGGCAACATCGCCCGGACCCTGCTCCTGCTCTTTGTTTTCATCTACAGCCTGTTTTTCTTGATTCGAGACGGGGATAAGGCCCTACTCTCCGTTTCCGAGGCGATCCCTCTGCCAAGAGAGGACAAAGCGGCGATCATCGACAAGTTCGTTTCGGTGAGCCGGGCCACACTGAAGAGCACCTTTCTCATCGGTGGCATCCAAGGCACGATCGGGACCATCCTCTTTCTTGCCCTCGGTATTCCCGGTGCGGTACTGTTCGGTGTCCTGTTCCTGGTCCTGGCCGCCATTCCCGGCCTGGGCCCCGCGGTGATCTGGCTGCCCACCACGGTGATCCTGTTTGCCCTGGGGAAGTACCTCCACGGAGCAATCATGCTGGTGATCGGCGGAGGGGTAATTCCCCTTCTTGACTATATTCTTCGTCCGCGGCTGGTGGGCAAAGACACGCAGCTGCATCCTCTTCTGGTCTTCATCGGGGTGCTCGGCGGGGTTGCCCTCTTCGGAATCTGGGGACTGTTGTTCGGGCCCCTGGCCATGAGCGTGGCGGTGACCCTGGTGACCATTTTCAAACGCATCTTCAAGGGGGAGCTCAAGGAGATTTGAACCGGCGTTCGCAGCGGAGGATGTACTATACTTGGTAGTACAGGAGGTAGAGTATGATTACGAACCTGGCTACGAATCTGGGCAGTGCTGCGCTCAAGGATATCCAGCACCTGGAGAAGGAGATAGGCTATCCGGTCCTCGCGTTCTCTTTCTACGATCTGGAACCGGCGGAGTTGGAGGCGGACAAAATCGCAAAAATCCAGGAATACGAAAAGGACAAATGTATCTGCCTGCTGGCGGTCAAGTCCTGATCCGGGGATACGCTATCGCCTGCGATACTCGCTCAGGAGCATCTGAACCTCGGCAAACATCTGTTCGGATACGACGGTTCCGGTAACGAGTTCCAATCCCTCTTCCATCACCCTTTCCCATTCCGCTATGCCTTGAGCTGAGATGGGATGGATTTGCAGACCGTTTTCCAACATGATCTGCACGGCTTCTTGCTCAAGGGCTGCGGTCTCCTCACTCAACGTGCCCAGATGCCGCTCTACGATGGCCAGCAGTTCCGCCTTGAGCGGCCCGGGAATGCCCTCCCATACGCGTTCGGACACGACGATGCCGCTGAGCATCGGGGCCAGGGGAAGCTCCATCATGTTTCTAGCCACACCGAACCACTGCATTGCTGCGGCGGTCAGGGGTGTCAGCATGAAGGCCTCCAACAGATCGCTCTGCAGCGCCGTGAGCACTTCGGTAGAGGCGACCGGAACCGCGTGAAATCCCAGTTCCTTCCAGGCATCGACGATCTCAGGTGAGGCGGTGTCGGTGTACAGTTTCAGCTGCTGAGCATCCCGGAGGTTGAGGACCGGCGTCTTCGAGAACAGGTGGGCCCAACCTGCCAGGAACCAGGCAACAAGGGTGAATCCCTTCTCCTCCAACATCCGGTTGAAGGTCGGCTGCAGCTCTCCCATGACGTACTCCATCTCCCCGGAGGTACGCACCACAAAGGGAAGCTGTACGGCGTAGAAATCTTCGACGATGCTCCCCAATCCGACACCGGTGATGGCTGCGGCCTGCAGCTGATTGATCCTGATCTTGCGGATCATGCTGGGTTCGTCACCCGCGATGCCGCCGGCAAAAACCTTGACCCGCAGCCTTCCGTTGGACGCCGCATTCCAGTCCGCGGCGATACGACGAAGCGCCTTGTCCCACGGCGAGCCATCGGGAGCCAGACTGCCGAGCTTGATCGTTTGCGCACTCACCGTAGCCGTCAGAGCACAGCACAGGAACACGCAGCACAGGTTCCTCCGCCACATCACCTTCTTTTACGCAACCTCCAGGCTCATCTGTGTCGATTCTCCGGCCCCTATCCCGCCTCCGAGAATCTCCCGTATATTATATGTACCGTATTTCCGCGCATTTAGAAAGCCGCTCCAGGCGATTTCCGCCAGCCTCCCGCCTTCGAGCAGATCAAAGAACCACTGTCCCGTATAGACCGGATCCTCCTGGGGAACTCCAGCCCCGACCTCGAGCAGCCATTTGCGATTGAACACCTCCTGGGATCCGATTGTCGGTGAGATAATGATCGGAATCCCCAGGCCGCAGTAGAAGGATAGCTCACTCGGTTTCGTCCAGAGCACGTCCGTATCGTGGAGGATCCGGGAAAATATCCTGAAGTACTCAGGCTTGCTCGGGCCGAATATCACCCGGAGATTCCGATTTCCCGGCAGAAACTGTTCTTTGAAGCTTTCGAAGTAGGATTTGACCTCTTCCCGAACACCTGCAACCAGGTTGAGGCGCACCGATCCCTGCTGCAGCCGGTCCTTCAAGCTGCAGGCGATCTGCCGGCCGATCTGCCCCTGTGCACCCGCTCCTCCCACGGCGAAGGTGATGGTGATCGGCTGGTGATTTTCAACAGGGGGTTGAGCTTCGCGAAGAGTGTGGCTGACGGATCTACCGTGGCGTTGCCAAAAGCGCCCGCCGGGGTCCAATCGAGACAGTCTGCCGGCAAGATCGTATTTGAGTCGCTCCAGGCTCCTGTCTCCCAGCAACTCCAGGGGCAGTGGGAAACCGGTAAGGAATATCCTCTGCGCCGGAACACCGTAGCTGCGCAGGCGCAACACGGTGCGTTCGCAGGGCACCAGATAGCGGATAGCGCTCTTCTTCGCATCCCGGGGCACCCAGGCTCTGGCCATTTCCGCGTCACAGACAATGCAGTAGACCGGATCGTACCCGGCCCTGTCCGCAGCGATGGCCGGTGCCAGATAGGAGGTGATCAGGGCAAGCGGCTTGCTCCGTATAGTCTCCAGCATGCCCCGGCACAGGCCCCTGTCGATCAGGGATTCGAGCAGCTTGACCTGGAAATCGGGTGCGGAGAGGTCCCTGACCGGATAGTAGGGGGGGATGCGGAGCAGGCGATCCATCAGCCCGAACAGGGGTGTGCCGACCAGGGGAATGGATTTGCATCGGGAGATCATTTCGTATGTGTTCCGCACCCTGCTCCACAGCCTGCTCTCCTCCGCTGAACAGTGTTGCTCTGCTCCAACCGCCAAAATACCACCCTCGGCCACCGAGGCGAGCGGATAGGTGGCCCGCTGATGGCCCAATCCCATGTCAACAGTTACAACCCACGCTTTCATCGTACCATCTCCTCGTCAATTCAAAACTGGTATTGTGATGCCCCCGCCACGGTAGCGGAGGATGTTCCTTCCGAGCAGGCTGAGGTAGCGCTCCTTCACCTCCTGCACAACATCTCGCCAGGACGTACACAATGTGCTTCTGGCCCCCGAACCGGCCCGGCGAAGCAGCTCCGGATGCTCCAGGAGCATTCCCAGCTTTTCTGCATACCCCTGCACCGAGTGGTCCGTGACAAATCCATTGTTTCCGTCCACGAGCAGTTCCGCGGCGTCGGATGAATCGATGACAACCGAAGGGACGCCAAAAGCGGCCGCTTCCCGTACCACCAGGCCGCAGGTGTCGTACAGGGAGGGAAACAGAAAGCAATCGGCTCGGGCGTAACAGGCGGACAGGATCTGCCGATCCCGCACCACCCCGATAAAGTCCGTCAGCCCGTTCAGGCTCAACCGAGACGCCATCAGCCGCAGGGACTTCGCCGCGTATCCCTCACCGACGAAAACCATCTTGAATCGGTATCCCCTGGCATTCAGCAGGGATAGAGACTGCAGCAGGAACTCCAGATTCTTCTCCCAGGCATGGTCCCCCACGTAGAGAAAGAGAAAATCCCGTGGCTCCAGACCCAGGAAGATCTCCCCCCGCCTCCGCAATCCTGTTCGGTCCCGGGGTAGATCGAAATCGATCCCATGCCTGACGATCTGCACCGCACCTCGATAACCGTATTCCCGCAGCGTCTCCACGGCTCCTTCGGTTGGTATCCATACCTGATCCACCGACGCGTAGAAATCGGCGATTCGTTGGGCCAGCGGATCCACCAGGACCCGGTCCACGAAGGAGGATGAGGGCATCAGGTTTTCCAGCTTGTCCCGGTACTTGGAATGAAAGGTCGCTACGATCGGGATCCCTCTCTGTCTGGCAAGTTTCAGGGCAAACCTTCCGGCAAAAAACGGCGAGTGGGCATGAAGCAGATCGAAGCTGCGGGCACGAAGGGTCCTCTGCAGAGAGACATCCACCTGAGGAATACCGATCCTGTACGGAGGACGGCCGACCAGAGGAAGGGAAAAGAACCTGTACGTTTGCGGCCCTGTCAGCGAATCCGAGTAACCGGGAACCGCAGGTGCCACGGCGAAGGTCGGGCCCAGGATTCGATTCAGTTCAAAGAGGTAGTTGCGGATTGTCATGGCTACACCATCCATGATCGGGAGATAGGAATCGCTGAACTGACCGGTAATTGCCCGCATTTCAATTCTCTTTCGATATAAGGAGAGCAATTTGTATGCCATCCGGTTATTCTCAAGTAAGGTATCGAGTGGAAAAGAAATACAGACGAACGCCAATCGGCGCTATCCGCTCCTCTCCGGCAACCCTGGTTGCAGGCCGGCAAATCGAGTCCGTTTCTTGATTGCCACACCCAGATCGCCTACAATTCAATAGAAAGGGGCAGGAAGCAGCCGCATCATCAGGTTAGACAGCAGCAAGATGCCCGGGGAGGCCCTATTACCGTCCTACCGTTCTGGCTGAACCTGGATTATCTCTCCGTACTCCGACTGTCCAGCTTTGTCATCTCCCTGTGCATTGCCGTTTACCTGTTCAGGCTCAAGCAGAGGTCAACTCCAACCCTGTGGTTGGGCTGGCTTTTTTTCGGGGGCGCCCTGATCAACCTGTCGGCCTTTTTGGAGTTTTCCGCTCCCTACTACTGGCAGCCCTACAACCTGAAAAACCTGTTCATGCCGTTCCTTCAGGCTCTGGCCGCGGCGGTTGCCGCCTTCTCCCTGCTGAACTTCGTCTATCATTTTCCTCATTTCCAGAAACCGGATCGCCGGGAGTACCGGGTGATCCGCTCGGCCTGCATACTGGCCAACATCCTCCTTCTGGGACTGACCTACTACAACTTCATCTACCTCAAGAGGCAACGGAGCATTACCGATTTCGAAAACACCTACTATGCCGTCTTTTATACGATTCTGTCCGTGGAGTTTCCCCTGGCTGTTTTTCTGCTGCTGCGCAAAGCCGTACGATTCTCAACGGGTAAGGCCCGCCCCTGGTGGCGCAAACTGATCAAGCCTCGAGGACAGGATGCCCGGGCGGCGGGCTCCCTTGCCCTGGTCCTGGTCCTACCCGCCCTAGTCGCAGGGGTGTACGTGCTGGAAAACCGGGGAATCCTGCCGTTGTATCTGGCAAATTACCTGATCTGGCTGATCTTCCTGCTGTTCTACTGCAGTTTCGTAGTGACCTACCTCAATCACACGGTTGAGCATACAACCCTCCAGGTCAAACTGGTGGGTGTTGTGCTGGTATTCGTGGTGGGCGTCCTGGGATTGATATCCCTCTTTGCCGGCAGGGCGTACCAAAAGGACTACCGGAACGAGAACCTGATCTCCGGCGGGCGGAGCATTCACTTTGCTCCCAACCGGTTCGGCAGCTATACGATCTCGGCGGCTGCCTATCGATTCGATTCGAAGCTGGGATCGAGAATCCAGATCGGGTACGGCCAATCCGCAACCCTGGAACTCGCCTTTCCTTTCCGGTTTTTCGGGGACACCCACAGGACCGTGCAGGTGCTGCACGGGCCCATGATCCTGTTGGGCGAGGAAATCGGCACTAAAAGCTGGGGCGGATACGACCCCAAACCGGCAATCGCTCCTCTGCTGATGAATTTCGACATGAACCGAGGGGGAGGCATCTATGTCAAGAATCAGCCGGATCGGTTGACCGTAACCTGGAATGATTTGCCCGAGCACGGTCACGCTAACAGGAACACGCTCCAGCTGGTGCTGTACGGGGACGGCTCTATCGAGTTTTCCTACAGGGAGATACAGATAGACAGCGGCTACAATCCGATCCAGATGTACGTGTATACCTCCGCGACCGTAACGGGGCATCATCCCGGAGTCGTGGGCGAACAGACCCCGGTCGGCCCCAAACTTGTCGGGATTCATCCGGGGAGCAGGCAAGCCGGGTTGCGCCCGATTCGCTTCTCCGGCGGGCTGCCTTACGTCAGTACGGTGCCGGAGGTTCTGTTCGAAGCCTACGACATTGATTTCTACCGTCATCTTCACGGTCGCATGGCCGTGATGGTGGTCATTCTTATCGCCTCCAGCCTGTCCATACTGTTTGTCCTTCCCTTCCTGTTCAAAAAGAACCTGATACAACCATTGCGGGCCCTGCACCGGGGAATGGAAAAGGCAAACGCCGGCGAGCTCGAGGTGAGCGTTACTCCCCAATTCAAAGATGAAATCGGTGCCCTGACCCTGTACTTCAACCGAATGCTGCAATCAATCCGCAAGGCGGAGGCCAATTTCCGGGCTTTGGCCGACAACGCTCGGGATGGAATCCTGATCGTCCTGGAGCAGGGGCGGATAGCCTACACCAACAGGAGCGCCGAGCAGATCATCGGTCGTTCCAGCTCGGAGCTCCTCGGCGGCTCAGTCGAATCGTTCATTCGCCTGCAAAACCGGCGGATCGGCCCGCAGGGATTGTGGAAAGCCAGGGATGAAGAGGAAGAGTCGAAGAACCTGGAGGCCAATGTTCTTCATGAAGGTACGATCGGCAGGCCCATCGAAATGACGGTATCCAATACCTATTGGCACGGGAGCCCCGCCTCCGTGGTCATGCTGCGGGACATCAGTGATCGCAGACACAGAGAAGAGGAGGACCGCCAGTATCAGCAACGCATGATCCAGACGGACAAGCTCACGACCCTGGGCATCCTGGCCGGGGCGGTGGCACATGACATCAGCAACCCCAACCAGGTAATCCTGGCAGATTCCAGAATCCTGAACCGAGCCTGGTCGGAGATCCACCCTGCGGTCGTGAATCATATTTCGGAGCAAGAGCAATTCCTGGTAGCCGGTTTCCAACAGGAGGAGTTTGTCGCCAATGTCGCCGGCTGGCTTAAGAACATCGCGGCAAATTCCGAAAAAATCGACTCGATCGTCAAGGAGTGGAAATCCTATATCCGGAACGAACCCCAGGTGATGAGCAGTGTCAACCTGTCAACCGTGGTTCGCTCCGCCGTTGAGCTCATGTCCTATCACATCAGGAGAGCAACGGAGCACTTCAGCCTTCATTTGGAAAACAGGATCCCCAATATACGCGGCAATCCCCAGCAGCTGGAACAGGTTGTTATCAATCTGATCCTGAACGCCTGTCAGGCCCTCCCCGACAGAGAAAAAGCGGTGGAAGTGCGCACGGCTACAGATGCGCAGCGCAGATTGGTGAACCTGACGATCTGGGATCAGGGCTGTGGAATATCCGAGGAAGAGCTGCTGCGGATAACCGAACTCATGTACACGACGAAAAGAGAAACCGGAGGGATCGGGTTGGGCCTGTATATCACCGATTCCATCGTCAAGGAACACCGGGGAAGCTTGGCGTTCGCCTCGGTGCCGGGTAGCGGTACCGAAGTCACCGTGAGTTTTCCCGTAGAGGAAAGCAAATGAAGAGCAACCCCTCACCGACCAATCCGATTCTGATCGTGGATGATGAGGAAGCGGTGGTCCAGGCCTTATCCGCGCAGTTGCGTTCCCACGGGTTCGACAACCTGATCGGTTGCCGGGACGGCAGGGATGTCATGAACTACCTGCACAGCCGGGACGTGGAGGTGGTCCTGCTGGATCTGACAATGCCCCAGGTGCCCGGCCAACAGCTGTTGCGCCAGATTCGCGAGGAGTTCCCCTTCATACCGGTGATCATCGTCACCGCCGCCAATGAGGTGCAGACAGCCGTGGAGTGCATGAAGGACGGGGCTTTCGACTATATGGTCAAGGCTGTCGAAGAGAACAGGTTGGTCAGCGGAGTGCGCCGGGCCGTGGAAATCAGGGAGTTGAAGAGGGAGTACCGCGAGCTGCGTTCCCGGTTGCTGACCGGCGAGCTGACCCGTCCGCAAGCCTTCGACCGCATCATAACCCGGAACAGGAAGATGAGATCGATCTTCCTCTATATCGAGGCGGTGGCGCAAACCTCCGAGCCCGTATTGATAACCGGAGAAACCGGTGTGGGCAAGGATATGATCGCCCGGTCAATTCATGAAGTCAGCGGGCGGAGCGGGGATTTCGTCGCGGTAAATGCCGCCGGTCCGGAGGAAGACAAGCTCTCCGACGACCTGTTCGGCCACGTGAAGGGGGCCTTTACCGGAGCCGATGCGCCGCGGGAGGGACTCATTCAGCGAGCCGGCGGAGGGACATTGTTCCTCGATGAAATCGGAGATCTGGGGGGCAATGCCCAGATCAAACTCCTCAAAATCCTCGATACCGGTGAGTACTATCCCCTGGGTTCCGACCTGCCCAAGCGCTCGGATGCCCGCATCGTGCTGGCCACGAACAGAGACTTGGGCGTCTTAATGGCGGAAGGGACGTTTCGAAAGGATCTGTACTACCGGGTTTCCACCCATCACATCCAGGTTCCTCCGCTGCGAGAGCGAATTGAGGACCTGCCCCTGCTGATCGAGCATTTCGCCAGGGAAGCGGCCGATACGTACGGCAAAAAGGAGCATGGGATTCCGGCGGAACTGGTCGCCCTGCTGTCCGCACACCCCTTTCCCGGAAATATCAGGGAGCTGCAGATCCTTGTGAAAAATGCCGTGGCCGTGGCAAAAACTTCCGCCGGAGTTCTTCCCCTTCAACCTTTTGTTGAAGCGACTCGCCGGAATGCTCCCCAAGCCGCGGGCGACCAGCTCGCCTCCTCCGCCCAGTTCGGGGATATCCTACCCACTCTGGAACAGGCCAGACAGCTGCTCACCGACGAAGCTCTGTCGCGCAGCGGAGACAGTATATCCGAAGCGGCCCGGCTTCTGGGGATCTCCCACCAGGCTCTGAGCAAGTGGCTTCAGCGGCGCAAAGTTTGATCTATCGATCAACCGTATATGCCAGCCCCGCAATGGAGGTTGCACCATCCAACCGGTCGAAGAATATCACCAGTCTATCTCTCTATATTGATTGCAATTAAAAGTGCTCCCTCTGGCACGGTATTTGCGTATAACCGTTTGTCATGGCGATTCAAAGGCAGTTACCGAGGAGACCCGGAATCGGCTGCCGCCTGGCTACGGTCAGACAGGTCTTTCGTTGCTTCTGGAATCGGATGATCGTCGCCGTGGCAATACGCGGGATACTTATCCTCTACGCCTTGCTGCAATTCGTGTTGGATAAATGTCGCGCCGAGTAAGCCGGGAAGCGCACCGGCCTCACGGGCCGAGTCGATACAGTCGAGCGGTATTCTCAGCCACGGCTTCGGCCACCTGCTGCTCGGGCAGCTGCTTGATCTGCGCTATGGCCCGCAATGCCGTAACGGTGTGGGCCGGCTCATTGCGAACCCCCGGCTGAGGTCCAAGCACCGGAGAGTCGCTCTCCACCAGCAGGCAGCTCAGGGGAAGGTGGCCGAACAGCTTCTGCTTCTGCCGGGAACGGACGATGGAAGGGGGAACCGAGAAGTAGTACCCCGCCTCCACGGCCGGCTGAGCCGTGGAGGCTTTGCCGTCGAAGGCGTGCATCTGCACCCGGCCGGCTCCCCGGCCCAGCATCGCGGCGATGGCCTGCCGCCCCGCGGAGCGGGAGTGGACGTTGAGGGGCAGATCCAGCTCGATGGCCAGGTCGATGAAGCGCAGGAACAGCTCCCTCTGCAGCGTCTCCAGCTCCGCCTGTTCGCTTTCGGGAGCTCTCTTGATGATCCAGCGGTCCAGTCCAACCTCGCCCACGGCAACCAAGCGCCCACGCTCTTTTCGAATCAGCTGGATCAATGCCTCGGCTTCGCCGAGATCGAACCGATCCGGGTACAGTCCCGCCGCAGGGAGAAGCAGCGGATCCTCCTGAGCTAACACCAGGTTCTTTCGGGCATCCTCCAGGCTCTCCCCCACGCACACCACTCCGGCCACCCCGGCGGCCCGAGCCCGGGAGAGAACCTCCGCGCGGTCGGCATCGAAGGCGGAGTCACACAGATGAGCATGGGTGTCGATGATCATGGCCGGTTTCGATTCTCCCGTTTTGGAAATTTACAACAGAGAATCTCGGCAGCACAAGGAGCGGGGAGAACATTTTCCGGCCCTGTACTCTTAAAGGCGTTCGGGCTATCTTGATACCTATGAGCTTTGTCATTCTCGGTGCCGGCGGCGTCGGCTTCCAGCTGGCCAAACAACTCGCGGACGAGGGCAAAGACGTAGTTCTGATCGAAAAGGACGAGGAAAAGGCCAAACAGGCGAACAATCTGCTGGACTGCCTGGTGCTCAACGAGGTGGGAAACAACCTGGATACCCTGCGCAGGGCGGGCATCGCAAAGGCGGAATACTTCATAGGTGTAACCGACTCGGACGAGGTCAACATGATCGCCTGTGGCATGGTATCCGGTGAATCCGGGGTGCCCTACAAAGTAGCGCGCATCCGCAATATAGACTACTCCGACACTCAGATCGTACAGGGACCGCTGCTCGGAATAAATCATATCGTCAACCCGGAGATCGAAGCTTCCAGGGCTATTGTCAGGGCGATTGAGCGGGGGTCGGTCAGCGACGTGGTGTTTTTCGAAAAGAGCATGCTGCAGATGCGCAGCCTTACTGTTTCCGGGAACTCCATGTTCGACAACAGGACGGTGGAGGAGATCAAAGGCCTGGTTCCCGGCAATTTCCTGGTGGCGGTGATCCTCAGGGAGAATCACTTCCTGATTCCAAAGGGTGGTACCGTGGTTCGGGAAAACGACAAGATCTACCTGATCGCCACGGAGGAAAGCTTCGAGAACATCTTTTCTCAAGTGGGTAAGAAGAGGATGGCGGCCAAGAGGATCGTGCTCATCGGGGGCAGCACCGTGGGCCGCTACGTGGCTGAGCATTTCCTGGAGCGAAGGAAACCGGGCCTGTCGATCTTCAAGAAGCTTCTCCGACCGTTCGTGAACGCGGGCAAGCACCATGTGAGTATCATCGACAGCAACTACAATACCTGCAAGTATCTGGCAGAGCAATACCCCTCTGCAATGGTGATCAACGCCAATATCTCCGACGAAGGCTTCAGTGACGAGCAGGAGCTGGCCGAAGCGGACGTGGTCATCGCCACGACTGAAAACCAGGAGCTCAACATCGTCAACGCCGTTTATGCCAAGAATCTCGGCGCCAAGCGCTCTATCGCCCTGGTCAAGAAGAGCAGCTACGTGCAGATTGCCACGACTTTGGGCATCGATGTGGCCATCAGCCCGACCGACAGCATGGTGAGCAGCATCCTGCAGTTCATCCGCACCAGCAATGTGCGCAGCGTGCACAGCCTCTCGGGCGGCAAGGTGGAGGTCACGGAGCTCTCAGTGTCGGAGGGCAGCCGGGTCAGGGACAGGCCGCTGCGCAAAGTGAAGCTTCCCACGGACACCCTGGTCCTGTCCGTGATCCGGGGCGATCAGGACATCATCCCCGACGGGGATTTCAGGTTCGCCAGCGGCGATCATGTGATCGTGATCACCGGCCGGGAGTCGGTGTCGAAAATCGAATCTCTGTTCATCGGCTAGGGTCGTGCATTTTACTGCTCTTCTGCGAACCATAGCCGTCCTGCTCATCATCGTCTCCGCTTTTATGCTCTTCCCGATAGCCTTCGCCCTGCACTACGGCGAGCTGGAGAGCATACGTTTCTTCTTCTACCCCATGGCCGGGGTCGTGCTGGTCGCCACCGTTGTCCTGCTTCTCACTCGAAGGATTGCGGTAACCCTCTCGCACCGGGACGGTTTTCTCCTGGTCACCTTCAGCTGGATCTTTTCCGCCCTGGTCGGCTGCCTGCCCCTGTACCTCTCCGGCACCATTCCCGGCTTCGCGGACGCCTTCTTCGAAACCATGTCCGGATTCACGACCACCGGAGCCTCCATCCTCACCGAGATCGAGGGCCTTCCCAAATCCATGCTCTTCTGGCGCTCCCTGACCCACTGGCTGGGAGGGATGGGAATCGTGGTACTGACCATCGCCATCCTTCCTCTGCTGGGAATCGGCGCCTACCAGATGATGAAGGCCGAGGCACCGGGGCCCAGCCTGGACAAGATCACGCCCAAGATCACCGAAACAGCCAGGATCCTCTGGTTCATCTACCTGGGGCTGACCGTGGCCGAAACGGCCCTGCTGATGATCGGCGGCATGAACCTCTTCGAGGCCCTGACCCATACCTTCGGCACCCTGGCCACAGGCGGATTCTCGCCCAAGAACCGCAGCGTGGGGTACTTCGACTCGGGATTCATCCACATCGTGGTGACCGTCTTCATGATGCTGGCGGGGATGAACTTCATCCTTCACTACGGCTTGATCACGGGAAAGCTCAAGAAGGTGTTCGCGAACGTGGAGCTGAGGGTGTACCTGGCTATCTTCGCGGTGGCGACCCTCATCATTGCCTTTTCTCTGTACGGCCGCGCCTACGCAAGCTTCGGCGTGAGCCTGCGCCACTCCGCGTTCCAGGCCGCCTCGATCCTGACCACGACCGGGTTCACCACCGCCGACTATGCGGCCTGGCCCTTCTTCGCAAAGGCCGTGCTATTCACCCTGGCCTTCATCGGCGGCTGCTCCGGCTCCACCGGCGGCGGCCCCAAGGTGATCCGCATCGCCACTCTGTTCAAGCTGGGGATCCACGAGATGAAGCATATGGCCCATCCCCGGGGCGTATTCAGCCTGCGCCTGGGTCAGGGAGCGCTGAAGAAGGACATGGTCTACTCCATATCCGGCTTCATGTTCCTCTACCTGTTTGTGCTGCTTTTCATCACCCTGGTGGTGGCCTCCGGAGGCAACGACCTGACCACCTCCCTGTCCAGCGCCCTGGTCACCTTGGGAAACATCGGCCCGGGGTTCGGCCGCATCGGCCCTACCCTGAACTACGCCTTCTATCCCGACTACATCAAGTGGTTTCTCAGCTTCGCCATGATGGTGGGCCGGCTGGAGGTCTACACGGTGCTGGTGCTGCTGACCCCAAGGTTCTGGCGGGCGTAGTTACCCAGGGGCCGGCGAAAATTCAACAAACCGACAACCTACACCGGTTGAATCCGGATTTGCACAATTTGCATGGCGACGGGGGTTGGACTATAGTTGTTTCAGAGGGGCATATCACAGGAGGAAACCCGTGTCTTTGCTCGATCATCGGAGGCTCAGGCCCGACGTTGCAGCTTTTGCAAAGAAAGCGCAACGAATGCAGACCCGGCAGGGTCTCACGCACTTGATCTTGCATCCAAATTTCAAGGTATCGTTTCTTAAATTAAATCGGCGGCTGGATGAGGACAACGACCGCTTGATCAGCAGCGGCTCGATAGACTTGAAAAACGCGCAGATGCATTTTCCCAATCAGGAAACGCGGAACTATCATGCCACGGTGTGCCGCACGGTGTTGGAACAGGTCATAAGGAAGTCTCTCGAGGGATTTGTAGCAAGCCAAAACGTGAGAATCGAAGAGATCCATGCAGGGGAAGTCGCCGGGGAGTGGATCGTTCCCCGGGCTGACAGGGGCCGGGGAGTGATCCTGCACATCCACGGTGGGGGATTCAATCTCTGTTCGGCGGCCACCCATCGCGGTCTGAACGCTCGCCTGGCCTCTGATTCGAGAACCAAGATCTTCTCCGTGAACTATCGGCTCGCCCCGGAGTACAAACACCCAGCGGCTCTGGAAGATTGCCTGCGTGCCTTCCAGTGGCTCATCGATCAGGGCTATCCGCCGCAGACAATCATCCTGATGGGAGACTCGGCCGGAGGCAACCTGGTTCTGTCCCTCCTCCATCGCTTGAAACAGCGGGGCAAGGAGCTGCCGGTTGCTGCGATCTGTATCTCGCCTTTCGCCGACTGGACCTTCCAAGGCAAATCCTGGTTTGCCAATGCTCCCACCGATCCCATCGTCTGTGACCTTCCGGTAGCCTACTTCGGCAGATGCTATCTCGATCTTTCCCAAGTTGAACTGACAGACCCGGAGATTTCCCCGCTCTACGGAAACTTCCGGGGATTTCCTCCTCTGCTGCTCGTCGTATCCAAAACCGAGATGTGCTTTGATGACTCACTACGAATCACAGAGAAGGCCGTGGCGGCCGGAGTGGAGGTTCAGCTGGATCAGTGGGATGACATGATCCACGTATTCCCGCTTTTCGGCTTGGGTGAGGCATGGCCGGAGGTGGATGAGGCTTTCGCCAAGATGAGCGCTTTCATCGCTGAGAAACTAGGTGGCTACAGTTACAACAACAGGGATGAGGGGAAGATCGGGGAGGAGCCACGAGGCGCCGTTCGCTGAGCACGCTGTATTTTCGACAGACCGGTCCCCTGTTCCGGAAGGGCTTATTCAGGCTGCTGAGCCGCATTTTGTTTGCAATCCCCCAACCCCTGATGTATAATCCCCGCATGCGGAGGAAAAAAAACAGGAATTTGCCCGAAAAAAGGTATTTTTTGCTTTATTTATCTCGGAGCCTGAGATATAATCTCTTGCGTTCGAGCGAATTGAAGGCAAGTATATTCGACCTTTGATCTGCCTCATGGTGTGCAAGATTGTGTCGGAATGGAGGTGATGAACAGGAGACCGATGGTACACTCTGAGGAGGATTTCGGTAGTATTCGATCGATAAATTAAAAACAGGAGGTGAGAGATGTTAAACCGTAAAATGTTGCTGTATACCCTCGCCGTTTCGGTCTGCCTGGTTGCCCTGGGCACCGGCGCAGCCTTTGCCGGAGGTGAGCCGGAACAGCCGACACCGGAAGCCAAAGAGGTGACCCTCAGGATCTTCGCCCGGGCCTACACCTGGGAGCAGGAGGCACCGTGGGAGGTAGCCAAGGCGGAGATCCAGAAACGG
>Ga0114922_10002319_pt1 | contig 17850 bp, 12 predicted proteins | sample AartaG_FD_100975 | JGI IMG/M metagenome (GOLD analysis project Ga0114922, IMG submission 100975) | Deep subsurface microbial communities from Aarhus Bay to uncover new lineages of life (NeLLi) - Aarhus_00045 metaG | ecosystem: Environmental > Aquatic > Marine > Oceanic > Sediment | place...
CCCAGAAGCGACTCTATCTGATCGGTCTGTTTACCTTTTATTAATTCGACTTCTTCTGAACTGTAATTTGTCAATCCTCTGGCGAATTCTCTGTTGCTTTCATCGACACACCTGACGACATCGCCAAACTCGAAATTTCCTGATACCTCAATTATGCCTGATGGAAGCAGGCTTTTCCCCCTCTTTGTGAGGGCTGTTTCGGCTCCTGCATCTACCTTGATCGTCCCTCTGGATGGGACGGAATAGGCGATCCATCGCTTTCTGCCGGGCATCTTTTCGGTTCTTGGGAGGAAGATAGTACCTTCATCGTGTCCCTCTAGCACCCGGGTAATAACGCCGGGCTTTTGACCATTTGCTATAACCATCATCTCGCCTGCGCCTGTGACGATCTCTGCGGCGCGGAGCTTGGTGACCATTCCTCCTAATGATACTGCGCTTCCCTGGCCGCCGGCCATTTCTCTCAGCTCATTTGTGATCGATGGTATAACATGGATGACCTTCTCAGATGTATCGTAAAATCCGTCAATGTCGGAGAGGATGAGCAGCAAGTCGGCTTTGATCAGATTGGTTACCAGGGCTGATAAAGTATCGTTTTCCCCCACTTTGATCTCGTCTACGGCTACAGTGTCGTTCTCATTGATTATGGGCATAACGCCACATTGCAGCAATGTGGAGATGGTATTGTTGGCGTTAGTGTATCTTTTTCTGTCGCTTATATCTTCCTGGGTCAGCAATACCTGTGCAACTAACTGATCATATTCACCGAAAATCTCCTCGTAAGTGTGCATGAGATGGCTCTGTCCAATGGCTGCTGCAGCCTGTTGACGCGGTATGGTCTTGGGTCGCGTTCTCCATCCGAGCTTTCCCATACCTGCGGCGATGGCTCCGGATGTGACGAGGACTACGTCCTTTCCCTTCTTCTTTGCCTGTACCAGTTCCCTGGCGAGATTGTCAATGCGATCGAGGTTGAGTCTCATGTCAGGAAAAGTGAGGGTGCTTGTTCCGACTTTTACGATGATTCTCTTTACGTTTTTGAGTACGTGTTTGCGATCGATCTTTTGCATAAGAAATGTCCCGCCTATCGGTTAGCGCGGAATTTAAAATACAGAATTCTGCTCCCACTGTCAAGAGCTAAGTCATAAAGGTGAATTCTGTGTCATCGACTACTACAGTATCACCATCCTCTGCTCCCTCTTTGATAAGTGCCTTGATCACGCCCATCCGCTTTAGCTTTTTATAGAGCATCATTACCGCTTGATCGTTCTCCAAGTCTGTCATGATCACTGCTCTGCGCACGCTTCTGCCTTTTAAGACGTACTTTGAGCCTTCTCTTGTAATTATGAATCCGGGCTCATAACTGTATTCGAGTCTCTCTTCCTGTGGCTCTTCTTCTTTGCTGGAACGAGCTGCTTCTTCAGAAAGCTGAAAGGCTGAATATATCAGCTTTGTCAAACCCTCACCTGTAGCTGCGGAGACAGGTATGATTTCTTTGTCTTTCCCAAGATGCTGCTGCAGGTTCTGAAGCCCAGGCCTTGCTGAAGGTAAATCCATTTTGTTTGCTGCTATTACCTGGGTCAACTGGGCTAACCTGGCGTCATAAAGTTCCAGCTCTTTGTTGATGTTCTCAAAGTCTTCTGCTGGATCGCGCCCGTCGACGGATGCCACATCTATCACGTGTATCAGAGCACGGGTGCGGGATACGTGCCGGAGAAATTCGTCACCAAGACCTATACCTGAGTGCGCTCCTTCTATGAGGCCGGGTATATCTGCAAGCACAAAGCTTTTCTCTTCGTCAACCCGAACGACGCCAAGTACCGGGGACAACGTTGTGAAGGGATATTCGGCGATCTTGGGCTTTGCAGCGGAAACCCTGGCTAGAATGGAGGATTTTCCTGCGTTAGGGTAGCCTACTAATCCTACATCTGCGATGAGCCGCAACTCAAGTTCGAGGGTTCTTTCTTCTCCTGGTTCGCCCTTCTCAGCGACTCTGGGGGTCTGATTCGTGCTGCTTTTGAAACGTGTGTTGCCTCTGCCGCCAATTCCTCCCCTGGCAAGTATGACAGACTGTTCGGCTGATGTGAGGTCGGCGATGAGTTTACCTGTATCGAAATCTCGTATTATAGTGCCGGCAGGCAACGGCACTATCGCGTCGTTGCCGTTCTTGCCATGCTTGTAACTTCCTTTGCCATGTTCTCCATTTCCGGCTTTGTAGTGCTGAGTGTAATACTGGCGGATCAGGGTGTTCGAATGCTCATCAATCTGTGCGATGACATCGCCACCTTTTCCCCCGTCGCCGCCATTGGGGCCGCCTCTGGGCACATGCTTCTCGCGACGGAAGCTTATGCACCCATTTCCGCCTCTTCCTGCTTTGATGCGGATTTTCGTTCTGTCTATGAACATAGCTTGAATACCTCAGTCAATAGCCTGAATGCTTGGACAGTTGTGGCTAGAGGAATAGACGGACAGAGAGAAATGACTACGTCAGGAATAAAACAAACCCTCGATGGAGATCGAGGGTTCAGTTAGCGCGAAGTTTGAGAAATTTGCTGAATTTACTAAAGAAGAACCTGATCAGAGCGCTGCTAGCACACTTACCTGCTTTCGCTTCTTGCCCTTTCTTGCAAAGTGAACGAATCCGTCGATCTTGGAGAATAAAGTGTCGTCCCTTCCTATTCCAACGTTTACTCCTGGGTGGATTTTGGTTCCTCTTTGTCTCACAAGTATACTTCCTGCGGTCACAAAATTCCCTGAGAATTTCTTGACTCCCAGCCGTTTTCCTGCGCTGTCTCTGCCATTGCGTGAACTGCCCTGTCCTTGCTTGTGAGCCATTGAAATCACCTCTCTTCTTTGTCCGGGTAATCAGGTACCCAGGTTAATCTCGTCTATGTGCAGTCTTACATATTTCTGCCTGTGACCTGTCTTACGGCGATAGCCTTTTTTAGGCTTGGATTTAAACACAGTTATTTTTCCGCCCTTGACGGATCCCACCACATGACCTGAGATTACTGCACTTTCTATAGTAGGAGTACCCACCTGGATCTGGTCACCATCGACTACCATCAACACGTTGGCGAGTTCCACTTTTTCACCCATGGATGTATCTATTTTCTCAATGTCGACAGTGTCGCCGGCAGTTACTCTGTATTGTTTACCACCAGATTCAAATATTGCATACATATCAGACTTTATTCTGCTCCTTTCTCTGAGGCTCTAAGCTGCGGCAATGTATAGTTGTGATTGCAATATACGAGCACAATCTGCGCGGGTATAGAGTATACCAGAACTGGGAATTATTGTCAATATTTAATCTTCTTCCAGGTTGATTTCTCTATGGTTCTTCATGGAGATGAGCTTAAAATCCTCTATATGCAGGTCTGGGTCTTCCTCTATCTCTATCTCCATCCCTAACTGATTTGCCAGCGCCTTCACTTTGTCACTATCGTCTTCCAGCAACCTGAGTGCTACGGGGCCGCTGGCCATGATCTTCAGCCGTTTTTCGCCAAGCTTACGATTGATCTTCTTTATCTCACGAAGAATTACTATGCTTGTGGAGTCGGTTGAAGTTACTACACCATCACCCTGGCAGTAAGGACAGGGCTGGCAGAGCATTTCACTGAGACTCGGTCTTGTGCGTTGACGTGTCATCTCTACCAGTCCGAGTTCGGTGATCTGGAGGATATTTGTTCTGGCTCGATCACGCTTCAAGGCATCTTCCATAGTTTTCAGCACTCTGGCTTTGTGTTCCTCTTTGTCCATATCGATGAAGTCGATGATTATTATGCCGCCCAGGTCCCGCAGGCGGATTTGCCTGGCAATCTCGACAGCAGCTTCCATATTTGTTTTCAGAATTGTTTCTTCTGCATTCTCCCTGCCCACATATTTACCGGTGTTTACATCTATGGACACCAGTGCCTCTGTTGGATTGATGACTATATGCCCTCCGGATTTCAACCAGATTTTCTGGCGCAGCGCTTTCTTGATCTGCTTTTCGATGGCGAACGCCTCGAAGATTGAATCAGCTCTATCATAGAGTTTTACCTTGGGCTTGAGCGATGGTAAGAGCTGGTCCAGGAATTCTATGATCCTGTCATATTCGCTCTTGGAATCGATGATAAACTGTGATACATCCTGTGTAAATACATCCCGGATCACCCGGAAGATCAATCCCAAATCTTCGTGTATGATCGCTGGAGCTGAAGAGTCTTGCGCTTTTCTGTTAATTCTCTCCCAGAGGTCAGTTAGGAATTTCATATCAGACCGAAATTCTTCCTCACCTTTTCCCTCGGCGGCTGTACGAACTATAAAGCCCTGGTTTTTACTGCGCATACCGTCAATAACTTCCTTGAGTCTTTGCCTCTCAGACTCGTTTTCGATCCTCCGGGAAATGCCTACATGCTCTACTGTGGGCATGTATACCAAATACCGGCCTGGAAGAGTGATATAAGCTGTAACCCTTGAGCCTTTGGTATCCATAGGCTCCTTATCGACCTGCACCAGGATCTCCTGACCTTTTCTGAGCAGAGTCCTGATAGAAGGAGCTTCGTTTCTCTTTTTGTAATCGGTTTGCCTTCCTCTGACCGACTTTGATTCTTCACTCACATCTCCATCTATGAATTCGGCAAACTCCTCCAGATGATGCGCCACGTCCGATACATGGAGGAAAGCGTTTCTGCCCAGCCCAATGTCAATAAAAGCTGCCTGCATACCTGGTAATATGCTGTTTACCTTTCCTTTGTATATGTTCCCCAGAACATATCTTTCTCCCTGCCTTTCGATGAATAGCTCGGCCAATGCTTTGTTTTCCAGGAGCCCGGCCCGAGTTTCGTATTCATCTTTGCTTATGACTATTTCTTTTAACATTATCGTCTCCCTAAGTTTGATCAATTGTATTGATTCATTGGTTTGTGATCTCCATAGGAGAAAAGAGTTGCCCACTATATTCAATGAAGGATCCGGTTTTCTGGATCTTGATTGAGGAGAGGATTCGTTCCAAATCAGCGTCCTCAAAGGATCCGTCCAGTATAATCCGGATCACTTCCTCTGGTCTTACCTTGCCTGCTCCACTATCACCGAGCACCATTTCAATGTCGAGTGTTTCGTCAGTGTGCTTCAGCAGATTGATATTCCGTATGCGAGGTCTAATGTCGATGAAGCTGGAGGTTTTGGTTTTACGTTTGCTACGCCTTGATGATCTCTTAGTCCTTTTTTGCTGCCGTTCGATCCAGATGTGATCCATGCCCAGAATCGAGCTTATAATGGAATCAACGTCGCTGATGGCTCCTGAGACGCGGACAATATAGGATGCCAGACTAATCTGTGCCATCAATGACTGTTCTTTCAATGATAGTTCCTGTGCTTTCAGGATCTCCAGACCCTGAGGTAATTGAGCGTTGGAGCGGAATATGAATTCTTCGGGCTTCATATAATCTTCGAGATCTATGTCAGCAGTTTCTACTTCGCTTGTGGTACCTACTGGCAGAACGGAGCCAAAACTGATTTTTGGATGTGGATTGAAGCCTTGCGAGTAGGCTACAGGGATTTCTGCCCTTCTGAAAGCTCTGGTGAAAGCGTTGAGCATATTTAGATGGGAGATAAACTTTACCTCTTCTCGTTTGGCAAACTGGAATCTTATTCTGGATGCTTGATGCTGGATATTTAAAGACTCCAGACTCAAGACTCCAGACTCAAGATGCGGAAGCAAGCTTCCGCACTCCATATTTTGTCTTGCGTCTTGCGTCTTGTGTCTTGCGTCTTGAAATGCTATCTTCATCACTCGACCCAGCTTTTCGTCGCAGATGCCGCATTTTGCACACTTTCCCCACCTGCAGTCGGGTGTGAGCGTGGCTTTGTAAGCTTTGTCGCGCTCTCTCAGCAAGAAATCCTTTGTCAGGTAAGTATCAATATGATCCCAAGGCAGAACCTGGTCGCTTTTCCGCTCTCTGTAATATACGTCCGGGTCGATCCCGCACTGTGAAAATGCTTGCATCCATGCATCAAAATCAAACATCTCTGTCCAGCCGTCGAGTCTGCATCCTAGTTTGTGTGCAGCCATTAGCACCTGCCCAAGCCGTCTATCGCCTCGTGCGAATACGCCTTCCAGGTAAGTAACCGGTGGTGAGTGGAAACTTAGATTTATGCGTCTGTTTTTTCCTATTATATCCATCAGAAGCCTTTGTCGCTGCTGTATCTCATCTATGGACAGTTGTCGCTCCCACTGAAAAGGTGTATGCGCTTTGGGAACGAATGTTGATATACTAACGTTGAGACTGGCTCTTCTGTTGACCTGCAGAGCAGTATTAAGGACCTCTTTAACCAGTTGAGCTATTTCTGCTACATCTTCATTCGTCTCTGTAGGCAGACCGATCATGAAGTAGAGCTTCAGAGAATCCCAACCTGTTGAAAAGGCATCTTTCACAGTGGAAAGCACCTCGGATCTGGAGATATTCTTGTTGATGACACTTTGCATCCTCTGTGTTGCTACTTCAGGTGCAAATGTCAATCCTGTCTTCCCTGTGCTTCCCAGTTTTCCAGCGAGTTCGACGGAGAAGGCGTCTGTCCTGAGACTGGGTAAAGATATGGCTACGTGTTTTTCCCTTCCCTGAGTTTCGACCAATCCCTGAAGAATCTCGCTGATGGAACTGTGATCACAAGTGCTCAGACTGGAGAGGGAAAGCTCCTCGTATCCTGTTTCGTTGATAATATCCTCAGCCAAACGTTGCACAACCTGAAGGGATCTCTCACGCACAGGTCGGTAGATCATTCCTGCCTGACAGAATCGGCATCCTCTGGAGCAGCCGCGCATGATCTCAATTATGACCCGGTCATGTATTGGCCTCATGAATGGTACCATATAATCTACAGGGTACGGGGCATTATCCAGATCCCTGACAACGCGCTTCCTGACTTTCAGAGAATCGGAAACGGTGAGCATGCCGTCTGGCTGCTCCTGGACGGAGGTGAACGCGGGTACGTAGATTCCCTCTATTTCTGCCATCTCGCGCAGGAGTTCCTTCCTGGCAGGCTGGCCTGCGCTTCTGCGGGATTTGTAGCAGTCTACAATCTCCGTGATCACCTCTTCGCCGTCTCCAATGACAAAGAAGTCCATAAAATCCGATAATGGCTCCGGATTGAAAGCGCATGGGCCGCCTGCGATGATCAGGGGATGGCTTTCATCTCTGTCCGCGGAGAGAAGGGGTATACGAGCCAGATCCAGCATATTCAGGACGCTGGTATAGCTCATTTCGTACTGAAGGGAGAATCCAACTATATCAAACTCCGTGAGCGGCGAAGCGGACTCCAGACTAAATAGCGGAATGCCTTTTGCGCGCATTTCCTTTTCCATATCTACCCAGGGGGCATATACCCGCTCGGCCCAAACATCATCCCTGGAATTCAGGATGTGATATAGTATCTTCAGACCCAGGTGCGACATACCGACGTCGTATATATCCGGAAATGCCAGCGCAAAGCGGATTAGTTCCGGGTTCCCGGGGTCTTTTTTGACTGCATTCAGTTCGTCTCCCAGATATCGCGTGGGTTTGGATACTGTTGGCAGAATTTCTGTCAGTTGCTGTTTTACGTTGATCACTGTCTTTTCAATCTCACATTCAGCAATAGGCCTATGGATATGAAGGTGGCCATTAGCGATGATCCACCGTAGCTCATGAGAGGGAGTGGCACGCCGGTTATGGGCATGAGTCCGAGAGTCATACCCACGTTCATGAACAACTGGGTTGCTATCATGGCAACTATGCCGGTAGCTAGAAGAGTGCCGAAAGTATCATTAGCTCTTTGAGCTGCCCTCAGTCCTCTGGTTATCAGGACATAGTAAAGGGATAGAATAATTATGACGCCTATGAATCCCTCTTCTTCTGCAGCAACGGAAAAGATAAAATCAGTGTGCTGTGCTGGGAGAAAATCCAGTCTATTTTGAGTTCCCTTCAGATACCCCTGCCCAATAAGCCCGCCTGATCCTATGGCGATCTTAGATTGTATTATCTGGTATCCTGAGCCCTTTGGGTCAGAGTGTGGATCAACAAAGGCGAGCAGCCGCTGTCTCTGGTAATCTTTAAGTATCCCCGATCCTGCCAGAGCGATTGAGATGCCGATCAGGATATACAGGGATATGAACTTGACCCATTTCTTTCCGTTTCGCACACGTGTCTTTGAGATAAGGAAGTGGGCTAAAAACGCGACGGCAATATATGCAGCGAAGAAAATAATAATCTTAATAGTGTCTGCCAGGGACGCGATAGCCCAGCCTTTGTTAAGGATCAATATTGTTGTGCCGGCTGCAACCAGGCCAGGTATAATTAATAACAGCAGACACATCTCATTGATTCCACCGATATAGAACATGGATAGTGCGATGGGAATAAGAGTGAGTGAGTAGCCTAGAGATGGCTGCAAAAAGATCAAAAGCGCATAGGCCAGAACCATGAACATGGAGATAATAAACACTTTCAATTGCCCGGAAATCTGTTTATTATCACTCAAATATCGGGCTAAGGCAATTATAAGTATGATCTTGGCCAGCTCCGATGGCTGGATCGCTCCTTTCATAAACCACCGCCGCACGCCGGACTGCTCTTGAAAGAATAGCAGGGAGACCAAAAGCACAGCCCAGGCACCATAGAGTATGTAGGATAAGCTGTGCCAGACCCGATAATCTATAAATAATGCTACTGACATTGCGACCAATGCGGCCGCCAGACGGATCGTCTGCGCCAGCCAAAGTCTATCGTTACTACTGTTTCCAGAATACACGGCGCTGAGGATGGCGAATATACCAATTATGCTTATGATCAAAGCCGTGCATAATAGTACTGTATCGAATTCTTTAACTTTGATCCTTTTCGACATAAGTGTGAGTTCAGGGCTTAAGCAAGTTCGCGAAGAGGCTTTAAGCTTTTACCAACGGACTGAAAAAAGCAGTTAGCCCGATAGGCGGGACATTCCTGTCCCGCCAGAATATGAAAAAGTTGAGAACCGTTACCGAAATTTGAGTAAGTTCCAGCTTCTCATGAGATAGTTTTCTTAAGGCTATCTGCAAAAGTTTAGATTCTTTCCGCAAACTTGCTTGAGTTCCTAGCTTGATGTCTCCTTTTAATTTCCACTAGTTACAGGCACGTTGACTGTTCCCTGCCGTTCAGCCAGAGTGGCCTCATCCTTATAGAAGTATTCCGCGAAGATTTGCCCTGCAATGGGCGCTGCGAACTGGGATCCCCGGCCGGCGTTTTCGAGTATAACGGCAACAGCTATTTGTGGGTCTTCAACAGTTCCAAAGCCAATGAACCAGGCGTGCTCATCTCCATGCGGATTTTGGGCAGTTCCGGTTTTTCCTGCTGTATGGTAGTCTGGTAGATTGGCCTGCTGGCTATAGCCGCACTCTACTACTCCTTTCAGGGCGTTCCTGATAATCTCTATGGTTCCGGGTGATACCTTGCCCCTGAGATCAACGAGTAACTCCGGTTTGCTGCCCTGCGGCAGGCTTGCTACGTGAGGCTTATACGAGAACCCGCGATTGGCTATAACTGATACTAAGTTGACCATTTGCAGCGGAGTTACAAGCAATGCTCCCTGACCAATACTCATATTGACTTTGTCACCGGCGTATTTGCTCTTTGCTGGTACAGATCCCTGTCTTTCGCCAGGCAGATCTATCCCTGTCTGTTTCCCCAGTCCATACATCTGAGCGTATTTGTGCATAATTGAAACAGTAACATTTCTCCTGTAAACTGTATTGTAAAAGAACACATTACAGGATTCCACTATTCCTCTATGTATGCTGACAGTTCCATGACCGCTGAGTTTATGACATCTAAACGTGTGATTTCCCAGGCGAAACTTACCATTGCAGTAGAAGGATGTGTATCGGTCGATCTTTCCTTCTCCCAGTGCTGCGGTGGCTGTAACAATCTTGAATGTGGAGCCTGGCGGATACTCACCCATGAGAACGCGGTTCATGAGCGGATTATCATCATTGTTTATGAGTTCGTTCCAGTCGTCTTTTGAGCATTTCCCAGCAAAGATGTTGGGATCGAAATCCGGCTTGCTTGCCAGTGCTAATACATCTCCGTTTCGCGGATCTACGGCTACTATTGCGCCGCGTTTGCCCTCGAGCAATTCTTCGGCTTTTCTCTGCAGTGCCAGATCCAGAGTGAGTTTCAGACTCTGTCCTGGTTCGGCTCTGGCAGATAAAGGCAATTCGCGGATTATATGGCCGTATGCGTTCACTTCCACCATCTTCCAGCCCAGATCGCCCTTCAGTAGGTCTTCGTATTTGGCTTCGACGCCGGTTTTCCCTATCACGTCGTTTAACGCATAGCCGTTTTCTATATCTCTCTCGGTAACTGGCGCTGTGTAACCAATGACATGTGCCGCCAGCTTTTTGTATCGGCGTTTCGGCCTGGCTTGAATAACGATTTCCTGCATACGCGAGCTATTTTCTGCCAGATAAGCGGCGGTATCCTTATCTATATCTTCCTTGATAACCACAGGCTCAAAAGTAGCGCTTCGACTTTCTTTCAGTTTCCCCAGAATCTCTTCTGGAGCGAGGCTAAGCCGCCGCAGGATTTCGTACCTGTATCCATCTGGATCTCGGAGAAGCTCCGCCTGATTAGGGGCTACGCAGACGTCGAATGCGGTTTCATTGTCGGCTAGAGATTCCCCACCATATCGGTCATAAAGAACGCCCCGGGGTGGGATAAGCCTTACAGGGCGGATTCTGTTGTCTTCCGATTTTTTTGCGTAGTATTCAGTACGTACTATCTGCAAATACCCGGACCGTAATAACAGCAAGCCAACACCGATTGTTACAATAATGGCGACAAAACGCAGCCTGCGTCGTGTAAAACTGTCACTGATTCCGTTTGTACCGAACATATCTCGAATCCCTAACTTGACAATGTTAAATCTCCTTGTAGGTTGGGTTACATTAACAGAATCCCGGTTGCTTGCTATAAGTCCGGTTATTTTACCAGACTACGTGTAGATTGCTAAATACCTTAACCCAACTCCTAGTTTAACATTATCAAGCTAATTATCAGCCACGATAAACTTTTTCACCAGCCAGGAGATACCTATCACAAATACGGAATTCAAAACCGCAGTCAGCATCAACCCCTGGAAACGAATGTGCAGGAATCTGGAGTCGAAAAACAACGCCAGGTAAACTGATATAATGGCTCTGCTGCCCAGTGTGGCAATAAAGCCACATACCGATTGAGTTACTAAGTTGTCATAGTAGAATCTTCGACGCACAAAGCCTATAAGATATCCGATCACGACGCCACTGAAGGCTTGTGCGCCAAGCGGCCCACCTGAGAAGGTATCGCACATTAGTCCGGACACGAATCCGGTGATCTCCCCGGGAATGGATCCCCTGAACAGAGCTACAGATACTATCAATGCCAGAGGCAGATCGGGTTTGCTTCCGAACATGGTGATCCTGGCTATTAGCGTTATTTGTAATATCACACTCCCCAGTATTAAGATTATTATCTTGAGTAATCGTATCATGAACCCTCGATGCTTGCTTATCGAGTACCTAACACAACCATCACTTCCCTCAGTTTTCTGAATCTGAAAGCGGGCTGGACATCAATAGAGCAGAAGTGAGTTCCTTTTTCGATGGAGGAGAGCTTTCCTATCAGCATCCCTGGGGGAAATATAGAGCTTCTTTCGTCTACTATAATGGCGTCTCCTATTTTCAGCTTATCATACGCGGTGGATGGTATTTCGTCGGTGGAACAGTTCTCAGTTTCCGGCTGACCAGTGAGGAGTACTAAGTCTCCCAGAGATTCGATAGTAACTGCAACTACACTCAATCGATCAGTTATTAACTGGATCTTGGATGAGTTTCGGTTAGCCTCCATAACCCTTCCTATTACAGCTCCGGTGAGATGTGGAATATCACTTATAAAGTCAGATCGAGTAATAACGCCCATATCTACTCTTACGCCATGTTTTGTCCCTTTGTCGATGGTCAGGTATCGGAACCAGTCCGTCGGCTCTACGGCAATAACTTTAGCCATAAGAAGCCTGAATGCAGTTCCAGGTTCTGGATTTTCTACTGCGGCTGTGGGCGCCTCCGGATTCTCCGGGCCAAGCGGCTTTCGTGCGCCCAATTGAGTCAGACCGGCGTAAACCTCATACTGATGCGCCAGTCTTCCGTTTCTATCTATCTGCTCATCCAACTGTCGCTTCAGATCTTCGACTTTGCTTTCAAGCTCCTGGATTCGTTCCTTTTGTATTGGTTTTCTGAATATATTTACAAAGATAGAACCCACGTATTCGATTTTGCTTGATATAAAGCTGATGATAGAAGATCCGTAATGGACAGGGGCGAGAAATGCTGAGAATCTATGCTTGAGAGATCCGCTATGTGATTCTATTGTGTGAGTTGTCCCAACTGTGAGCAAGCTTAGAGTTAGCGATATGACACAAAGCCACACGGAAATTATGGTCATCTTATGTTTACTGAGAGAACCAGGCATTGTTCGATACTCGATTCTGGATACTGGGTTCTGGATACTTGATGCTGGATACTGGATGCTCGATTCCTTCATCAGCGTCAGCATCTGACATCCAGTATCTAGTAGACTGTTTAATAACTTTCTAAGAAATTAGCTTGACTTTGTCACATTAGGAGCGCGATCCAATAGTAGCCCAACTTTCTAAGTTGGCCATGACGGAGATTTGCTGCCCAAACCAAGATAGAATCTTGGGCTACAGGGTAATGTGACAAAGTCAAGTTAGAATTGCAACATTTACTGGATCCCCGACCTATGAAGTTTGAGTATTTAATCGGGTGATCCCAAATTTAGCTAGGACGAAGTCATTTCCCCCTTTCCCAAAGGGGGATTAAGGGGGATTTGATCAGTTGCTTTGTTACATAATTCTATTACCCGATTAATTTATGAAACTCCATCAGTCGGAACCTGAAAGGGCTAGCGCAGGTCATCAATACGTTAAGTGATCTATGTATCCAGCATCAAGTATCAAGTCTATCGCTCGACAGGAGGGGGAGCAGCCAGTACCTCCCTCAGTATGTCGAGTTCTTCCAGCGCCTTTCCCGCACCGAGGACCACGCAGTCAATGGGCCTTTCGGCTGTGATCACGGGCAGTTTTGTTTCTTCGCTAATGAGCCGATCCAGGCCTCGAAGTAAAGCACCGCCGCCTGTTAGCACCATTCCTCTGTCAACAATATCAGCAGCTAATTCAGGCGGGGTTCTTTCAAGGGTCTGGCGAATGGAAGATAGGATCTCCGAAACTGGTTCTTCGAGAGCTTTTCTGATCTCTTCTGAAGTAATAGTCATGGTCTTGGGTAACCCGGCGACCAGGTCCTGTCCCTTGACTTCCATGGTTTCTTCCTCTTCCATCAGAAAAGCAGAACCGATCTTTATCTTTATCTCCTCCGCCGACCTCTCCCCTATGAACATGCTATACTCTCTTTTGATATGCTGGATAATGGCATTATCCATTTCATCGCCGGCGGTTCTGGAAGATTTGAAGACAACAATGCCACCCAGGGAGATAACAGCTACTTCAGTAGTTCCGCCGCCAACGTCGACAACCATATTGCCTGCGGGTTCTTGTATAGGCAGCCCAGCACCTATAGCAGCGGCCATGGGTTCTGTAATCAGGTAGACCTCCCTTGCCCCTGCACGTTCTGCGGATTCACGGACAGCACGACGCTCAACCTCAGTGATTCCTGAAGGAATACCAATTATCATTCGTGGTCGGCTCATTCTACGGCTGTTATGAACCTTTCTGATAAAGTGGCGAATCATACTTTCAGTAATTTCGAAGTCTGCGATTACGCCGTCCCTCATAGGTCTTATGGCTACGATATTACTGGGAGTTCTACCCAGCATCAGCTTGGCTTCTGCACCTACTGATCTTACACGGTTGGTTCCTCTATCAACAGCGACGACCGAGGGCTCGCTGAGTACGATCCCTTCACCCCGCACATAGACAAGAGTGGTCGCCGTTCCCAGATCAATGGCAATATCATTAGAAAACAGGCCCCAGAGAAAATCGAATATCATGTGCTCCGCACCTCACAAACGTAGATCCGCAAACCAGGGATCTACTAACCCATAGATATACCCAGTTATCTAGGTTTCATGAATACACAGGGCAGTATCATCTCTTCCATGGAAACGCCGCCATGCTGGAACCCGCCTCTAAACTGCCTTTTGTATTCGTGGAACTGGTTAGGGTAGACAAAATAATAGTCTTCCTTAGCCAGGATGTAGTTTTTCCCTATATCACCACCAGGCAGTCTGTAATCCTTCGGATTTGGTATGTGTATGGCTTCATCAGGATCGCATCCCAGATTGTTGCCTACCTTGAATCGAAGACTGGTGGAGGTATCCCTGTTGCCATAAGCTCTGGATGCTCTATTGCTAAGTATAGAGCCGTGATCGGACGTGAGTATGACAACGGCGTCCTTTCTTGCAATGATTTTGAGAATTTCGAATAGTGACGAATGCATAAACCAGGATTTGGTTAATGATCTGAAGGCCGCCTCATCGGGAGATATTTGCTGCAGAATGTCTATTTGAGATCTCTTATGCGTGAGAATATCAATAAAGTTAACCACCAGAGCGGCCAGGCTGACTTTGTTGGCGGAAGATGCATGCCGAATGTATTCTTCTCCTCCACGAGTGTCGAAGATTTTGAAGTACCTTGGTGACGGGTTCAACTTGAGCCCCATTTGCTCCAGTTTGAGTTCAAGCAATTTTTTTTCGTACTTATTGGTACTGGTTTCATCATCCGGGATCTCTTTCCAGTATTTGGGATATTTTTCTGCTATTTCCCGGGGGAATAACCCGCTGAAAAGCGCATTGCGTGAATATAACGTTGCGCTAGGCAATATGGAGTAGTAGTAGTCTCTGGTAATCTGGAAATATGGCTGTAGAAGCGGCTCAATACTAAGCCATTGATCAAGCTTGAGGCAATCCACTATGATGAAATATACCTGCTCTCCCTGTTCCAGGAATGGCAATACATATTTGCCAATTAAGTCAACTGACAAAACCGGTGAGTCTTTTCCATTTAGCCAATCCAGATAATGCTTTTCTACGAAATTGGAGAACAGAGCGTTGCATTCTTTTTTTTGCTCAGCATGTGTCTCCTCCAGGCCTGTTTTCTCCAACTGATCGAACTCCATGTCCCATTCTGAGAGCTTGATGTAAAGCGAAATCCATTCTCTCCAGTCGGGCGTTCCCTCCTTCATATCTCTGATTTTGTTGAAATCCGCTGTATAGTCTTTTGGGATTTTGGTTTCTATTATTCTATCCTGATCTAACACTCGCTTTAGAATGGGAAGGATGCGGCTTGGGCTGACTGGCTTAACGAGGAAGTCGTCAATACGATTCCCAATAGCTGCATCCATTAGTTGTTCCTCTTCACTCTTGGTAACCATTATCACCGGGAGGCTTGGTTCAAGCTCTCTGATCAGAGTTAGAGTGCTCATTCCGTCGCGACCCGGCATTATTTGATCCAGGAGTACTGCATCAAAGCTTTGCTCTTTTATTAATGAAAGCGCATCATCTCCGTTAGAGACTGGAGTTACGTCATAACCTTTCCCTTGTAGGAAGAATATATGTGGTTTCAGAAACTCTATTTCATCGTCGATCCATAGGATTCTCCTGCCTTCACTTTTCATCTTGTTTTCACCTGCCCGTAGAATATGGAGTGCGGAAGCTTGCTTCCGCAATCTCTGAATACCTCATGCGTTATCTATTTTAGCGGGGAGCGTGACCACAAATGTGGAACCTTCCGAGCCGCTTTCAGCAATCCTTATGCGCCCCCCATGATAGCCTTCGATTATACGTTTTACTATAGCCAGGCCCAACCCCCATCCGTGCTTTTTGCTGCTGTAACCGGGTAGAAAGACCTTGCTGCGGTTTTTTCTGGGTATTCCTTTGCCATTGTCTTTGTATATAATCATCACATCTTTCTTTTTAGGATCGTATTCAGTTGAGATCTCGATCCTACCGTCATCTTTATCTATTGCATCCAAAGAATTTCTTATAAGATTCTCAATTACCCACTGTAGCAAGTTTTCGTTTGCTTCCACTTTAGGAACATTCTGGTGGCTTTCAATTATTTCCACGTGCTTTTGTCGATGCGGGAGTCGCCTTTGAAAATAAACGACTGCACGGTGTATAATTTCGGGAACATCCAGCGGTTCATGCCTTGGTACCGAACCCACTTCGCCGAAGCGAGACGTTATATCGTTCAGACGCAGCAAATCTCCATGCATCTCTTTATATATAGAATTTGGCTCTTCGCTACCATCGTTTTCTTCGAGGATCTCCAACCATCCCATCAGCGATGAGATAGGGGTTCCCAGTTGATGGGCTGTTTCCTTAGCCAGACCCGCCCATATAGCCTGCTGCTCGTTGTGTTTTATCTTCTGATAGCCCATCAAGCCAACTATCAGGAATACAGCAACCATGGTCATTTGTGTCAGAGGCATCCACCATCGCAACTGGTGAATAAGGCCGGTGCTTCCGTAGTGAAAGATCGCTTCTTCATAGGAGGGATTAAACTGGATAGTGTTAGAGTAACCTTTCGCACTTGCATTTTCAATAAATGATTGAATTTTCGCTCGCGGAATATCCGGCAGTTCTACATCCCATTCAACTCCATCGATATTACACCAGAATACAGGTTCCTGTGTGACGTCGGTGACCACGAGGGACGATCCCTGGTTAAGGGACCATTTCGTTTCATCGTAATAGACATAGCCTATAATCTTTCTACCTTCTTCATCAGTAACCCCCACGCCTTTCATAGGGATAGGACTGTGGCTCTTATCCATTTTTTCGACAAGCTTTCTAATCTTTTGCTCTTCCTTCGGAGTTAAGGTATTAGCTAGAATTTTCTCTCTTAATCCATCTCCTATCCCGCGAGCGCTTATGGGCTGAGCAGCAGCGCCTGTTACAATATAGGGAAGTTTAAGATCATCTATGATGGCCTTAGCCGCATCGCTCGTTTCCTTATCTGGTATGGAAGTGAAAAGCGCTGTGAAGTTTGCCAGCATCATGGAAAACTGCGCGGTTTCCTTTTCCAGACGCCTTGTCGCCCAATTAGAATAAAGAAAGAAAACGATCGACAAGCCCAGGATACCCAGAATAAAATAACTCTTAAAGAATCCAGTAGTCCTAAAACTCCTGGAGCGACCGCTGAATAACATTTTCTATACAACAACCCGGTGAATAGATGCTGATCTTCGATTTGGACGCCTTTACAATGACTCTCAAGCGTACTAAATCAAGCTCTTAGATAAAACTGGTAGATTACGCGCTCTGCAAAGCGGAAAGTGCCAAACAATACTGGACAAGAAGCGAAATCCACGATCGAGTCAGCAAAAGGTAAGATATGGACAAAAGAAGCCCATCTAACACCCATGATTCCCTAAATATTGTACCAGACAACAGTCAGAAAGTCAAGCATGATCCGTGATCCGTGATCAGTAATTTGTGATCAGTAATTTGTGATGGGACTTACAATGGGTGGAACACGGATTGGAGAAGACACAAGACGCTAGACATAAGACTCAAGATATTCTACTCATGAAATGGCCTGGGAGCGCAGACCTGTGAGCGCAGACCTGGGAGCGCAGGCATCCCTGCCTGCCTGCTTTCATGTACTTCGTCCAGGATGGCCGCGCTCCCGGGCACATTTTCATCATCGTATATGAGCGCAACTCATGATAACTACTCATGAAATGGCCTGGGAGCGCAGACCTGTGAGCGCAGGCATCCCTGCCTGCCTGCTTTCATGTACTTCGGCCGGGATGTCCGCGCTCCCGGGCATATTTTCATCATCGTA
>Ga0114922_10002320_pt1 | contig 17845 bp, 17 predicted proteins | sample AartaG_FD_100975 | JGI IMG/M metagenome (GOLD analysis project Ga0114922, IMG submission 100975) | Deep subsurface microbial communities from Aarhus Bay to uncover new lineages of life (NeLLi) - Aarhus_00045 metaG | ecosystem: Environmental > Aquatic > Marine > Oceanic > Sediment | place...
GAAGAAGCGGACCTCGACCAGCTTCTCCAGCTCCTGAAAATCCTTCCAGTTGTGGCGCTGGCCGTAGTTGTCGGAGCCGAGAGCCAATGTGAATGAGTGGTGGGGGTAGCGGGAGCGCAGGTGGGCGACCAGGTCGATGGTGAACCCCTCGCCGCCCAGCCTCTCCTCATCGTCCCTGATCCGGACCTTGGGGCCGAGCGCCGCGAAGGCGGCGCGGCACATGGCGATGCGGTGCTCGAAGGGGGCCATACCCTTGCCGAACGGGTGGCGGCTGGTCGGCAGGACCCAGACCTCGTCGAAGCACCGGTCCCCGGCCAGGGCTCGGCAGAATTCGAGGTGGCCGATGTGGGGCGGATCGAAAGCCCCGCCGAACAGTGCGACCCGCGGCCGCTGCGGACTGGGCTCACTCATCATCGGCAATGCTAGCTTGGAGAGCGCGGGCGGTCAAACGGCTCCCTCCTCCTCCTCCGATTCGCGCGGAGCTGTGCTTCCTCCTCGTCGGCCGCCTCGGCGCCGAAGTAGCGCATCCAGTCCTCCACTTCCTCCCGCGAGAGCCCGCCGAAGTCGGCTACCTGCTGCCCGGCCTTCTCGACAGTCGCCTGGAGGTCGCTGTAGAAAGCCATCACCCGCGTCGCTTTGGCGCCCTTCCAGCGGGCGAACGAGTATACCTCGCGGTCGGAGCTGACCACTATGTAGGAAGCGGGATCGGAGCTTTCCTCCAGAATTCGGCGAATCCGGGTGTCGGCGTCGGTCTCTGGGCCGGCGTAGATGACGGTCAGGCGGCCGATGTGGGTGACGGGGCGGACTCCCGGCGGCGGCGGCCCGTCGTAGACCACGACCACGGTGTTGCGCTTGGCCCTCTGGTAGTCGGCCAGGAGCCGGGTGAGCTTCTCGCGTGCCGCTGCGTCGCGGATGTCGATGACGCGCATCGCTCCGATCAGGTTGTTGCCGTCGATCAGGTACGGCATCGGCGTAGCCCCAGTGCGCGCGCCTCAGCGCCTGCGATCGAACCTCTCCCGCAGCCAGCGGTCGCGTCCGGCGCGCAGCGATTCGAGCGAGGCGTCGTACGCCCGCTCCGCCGCCTCGTCGGCGAAGGCTCCTCCTTCCAGCAGCGAGAGCATCGCCGCCAGGTGGTGGCGGGGGTAGCGGTCCAGTAGGTACTCGACAAGCGTCAGGCTGTCGGGGTAGAGGGAGAGGGCGCCGAGCCGGTCGTCGAGGTAGTCGATGATCTCGCCTCGGTACGCCGCGCTCCGCAGGCCGCTGAGGTGCTGCGCCAGGCCCTCGTGCAGCCACAGGGGGCAGTTGCCAGCGGTGCGCGGCAGCAGCACGGCGTGAGCCAGCTCGTGCACCGCCGTCTCCTCCAGCCGCGGCGAGAGCAGCAGGCCGGTGGCCAGCGTGATCTTGCCGTCGTATGTTCCCTCCATCGCACCGCCCGCACCGGTGGCGTAGTCGGAGACGACTACCAGCAGCCGCTGCGGCGCGTAGTCGAGAGCGCCCGCCACCTCGTCGAGGTGCCCCTCCAGCAGCTCCAGCAGCGCCGGGATCAGGCCCGAGCCGCCCATCCTTGACGGAGCGTAGATAACGAAATGGTCGCTCTCCCCGCGTTCCCCCCGCAGCCCCCTCTCCAGCTCATCGACGCGGCGGAGCACCCTATTGCGCGTCTCCTGGTCGCCGCTGGCCTCGAGCGAGGAGCGGAAGTGCTCCAGGGCCTCCTGCCAGCGACCCTGGAAGTAGGCCGCCTGCCCGATCAGGAAGAGCCCGCCGCAGTCGCCCGGCTCGGCGAGCAGTGCGGATTCCAGCGCCCTCTCGGCCTCGCCGAAGAGGCCGGCCCGCAGCAGCAGGGCTCCCTTGAGCAGGCGGTAGTCAACCGAGTCGGCGTACTCGCCGACGGCCGCAGCCTCCAGGGCCGCCAGGGCCGCGGCGATGTTGCCGCTCTCGATCAGCGGCTGGATGCCGACCGGCACCGCGAGCCGCCTCCGCCCGACCGCCTGGAGCGGGGCTTCGAGCGCGTTCAGTCCCGCCGGGCGGCCGTAGTCCGCGGTCTCCGCGCCGCCGTCGCCCAGACCCTCGACGACGATCCGCTGCACCTGCGCCCTCGGCACTCGAACCAGGCCCTCGGCCGTGACCATCACCAGCTCGCTCCCCTCGACCCACCATTCGGCCACGCTGTAGACCCTGCCGTTGACCAGCCTTACCTCGTCGGCCGCGGCGCAGACGAGCAGCGCCGTGGAGAGCAGCAGCGCTGAGGCGGCTGTCCTCATCGGGCCCGCATAAGCAAAGCCACGGGGGCCGCCCTCGGGCCGTAGCGCTGCACCCTCGCCGGCAGGGCGTCTAACGCCCGCAGGGCCGCCTCGCCGTCGGGGAAGAAGCCCCAGCAGGCGTTGTAGGAGCCTGTGGTGTCGGCCGGGACGATGAAGAATCTGTCGCGTAGCCTCTCGCTGTTGGCGATCTCCTGGAAGAGATCGTAGAGCTCGTTTGGATTGGCGCCGCCGATAATGAGCAGCGTGTAAGGTTCGGTGCCCGGCGCCGCCACAGCCTGGTGCCAGAGCCTTGCCGCTTCGTCCCAGCGTTGCGCAAGCGCCCTTTCTAGCGCCTCGGGGCGCACCTCGTCGAAGGAGCGGAATTCCGCCTCGCTGACTTCCTCCGCTCTAGGCCGATCCGATTGGGCCTCGTCGCCGCTCGCCGCCGGCGGCTCGGTTGCTTGCGGACTCGCCTGCGCGCCGCCATCGCCCTCCTCACCCTCTGTAGCCCCTGCACCTTCGGCCTCCGTCGGCGCCTCGGCCGGCAGCTCCAGGGCCTGGGACGGGGTCCGGCGCGGCTCGGCGAAATCCTCGTCCAGGGGTAGCTGCGAGACGTCGATATCGGCGGGGTAGAACGAGAGCTCGCCCCTGCCCTCTACTGCCGGCTGCGGCTGCTCGACCAGCAGTAGCACGATCCCCACCGGCAGCAGTACCGCCACGGCTGCCAGCGGGCCGAGAATGAGGAGCAGGCGCCGCACGCGCGGTGGCAGCAGTAGGTCCAGCCGGAGCGCGGACCACCACTTGCGGGCCGGCCGCTTGTCCCGCTCGCCGTCGGCGAGCTGCGCGCTCAGCGACTGCTCGAACGGCTCGGCGGCGCCGCCCTCGCCCTGCGACGGCTCGTAGTCCTCCTCCAGCAGCTTGAGGATCTCCCCGGAGTCGTCAGCCGTCTCGCCGGGCAGCGCCCTGTAGGCATCGGCGGCCGCGGCCGCCGAGCCGAGAATGGCTTCCGGCTGCTCGATCTCCTCGGCCGACTCCGCGGTCCCGCGCGGCGTGATCCAGCCGCCGATCTTCAGGAAGTAGAGCAGCCGGCGCGAGCGGTCGGCGTTCATCCCACGGCGGCCGGCCAGCTCGCCGACCTTGCGCACGCCGTCCAGGTTTGAGACGAGGAGCTGCAGCTCGGCGTCCTCCTGCAGCCCCGAGCGCTCCCGGTCCCAGGCCTCGGTGGCCACGAACACCGCCTCCTCGCCGCCGAGCCGCCGCTTCACTGTCTCCTCTTCCACGTCGGTCATAAGCGACTCGCGCACCTTGGCTAGCGGGTTGAACGGCAGGGGGTTGTACTGCCCCGGCTTGCCCGGGTTGATGCGGTAGCGCTCCGGCCCGCTCGCCAGGGCGCCGACGAAGATTCTTTCGGCCAGGTTTCGGTTGTAGGTCAGAAGGTCCGAGGCCTGGATGATGCCCGCGCCCACCAGTGCCTGCCCGTAGTTCTGCCCCGCCTTGAGGGCCTCCTTGACGAGCCGCAGCTGCTCGCCCCGCAGATCCGTAGAGAATTCCTGCTCGAGCAGGCCGTCGAGATGCTCGGCGGGGCTGTCGGAAGTGGCGGCGCAGAGGTTGCCGGAGTCGAAGTGCATGATGCGGCAGCTCGAGCCGGACACCACCTCGACGCTGCCGGAGAAGCGCCCGCGCAGCAGGCGCACCACCATCTCGTGGAAGGGGAAATCTTCGAACAAACCCGAGGGCGGAAAGTGGGAACTCATGGCCTCAGCACAAGTTACGGTTGATTAATCCTGGCCGATTATAGCACAACCTTGCTTGACAGTGCGGCAGGCGGAACCTAGACTCGGGGGGATGAGCGACGCAGTGATAGCGCGAAAATTTCTCGTCAGCGGCCGCGTGCAGGGCGTCAACTACCGCTGGTTCGCGCAGCGTGCCGCCGAGGAACTAGGCCTGCTGGGATACGTGCGCAACCTGCCGGACGGCCGGGTCGAAGCCTTGGCGGAGGGGCCGCCGCCGCTGGTCGAGTCGCTGCGCCGGGAGCTGGAGCGCGGGCCGCGCCTGTCCGTCGTCATCGGTATCGAGGAGCAGGAAGTCGAGCCGAGCGGCAGCTTAACCGGCTTCTCCATAACGTTCTAATGGCCCGGGGGAACCCCGGCAGCACCCACTCGCCCCCCGCCCCCCCAGCCCACCGAGGGAGTCAGATGGAGCGCCTCAAGGAGATCATTCGCGACGTACCGGATTTCCCCAAGCCGGGAATCCTCTTCAAAGACATCACGACGCTGCTCAAGGACCGCGAGGCACTGGCGCGGGCCGTCGACCTGCTCGCCGATCGCTACCGCAGCAGAGGAATAAGCAAGGTGATCGGCATCGAGTCGCGCGGCTTCATCTTCGCTCCGGCGGTGGCCTATCTCATCGGCGCTGGCTTCGTGCCCGTGCGCAAACCGGGCAAGCTGCCCGCCGAAACCCTCTCCGCCGCCTACGAGCTCGAGTACGGCACCGACACGCTGGAGATCCACCGCGACGCCCTCGAGCCGGGCGAAAAGGTGCTGATAATCGACGACCTGATCGCCACCGGCGGCACCGCCGCAGCGGTGGCCGGCATGGTCGAGGAGCTCGGAGCAGAGCTCGTCGAGATCGCCTTCCTGATCGAACTGACCTTCCTGGACGGCAGGAGCAAGCTGGGCGGGCGCCCCGTCTACACGATGATTAAATTCTGATCTCCGCTACGGCCTATCAACGACACGGCGAGTGGCGACCACCGGCCCCGGTCTAACAGCCATCTCCGTGCCGACAGCTCTCTGCTGGCAGCCTGATTTACCTCAACTAATCTCTGCAGCGGGACCGAACAAAAGGGAAAAGCATCCGCAGTCGGAGGCCGGGTTGTAGTGGTGATTGGCAGGGGTTGTGCTTGGGATCACTGAGCCTAGGAAGGGAGCGAATCTAATATCTTGTGGGCTTGACACAATAGTGCCGAATATGTTGTATAATGAAAAAAAATACGCTTGCGCTGCCGTTTTGACCGCTCTCCGCAGTTATGTAAGTGAGTGGAGAGGTCCAGACGGGAATAAATGCACTTGACATCGGGTAAGCGGTTGCGTAAAGTTCGCGGCTCGTTGCGAACGGGAGGTTAAACATGCGATACCTTGCGTCCGCGGGAATGGGGCTCCTGCTCTTCCTGTTCCTGAACGGACTGAGTATCGTGTCGCAGGCTGGAAACGGTTCCGAATCCCCGTCGGGGGTCGTCTACGTCGCGGACGGGGAGACCGTCGAGGATTTGCGTTACGAGGTGGATCGGCTGCGCACCGTCGCCCTGATCCGCGACGTGCTTGAGGTGCACTACGCACCGGTCTCCATCGAGGAGAAGCGCGAGGTTGCCGAGACGATATACGAAGCATGCCTGCTGAACGATCTGCCAGTGGAGCTGGTGCTGGCGGTCATCCAGACCGAAAGCGACTTCGACAGCGCCGCCGTCTCGCACCGCGGAGCCTTGGGCCTGATGCAGGTGCTGCCGAGCACGGGGCGGGCGATGGCCACCGAGCTCGACCTGCAGTTTGCCGACAACAGCAGCCTGATGGACCGCCGCACCAACATCGTGCTCGGCTGCTACTACCTCAAGAAGCTGCTCGACCGCTACGAGCGGCTCGACCACGCGCTGCTGGCCTACAACGCCGGCCCGACGCGGCTGGACGATGCCCTCTCGCGCAGCGGCCGCTGGCCGGCCACCTATGCCGAGCGAGTGCGGAGAAGCATGCAGTTGCTGGCCCAGAACTACTTCTCCGACGGCGCTGCGTCGGAGGAGTGATGAAGGCGATCGTACGGGTCCTCACTCCCCACAATTCCCCCCATTTTCCAACTCCCCCGCCCGCAAGGGCGGGGATTTTTTTGCCCTCTACGCACTCCGGGGTGGCGTTCCAGCGCCAAGTCGCTATACTGTGGGGGCGATGGCGATGCGGGACAAGCTTGGTCGTCGGATCACCTACTTGAGGTTGTCGGTCACGGACCGCTGTAACCTGCGCTGCCGCTACTGCTCGCCAAGCACCGATTTTCGCCACCTGCCCCGAGCCGAAATCCTCAGTTACGAGGAGATGGAGCGGATAGTCTCCCTCTGCGCCTCTAGGGGGATCGGCAAAGTGCGCCTCACCGGAGGGGAGCCGCTGATGCGGCGCGGCGTCATTCGGTTCGCCGCCAGGCTGGCTGCGCTGCCCGGAATCCACACCCTGGCAATGTCCACCAACGGCACGCTGCTGGCGCCCGCGGCCTCGAGGCTTGCGGAGGCCGGAGTGCGGCGCCTCAACGTCAGCGTCGACACACTCGACCGCCGGCAGTTCACGGCCCTGGCGGGCCGCGACGCCCTCGCTGACGTCCTAGCCGGCGTCGACGCCGCCCTGGCCGCCGGGCTGGAGAGCGTGAAAATCAACTCTGTGATCCTCCGCGGCTTCAACGAGAGCCAGATCGTTCCATTGGCGGGGCTGACTTTATCGCGGCCACTGCAGCTGCGCTTTATCGAGCGAATGCCCCTGCAGCCCGGCGACAGGGGAGGCGGGAACGACGGGGGGCAGGAGGGATTCGTCTCCTGCGACGAAGTGGTCGACGTCCTCCGCAAACGCTTCCGCATGCGGGAGGCGGCGAGAGGCGCCACCCTCTCGCGCCGCTTCATCATCGACGGCCACGCGGGCGAGATCGGCATCATCGCCCCGATGTCGAAGAACTTCTGCCTCGACTGCAACCGCCTGCGCCTCACCGCTGACGGCCAGCTCAGGCCATGCCTATTTTCGGAAGCCGAAATCGACCTGCGTGGATCGATGCGGGACGGGGCCTCGGACGCCGAGATCCTCGAGCTGATCGGCCAGGCGGTGGCGGCCAAGCCGGCCAGCCATCCCTACTCGGTCGAGTCATCCTGCTCGCCGGCGCGCCCCATGCGGCAGATCGGCGGCTAGCCCAACCTTGAAATGATTTCCCCTATGTAGTACACTTAATTGACTTTGTGCGCTACGCACGCGATATTTGAAAACAGGTTTGGCGACCGTAAGCTCTCCACGGAGTGCGCCGATGCAGCGCCGCGAACCGAAATCGTTCAGCGACTGGGCGGCGGCGTTTCGCGCCGCCCTGCGGCCGTCGGCCGCCCAGCTTTGGGGGATACTTATAGCCCTCGCAGCGATCGTCGCGGCGGTCCTGATTCTCGAGTGAACGATTGATGCTTGCAATCATTTACGTATTGGGTCCGACCTGCTGCGGGAAATCCGATGTCGGCATCGCCATCGCCACAGAGGCGGACGGTGAGATCATCAGCGCCGACTCGATGCAGGTCTACCGCGGCTTCGACATCGGCACCGCCAAGCTCCCGCCGGGCGAGCGAGGCGGCATTCCGCACCATATGATCGACTGCTGCGACCCCGTCGAGACGTTCTCCGCCGGCGAGTTTCAAGCTCGAGCCGACCGCCTGATCGGGGAGATAAGCGGCCGCGGGCGGCTGCCGATCGTCGTAGGCGGCACAGGCCTCTACCTGCGCGCCCTGCTTCTGGGCCTGGCCGCCGTGGGGCCCGCTGACGCGGCGGTGCGCGAGCGGCTGCGGCGCCGCGCCGGCAGGAACGGCATCGCGGCCGCGCATCGGCTACTGCGGCGCCTCGACCCGCCAACGGCTCGCCGGCTGCCGCCGGGCGACGGGCAGCGCATCCTGCGCGCGCTGGAATACCGGGTGCGCACCGGCAGGCGGCTCAGCGACGCCATATCGCGCCGGCCGTTCGGGAGCGAGCGTTACGAGGCGCTCAAGATCGGGCTGCGGATCGAGCGCAGCGAGCTGCGCCGGCGCATCGATCGGAGGGTCGACTTCATGTTTGCGCAAGGCTGGGTCGAGGAGGTGGAGGCGCTGCTTGCTGCGGGCTGCCCGCCGGACGCGCAGGCCTTCGCAGCTATCGGCTACAGGGATATAATAAAATACTTGAATAAGGAGGTGACATTAGAGCAAGCAAAGGAATCGATAAAAAAAGCGACTCATCAGTTCTTAAAACGTCAGGAAACATGGTTCCGCAGCGAGCGGAACGTAAATTGGGTGGACGCAAGTTCCCCGCGCACGGCAAGGGACGAAGCGATTAATTTGGCGAAGGAACTAGGGGCGGGTCGCGCCGGCGGGTGATCGAGGCCGCCGGCATCCAGATTCGATTTTTCATTCCAGCCCGTCCGGACGCCCACCAGAGCGGAAAGGAAAGAAAATGAAAGAAGAATCGACAAGGACAATGGAAGGACAGCAGTTCAACATCCAAGACGGCTATTTCGCCAGGCTTCGACGTGAGAAGATATTAACCACGATATACCTCGTTAACGGCGTTAAGCTGATCGGCAAGATAAAGAGTTTCGACAAGTATTCGATCCTGATAGAGAACAACCATCAGGAGCAGCTGATCTTCAAGCACGCCATATCGACGATAACCTACAGCCGACAGCCGTATCGCAACAGCTATCCGCCGCAGGCCTATGACCGCTACCGCGATGACCGCGGTGGCGGCCGCTGAGTTGCCGCGGCATCGACATGTCATCTTTAACTGCCCGAGCCGTCGGATTTAGACTGGCGATGTGCGCCGGGATCGGCCGCGGCGGCCTCGCGTCTGCGCAGCGTCGCCGGCCGCCAATGCCGCTGCGCCCGGCGGCGTAGCGACACAGAGCAGTTAGTGACGCAAAAGTCCATACCCGCAGCGGCGGCGAGATGTGCGGCGCTGCTGCTCGCCGCAGCCACGGCGGCTTGCCTCGCCCAGGTTGCCGATGAGGCGGGCCGCTATCGGGTCGACGTCGAGCACCTGGGCGCTGCCGAGTTCGTCGTCACCATCGGCGTCGAGGCGGCCGAGCCCCTCGAGGTATTCGTCTCCGACGCGCCGGATTTCGTCGATGCCGGCCTCCTGCCGGGGCGGCGCGAGGTGATGCCGCTCTTCGGCGCCCGCATCCGAGTTCACCTGCGCTTTGTCGGCCACGGCTCCGGCCGGCTTCGCCTGGCGGTGCGCAGCATAGGCAACCTGGAGAGGGCTAGCTACCTGGTGCTCGACCTGCACAGCGGCGCCGACGGGGGGGCGGGGGGCGCGGTTCGACGGAGCATCGGCGACGCGGGCCGCCTCTGGCGGGAATACGGGACCGCCTTCAGCGTAGTCGGGTGCGGCGATTCCACCGTTGCCTGCGGCGGTTCGCTCGAGGCCGACCTGCTTGAGTCGGCACCGCTGGCCGGCGGCCGGACGCTCAATGGCGTGCTGCTGCTGGGCTGCTCGCGGGAGCCGTCGGGGCAGGCGGAGGGGATCGACGCCGTCGGCTGGGGGCTGAGCTTCGACCGCGATTACCTCGGCAGCGTCGGCTCTCTCGTCCTCGCCCCGCGCCGCGTCCAAGCCGAGGCCCGCCGCGATGAGCAGGTCGCCCAGACCGCTGAGGAAGACCTGGCCGAGGAGGTCCCGACCGAGGATGTCCCGGTCGGAGATGAGAGCAGGCCCGAGGCGGAGACCGAAATCGAGGCGGGGTCGGAAGCGGAGGCCGAGCACGGCCCCTACAGCGGGGCGAGCCTGAGCGTGCGTATCGAGTCGCTGGCGGCCTTCGGCGGCTACGCGCAGGAGGCCGCGTCGGGTGGCCACTTCGGCGAGGCGGCGCTGGCGATGCCCGAGGACTTCGGGCGGCTCTCCGAGGTCGAGAGCGTCGAGCTCGTCCTCGGCGGCGTCGAATCCCTCGGGGCAGCGCCAGCGAGGGGCCGCGTCTACATAAACACCCTGCCTTCTATAGCCGCCGCCGGCGCCTCCGCCGACGGGGCCTACTCCTACGGCGGCCGTCTCGAGGTCTCGGCCGAGTTCCTGGGCGATTTCGACGCGGGGGCGGGCGGCCGGGAATTCCGCTTCGACGTCACCGACTGGGTACGCCGCAACCCCAGCGACCGCTACTACGTGATCGTCATGAACCGGGCCGGCGCGCCGCTGGCCGTAGAGAGCCTGCGTTTCGAGTTCAGCGGCCGGCGCTGACCACGAACGGGATCTGGTGGGCGGTGGCGGCCGTCCGCGTTCAGCCGAGACCGATTTCGCGCAGGACGCGGTCGTCCTCTCGCCAGTCGTCCTTCACCTTCACCCAGAGCTGCATCTGTACGCGCGTGTTGAGGATCCCCTCCAGCTCGGTGCGCGCGGCGGTGCCGATCTTCTTCAGCATCCGCCCACCCTTGCCGATGACAATGCCCTTCTGCGTCGCCCGCTCCACCAGGATGGTGGCGGCGACGTCGATTCCCCGCTCGTGCTCGTCGAGCAGGTCGATCAGCACGGCGCTGCAGTAGGGGATCTCCTGGCGGGTGAAGAGGAACACCTTTTCCCTGATGATCTCCGCGGCTAGCGAGCGCTCCGGCTGGTCGCTGAGCACCTCCTGGGAGAAGACCGGCTCGGCCTCGGGCAGCGCCGCCGCCAGCTCCCCTTCCAGCTCCTCGAGGCCGTCGCCGTGCAGGGCGCTTATCGGCACCACAGCCTGAAAATCGTGCTCCCGCCGGTAGCGGTCGATCAGCGGCAGCAGGCGGCCCTTGGCGATCAGGTCTATCTTGTTGAGGGCGAGCAGCGCCGGCGTCGCGGTCCGCTTCAGCTCCTCGAGGACGAACCGGTCGCCGGGGCCGAACTCGGCGGCAGCGTCGACTATCAGCAGTATCAGGTCGATCCCCTCGAGGGCCGACCTGGCGAGGCTGACCATCCTCCTGTGCATCTTGCTGACGGGCTTGTGGAAACCGGGAGTGTCGATGAAGACTATCTGGAAGCCGTCGCCGTTGCGGACTCCCGTGATGCGGTTGCGGGTGGTCTGCGGCTTGGGCGAGACGGCGGCCACCTTCTCGCCCACGTAGCGGTTGAGCAGCGTCGACTTGCCGACGTTGGGGCGGCCGATGAGGCTGACGAAGCCGCTACGCATCGCCGCCCGTCTTGCGCAGCCGCAGCCTGAGGATGCTCTTCTCGTCGGCGTCCAGAATCTCGAACTCCACGCCTCCGGTTACGAACTTCTCGCCGACCAGCGGTATGCGCTTCAGGTGGCTGAGGGCCAGCCCGGATACAGTCTCGTAGGCCTCGTCGTCCAGACGCGCGCCCAGGAGCTCCTCCACCTCGTCGACATCAACCGAGCCGGCGACGACCAGCGAGCCGTCCGAGTCGCTGAGGATCTCGTCCTCCTCCTCCGTCTCGTGCTCGTCCTCGATCTCGCCCACGATCTCCTCCAAGATGTCCTCGAGGGTGATGAGGCCGGCGGTCCCGCCGTACTCGTCGACCACGATCGCCATCTGCAGCTTGTTGCTCTGGAAGTCGCGCAGCAGCGAGGAGACCCGCTTCGTCTCCGGCACGAAGAAGGGTGGGGCCATGATGTCGGCCGCGCTTTTCTTTCCGCTATCGCCGCCCACGCTCCCCAGCAGGTCCTTGATGTGGGCGATGCCCACCACGTTGTCGATTTTGACGTCGATTACCGGGAAGCGGCTGAACTTCTGCTCCGCGGCCAGGCGGGTCAGCTTCTCCAGGGTCGCCCCGCGCTCGACGCAGACCATGTCGACCCTGGGGGTCATCACCTCGCGGACCACCGTATCGCCAAAGTCGACGAGCTGCCGGACCATCTCCGCCTGGTCCGGCTCGAAAAGACCTTCCTCCTTCGCCGCGTCCAGGTAGGCCTCGATCTGCCCCGCTTCCTCCTCCTCCGGCTCGCCCCCGCGCTGGCGCCGCTTCGACCTGAATCGCTCGAAGAGGACGTTGCGAGGCCAGACCAGGGGCAGCAGCACGATGTTGCCGAACCGCACCACCGGCAGCAGCAGACCGAGTGCCCGCTGCGGATTCTGGGCCGCCAGCAGCGTCGGCAGGTAGATCGATCCGAGCACTGCCGCTGCTGCGGCGGCTAGGAATACCGGCAGCGGTTGGCCGATGAGCGTCCAGAGGGCGAAGGCCATGGCGGCGACGCAGAGCATGCGGCCGTAGGTGAGGGACGAGCGGAGCCGGCCGGCCCTCTCGGGCAGCAGGCCGCGGTTGAGCGCCGAGACGCGGCGCTTGGCCTCCAGGATGCGCTGCACCTTGATCTTGCTCAGCAGCTGGGAGGCCGCCTCGGCGGTGGCGAAGAGCAGGAAGAGGGCGAAGGTCGCGGCCAGCAGCAGTAGCGGTGAGTCCACTTTTCATAACCTCCTGCGGGCTATTCGCAGGTGCTCTGCGGCGATCATACCAGCGATTCGCCCTCGCGGCAAAAGCGCGGCAGGATCTGCTTCCGCACTTCCGATTCAAGCCGCGACATCTCCCCGCCGTCGCTCTCGTGGTCGTGCCCGAAAAGGTGCAGCAGCCCGTGGCCGACCAGCGTAAGCAGCTCCTCGAGCGCGGAGTGTCCCAGCTCCGCGGCCTGCCGCCGGGCGGTCGGCACGGCGACGGCGACGTCACCCAGGTAGCCGCCCGCGGGCGCGGGGACCTCGGGATCGGTGGGGAAGGCGAGGACGTCGGTGGGCGAGTCGACGCCGCGGAATTCCCTGTTCAGGCGCCGGATTTCATCGTCGTCGATGAAGGCGATACAGACGGCGGCGCCCCCGCTCCCTACTCCGCCGAGCTTCAACACCTCGGCGGCGAAGCGCCGGACGGTCCGCTCGGGGCACTCCGGTGGGAGATCCAGGAGCTCGATTTCGGGGGATCCGTTATTGCTCATTCTCGGGAGACCCGCCCCGCGCCCGGTCCGCCGCGGCCCGCTCCGCCCCCGCCCCTGCGGCTTTGGCCTTCGCCGCTTCGCGCCGCCCGGTGCGCTTTTCCAGCTCGATGCCCGGATACTTGAGGCGCTCGTGATACAGGCTGCTCAACACCTTCAGGAAGGCGTCGGAGATCTTGGTCAGGTCCTTCAGCGTCAGGTCGCACTCATCGAGCTGCCCGTCGAGGAAGGTGCTTTCGATTACCGTCGTGATGGTGCTCTTGAGGTGGGCGGGATTGGGATCGTCGAGGCTGCGCGCGGCCGCCTCGGCCCCGTCGGCGATCATGATGATCCCCGCCTCCCGCGTCTGGGGTTTGGGGCCGGAGTAGCGGAACTCGTCCTCGGCCACCGGACCCAGATCCGGCTTCTGCCGTCGCTTCGCCTTCTCGTAGAAATAGCGGATCAGCTTGGTGCCGTGGTGCTGGGGGATGATGTCGATGATGCTCTCCGGCAGGCGGTAGCGGTGCCCGAGCTCGATGCCGTCCTTCACGTGGCTGGTGATGATCAGGGCGCTCATGTTCGGCTTCAGGTTCTTGTGCTTGTTGCCCAGGTCGAGCGTGTTCTCGACGTAGTAGTCGGGCTTCAGCATCTTGCCGATGTCGTGGTAGAGGCTGGCGACGCGGCAGAAGAGCGCGTTGGCCCCGATCGCTGCGGCCGCCGACTCGGCCAGGTAGCCGATGGTTATCGAGTGCTGGAAGGTGCCGGGCGCGCGCATGAACATCTCGCGCAGCAGCGGGTGCTCGTGGTTGCTCAGCTCCAGCAGCTTGACGTCGGTGGTGACCTGGAAGAGCGATTCCATCACCGGCAGAACAAACGAGGCGACGAACGCCGCCAGCAGCCCCCCTAAAAACCCGGCCGCCAGGCCGAGCGTAAGTCCGCCCGGCTCGCCTATCTGCTCGCCGAAGAGGCCGATGGTGAGGATGGCGATGACGTTCATCAGCCCCAGGGCGATGCCGCTCTTGATAACCGCGGTGCGCTCCCTGTAGTGGCGCAGGCCGTAGATTACCGTGAAGCAGCCGACCAGCGCGTAGAGCAGGATGCTGAAGTTGCCGTTGAACAAGAAGGCGCTCAGCACCACGAGCGCAATCGAGTAGATGGCCGCGATCTGCGAGCCGATCAGCAGCGCCACCACCATCGTGCCGGCGGCGAAGGGGGCCGCCCAGTAGTATAAGCCGGCGTTCTGGAAGATCGGCGCGGTGAAGTAGGAGCTGAACGAGTCGGCGATCATCATCACCAGCCGCACCGTCGTCAGGTTGATGGCCAGCGTCATCACCAGCAGCAGGAAGAGGTGCGGCGCCGCCTTGCGCCGCCTGCGCCAGTAGTGGCCGAACTTCGACATCGAGTAGAGCATGAAGGCGGTGAAGGCGCTGAGCCCGATCGCCCGCAGCAGGTAGTCGAGGCCGCCGGTGCGGCTCCTGACGATGTAGTTGATCTTGGCCAACGTGTCGGGGTCGGAGATACGGTCGCCGGGCCTGGCGATCACCTCGCTCCGCCGCACCCTGAAGTAGAGCATCTCGACGGCGCGCGCCTCGGCCAGGTCGCGGTTCAGCCTCTCGACGTCCAGCGCCGCCGTCGGCCCGACCAGCGTCTGCAGCCAGACGGCGAACTGCGACCTGTCGTCCCGGCTCATCCACTCCGGACTCGCCAGGGCCAGCGTGCTCAGCCGCTGGCGGGCCTGCTGGAGGCTCAGCAGGTTCGCCGGGTCGAGGGGGCTGCCGCTCGCCGTGAAGAGTTCCGGCTCGTCGGAACCGACGTCGGCGATCGGCTGCTGCAGGATCGGCTTCAGGATCTCGTCGATTACGACGTAGCGAAGGTCGTCGCCGAAACCCTGGCGCGCCAGGAGGCCCAGCACCGCAATCGGCACCGAGAGGTTGACCTCCTCGTCGACGACGGCCTGCAGCCGCAGCAGGAATTCCTCCTCCTCCGCCAGCGCTTGCAGGAGTTCGTTGTAGCGCGCCAGCGCCTCCTCCGAGTCGGGATCGTCGGGGAACCGCTCCAGCCGCTTGGCGTTGATCTCGTTCCAGCCGATCTCGAACAGCCGCTCGAGCTGGAAGACGGCGCGCTCTCCGACCGCGGGATCGAATATGTAGGCGCCGCGCACCGCGGCGACCCGCTCCTGCTTCCTCCGCTCGGTAGTCTCGAGGTCTGGGATCAGCATGTCCTGGGGCGCGATTATTATCTCCGGGACTATCGAGTCGAGGGCGTACTCCTCCTCCCGGATCGGCTGCAGGGGCAGCAGTATGAGGACAATCAGCGCGGTGAATACGGCCCCCCAGAGCAGGTCGCTGAAGAGCACGGCGCGCAGGCGCGGGTAGACCTCGAGGATGCTCTTTACCCTCGCCCGCAGGCCCGGGCGTTGGCCCCACGGTCGCTTGTCAGGACTGCCCATTCTCAGCCCCGTCCGCTGTCTCGGCGGCCTTCGATTTCTCGTAGGCCACGATGATCCTCTCGACCAGCGGGTGGCGCACGACGTCGCCCTTGTCGAAGTAGACGAACGCCAACCCCTCGACGCCGGCCAGCAGCTCGGTCGCCTCGACCAGCCCGCTGCGCTGCTCAGTGGGCAGGTCGATCTGCGTGATGTCGCCGTTGACCACCGCCCTGGAGTTGTTGCCCATGCGGGTCAGGAACATCTTCATCTGGGGCGTGGTGGTGTTCTGGGCCTCGTCGAGGATGATGAAGGAGTCGTTGAGGCTGCGCCCGCGCATGAAGGCCAGCGGCGCGATCTCGATCACACCCTTTTCGATTAGGCCCTGCACCTTGTCCATGTTCATCAGGTCGTAGAGGGCGTCGTAGAGGGGGCGCAGGTAGGGGTCGACCTTGGCGGTCATGTCGCCGGGCAAAAAGCCCAGCTTCTCGCCGGCCTCGATGGCCGGCCGCGCCAGGATGATCCGCTTGACGTCGTTGTTGCGCAGGGCGGCAACCGCGGCCGCCGCGGCCAGATAGGTCTTGCCGGTGCCCGCCGGCCCGATGCCCAGCACCAGGTCGTGGCTCTGGATGGCGCGGATATAGGCGCGCTGGTTGAAGCTCTTGGGATAGACGGTGCGCTTTGCCGACGTCTGCAGGCGGCACTTGAGGAAGAAGTCCACGAGATCGATTTCCGGCTCCCTCTCGAGCAGCCGCGCCGCCAGCTTCAAATCCCCCTCCTGTGGGGAGTAGCCCTGCTTCAGCAGCCGCGCCATCTCCTTCATCAACCGCTTGACGGCAGCTACCGCTTCCGGCGGGCCGTCCAGCCGCACCTCGTTGCCCCGGCTGACGATGCGCACGCCACGCGAGCGCTCCAGGTAGCGCAGGTGCTCGTTGTTGATGCCGAACAGGTGCAGCAGGCCCTCTTCGGGTAGTATCAGCTTTTCCATCGCCCCCATCGCAACCATAGCCCGCATATTACACAAGATTTAGCCGCCCGCGGACGTTTTTCCCGAATCTCTTTGTCGCAGCCGATTGTGAGCCGTCGACGTGGCGCTAACAACGCTTGCGAGTTAAACCGCCCTCGCCGCGACCTTCGGGAAAAGCGACTCGCCGGCGACAGACAGTACCCTCACAATCCTTGCAAGGGCGCTGTAAACATCACCATATCAATCTCTTAAGCCCAGTGCAGGCCGGACCTCGCGCATTATGCGGGCAAAAAGCCAAAAGAAAACCCCTATCCGCCGCGGCGGATAAGGGTTCTAACGATTTCAGAGCTTAGGCTTATCGTCCATCCGTGAGGAAGTTCGGGATGTCGCGCCAGTCGGTGGTGCCGTAGCGGTTCCTCGCGTAGTGCTCGGCGCGCCGCATCTCGTCCGGGTCGTCCAGGCGGTTGATCGTCAGAACCTGGCCCGGGAAGATCAGGTCGGGGTCCCTGATCAGGTTGAAGCGCTCCTCGCGGGTCAGCGTCTGCGCTGCCTCCTCGGTCCACTGGTTGGCCCACCAGATGCGCGGCCACTGGAACGGGCAGCCGTAGATCATCTCCATCTCGGCGATCCGCCAGAGGCAATCTCCCCGCTGCACTACGTACTCGGGCGGGAATCTCTCCAGGATGCATCTCTCCAGTTCCGCCTGCCTCTCGGCAAGTGTCTGCTCGATCCACCCATTGATCTCATTGAGGCGCTCCGCCTCGGCCGAAATCGTGCCGCTCGCCTGCTGGACAATGGCGGGTATTCCGTTCAGCTCCGCGATTACATCCAGTAAGTTGCACTCGCCCTCTACCATCATCTGCCGGGTGTGGTTGAGCTGCGCCCTAGCCTCGGCGATCCTGTCGGGAGGCGTCGAGTCGACGGTAACCTCAGGCCAGTCCGTGGCGATTTCGCAGTCCTCGTACTCCTCCAGCCTGGCGGCCTGCTCGTCGATGGCACTGGCGCGGTTGGCCTCAACCTCGGTTTCGAGCCGCTCGAGCTCGGCCCACGCCGCCTCGGCGTCCTGGATCGCGCTCTCGATTCCGGCGATCAGGCGCGCAGCCTCAGCCTCGAGCTCCGCCATGCGCTCGTTGGCGCGCGCCTCGGCGTTGGCGGCCAGCTCGATCGCTTCCAGGGCGGCGGCCCTGGCGTTGCGGCAGTGGCGGTCCTCTGCCCAGTACCTCTCGGCTGCGTTGTAGGCCTCGAGCGCGCTCTGGTACTCCTCGGGAGCGTACTGCTCGGCGCATTCCTCCCTCGCCTGCGCCAGCGCAGCCTCGGCCTGGCCGACTTCATCGGGAGGCCTACGGCAGCATCCGGCGGTGGCTATCAGGGCTACCGCCGCCGCGGCGACAAGTATCGTAACGGACAGTCTGGGTTTCATACTCCCTACCTCCTCCCTGCTAAAAGACTCACCCCGCGATGTTAGCGTGAATTGGAATGTAGCATAGCGCCGAAAGCAGTGTCAACCACAATCGGTTGCGTAGCGGCGTTTTTTTAGTCGTGTTAGATTATTGAGGCACAAAGCCCAACGGCCGTTCGAATGCGTGATGATTCACCCGA
>Ga0114922_10002321_pt1 | contig 17834 bp, 21 predicted proteins | sample AartaG_FD_100975 | JGI IMG/M metagenome (GOLD analysis project Ga0114922, IMG submission 100975) | Deep subsurface microbial communities from Aarhus Bay to uncover new lineages of life (NeLLi) - Aarhus_00045 metaG | ecosystem: Environmental > Aquatic > Marine > Oceanic > Sediment | place...
AGTGGAAGTGGAAAATCAACACTTTTACACATACTTTCAACCTTACTTATTGCAAATGAAGGTGAAGTTTTACTCTTTGGGGAAAACACACTAAAGCTCAATAAAAAAAGGTTAGCACAGATAAAAAGAGATGATTTAGGTCTTGTTTTTCAATCTCACTATCTTTTTAAAGGTTTTAGTGCTTATGAGAATCTAGAATTAGCTTCAATTCTTTCGCAAAAACCTATTAGTGATTCTCTATTAAAAGAGCTTGATATTTATGAATGTATCAATCAAAAAGTAACTGAACTCTCAGGTGGTCAACAACAGAGAGTCTCTATTGCTAGAGTTTTGACTAAACAACCTCGTATTATTTTTGCAGATGAACCAACAGGAAATCTAGACAAGACAACTGCAAATAATGTAATGAATCTTTTTTTTGATTATGTTCAAGAGCATAATGCGGGTTTGATTCTTGTAACTCACGATGAACAATTAGCCCATCAATGTAAAAAAGTTTATAGACTCGAAAACAAAAAGTTAGTTAAAGTTAAATAACTATTCATGGAATGGGCTGGAATATTTACTGATACCTATATTGTAGGCTTTGTACTCCTCTTCTTCCGATTTGCTTCTCTATTTATGGCAACCCCTATCTTTTCGCATGAGAGTATCCCTATTAGTGTAAAACCAGCAATGGCCTTTTTTTTCACTATTGTTTTTTATTCATCCATGCCACCAATTCAGATAGAGATTAATGCACCTAGTATTGTTATAGCAATTTTAAGTGAACTATTTTTTGGGCTAGCAGTTGGCATCACTTTACAAATAGCATTCAATATTATCACCTATGCAGGTGGGATAATTTCTTATATGATGGGCTTTTCAATGGCAAGTGCAATAGACCCTCAAACAGGAATTTCAATGCCAATTGTTTCTCAATTTTTATCACTAATGGCACTCATGGTATTGTTTAGTATAGATATGCATCACTGGATTCTACTCTTTGTTGATGGAACATTAAAAACCATTCCTCTAGGTGGTTTCTTTCTAACTGAAAGTTTTTTTTCTTACACTATGCAAGCGATGAGTGATATGTTTTTAGTAGGTTTTATAATAGCTTTTCCCATCGTTGCACTTTCACTACTAGCAGATATAATATTTGGTATGCTTATGAAAACAATGCCACAATTCAACCTTTTAGTTATTGGTTTTCCTATAAAAATTATGGTTTCCTTTAGTGTTTTAATAGCAACATTTACGGCTACTATGTTAATACTAAAAAACCATATGCTTGAAGCTTTTAACTATTTAGAGATGTTTTTTTAGTTTTTTTAGATACAATTAATCAATAAGAAATCAAAATTAAATAATACTCAATCTTCTTGAAGGAATATAAGTGAAAATATTACTTTTAAATGACAATCCGGTAGTTAATAAACTAGTAACACTAAGTGCGCAAAAAACTTCTGATAACTTAGATGTAGCAACAAATATAGATGAAATAAAAGAGAACAAATATGACCTATTAGTTGTAGATGATACACTCTATAGCGATGACTTGTTTGAAGAGTTAAATTCAAAAATAAAATATTCCAAATCACTATATATATGTTCAAGAGATGCTGAATTAATAGAGAGTTTTGACCTTACACTAAAGAAACCATTTTTACCAACTGATTTAGTTGACTTATTTGTTGATATTGGTAAACAATCAACTAACAATGATGAAGATGATATTTCACTTGATGATGAACTTTCTCTTGATGAAGATGATATTTCACTTGATGATGAACTTTCTCTTGATGAAGATGATGATATCTCACTTGACGATGAACTTTCTCTTGATGAAGATGATGATATCTCACTTGACGATGAACTTTCTCTTGATGAAGATGATGATATCTCACTCGATGATGAACTCTCTCTTGATGAAGATGATGATATTTCACTTGATGATGAACTTTCTCTTGATGAAGATGATGATATCTCACTTGACGATGAACTTTCTCTTGATGAAGATGATGATATCTCGATTGATGAAGAAGTACCAACTGATACAAATGTACTAGATGGAGAAGAACTTCAAGAGGTTCAAGACCTTTTAGTGGATGACGAAGATGATGAACTTTCACTTGATGAACCTGAACTTGAACTTGAAGAAGATGATGAACTTTCACTTGATGAACCTGAACTTGAACTCGAAGAAAATGATGATGAACTTTCACTTGATGAACCTGAGCTTGAACTTGAAGAAGATGATGAACTTTCACTTGATGAACCTGAGCTTGAACTTGAAGAAGATGATGAACTTTCACTTGATGAACCTGAACTTGAACTCGAAGAAGAAGATGATGAACTTTCACTTGATGAACCTGAACTTGAACTCGAAGAAAATGATGATGAACTTTCTCTAGATGAACCTGAGCTTGAACTTGAACTTGAAGAAAATGATGATGAACTTTCTCTTGATGAACCTGAGCTTGAACTTGAAGAAAATGATGATGAACTTTCACTTGATGAACCTGAGCTTGAACTTGAAGAAAATGATGATGAACTTTCACTTGATGAACCTGAGCTTGAACTCGAAGAACCAATTATTGAAGAAGATATAGAACAACAGATTCAAAGTGCAGTAAGTGAACTCACAGAAGAAGACTTAGAAAGTGAAGTTGATGAAGAAACCTTATTAAATATTGTCTCTGGTGATATTGATTCACTAAATTCAAGAGATTTAAAAATGGCTATGGGCGAAGAGGTTGAAGAGATACAAGAGATTGATGAGTCACAAGATACACTCGAAGAAGAGATTACTGAAGATTTACAAGAAGTAGAAACTCCACAAGAACAACCTACAGAACAAAGCCAAGATGGTGTTGAAGCACTGAAAACTCTCCTTGAAGCATTAACAGATAAAAATGTAGCAGCATCATTAAAAGGTATGAAAATAAATATAAATATAACTCTAGGTGACAATTAATGTATAGAAAAAATGGTGTTGTATTAGTTCTTTCAGGTCCTAGTGGAGCAGGAAAAAGTTCATTAATTAAAAAAATATCTAATGATATAGGCGATTTTCACTTCTCTATATCAACAACTACTCGCCCAATTAGAGAGGGTGAAGAGGAAGGTGTTCACTACCATTTTGTAAGTGAAGAAGAGTTCAAGAAAGATATAGAAGCAGATCATTTTTTAGAATATGCTGTGGTTCATGGAAACTATTATGGAACATCTTTAAAACCAGTTAGAGCTGCTTTAGCAGCTGGTAAACTTGTAATTTTCGATATTGATGTTCAAGGAAATACAGCTGTTAACAACAGGCTAGGTGATATCACAACTTCTGTATTCATAACACCTCCAACATTATCAGAACTAAAAAAAAGGCTAATTAACCGTTCAACAGATACACATGAAGTGATTGATGGGCGTATAAAAATGGCAAAACGTGAAGTACAAAGAATCTCTGAGTATGACTTTATTGTAATTAACGATGATTTAGATGTTGCTGCCGATGTATTAAAGCAGATTGCTATTACAGCAAGAATAAAAATCCCAACAGATAGAGTTAATCAATTTGTTCAAAACTGGGAAGATATAGATAGTTAAATTTATATCTCCCTAAATATATCAATTTTTATTCATACTCCTACATAAATATACACTCTTCTATTTTACACTCATAATTAACAAATAAAAAAACTAAATGATAAGAGTATATACAGCAAATTATAGATATACTCTCACCAATTATTTTAAAAAAAAGGACACATATTATGGGAATGCCTGGCGGAACAGAATTATTAATCATTTTAGCTATCGTAGTTTTATTATTTGGAGCTAAAAAAATACCTGAATTAGCAAAAGGTTTTGGTAAAGGTATCAAAAACTTTAAAGAAGAGATGAAAGAAGTTGAAGAAGTTGCAAAAACTGATGAAACTACTAAAAAAGTAGAAGGTAACGAAGAAGTTGCAACTACAGAAACTCCAAAAACAACTACAACTCAAGCGTAGTTACATTGAAACAAAGAGTATCAGCGCTTCTGCGTGAAAAATTTGGTCAAGAAGTTGTTTTAGAAAAGCCAAAAGATCGTTCTTTTGGTCATTTCGCTACCCCTATAGCTTTCTCATTAGCTAAAGAGTTAAGAAAATCCCCAATGGTAATTGCACAAGATTTAGCTTCATCTTTTGATGGTGATGATTCTGTATTTACAAGTGTTGAATCTGTAAAAGGTTACTTAAATTTCCGTTTAAGTGAAAACTTTTTAAGTGAATATGCTGATTGGGCTTTAGAAAATTCTTCTGAATTTGCTAAGCAAGAGAAAAATCAAAAAATTCTTTTAGAGTTTGTATCTGCTAATCCTACAGGTCCTCTTCATATTGGTCATGCCCGTGGTGCTGTTTATGGAGATACTCTTTATAAACTTGCAAAACATTTGGGTTATGATATAACTGCTGAGTATTATGTAAATGATGCAGGGAATCAGATAGATTTACTAGGGCTCTCTATTGCCCTTTACGCAAAAGAAAACATTCTTAAAGAAACTGTGCGATATCCTGAATCTTACTATCGTGGTGACTATCTTGAAGGCTTAGCAAATGGTGCTATAGAGAAGTTTGGAGTAGAGATTTTCTCGGATGAATCTCGCTACAAAGAGCTTGCGCTTTGGGCTAAAGATGGTGTTATGGAAATTGTTACTTCATCTTTAGCAGATATCAACATCCACTTCGATACATTCGTAAATGAATCATCACTCTATTCTGATTGGGATAGAGTGATGGAGAAGATGGGTGATGGAATCTACAAAAAAGATGAAAAAATCTGGATAGCTTCTGAATCTAAAGGTGATGATAACGATAGAGTTGTTGTTCGCGAAGATGGTCGTCCAACTTATCTAGCTGGTGATATTGTGTATCATAACCAAAAGTTTGAGAGAGCTTATGATCATTATATTAACATTTGGGGAGCTGACCACCACGGTTATATACCGAGAGTAAATGCAGCAGTTGAGTTTTTAGGTTACGATTCTAACAAACTTGAAACGCAACTTGCCCAAATGGTTTCTCTACTTAAAGATGGTGAGCCATATAAGATGAGTAAGCGTGCTGGTAATGTAATTCTTATGAGTGATATTGTTGAAGAGATTGGGTCTGATGCACTTAGATTTATCTTTGCTTCTAAAAAGAGTGATACTGCTTTAGAGTTTGATTTAGCTGAATTTAAAAAACAAGATAGCTCAAACCCTATTTTTTACATACAGTATGCTCATGCTAGAATCAATACAATTTTAAATAAATCTAATTTCTCAAAAGAAGATATTTTAAAATCAACTCTTAAAGGTCTTGATGAAAATGCTGATTCTTTACTTTTTGATGCATTGTTACTACCTGAAATTGTAGAGGACGCATTTAATTCTCGCCAAGTTCAAAAGCTACCTGATTATCTTAAATCATTAGCAGCATCTCTTCACAAGTTCTACTACGATTGTAGAATCATTGGTAACGAAGACGAAGCAAAACTATTAAAACTATTTTTAGTGGTAGCACTATCACTAAAAACTGGTCTTTCACTTCTTGGAATCGAAGCAAAAGACCACATGAGTAAAGAGGATGAAGAGTAATCTTCTCTCTTTAATCCAAAAGCTTAGAATCTCTAAGCTGAGGATAAATCTTTAACACCTCATTAGCAGATGATTTAGGTATCTGAATCAAAATAGGATTTTTCTGCGCATCTAACCATGAAGATATCTTTTTAATCTCACCTAAACTCATAGCTGTACACCCTACTGTTGGAGAATCTTGAGATTTTTCCACATGTATAAAGATACAAGAACCTCTATCTTTTTGAGCATTTTTATTATGTTCTACGACAACTCCTAGCTCATACTGATGATCATCTCTTCTCATATATTCAAAACTTTTTTCATCTCCATTGTTCTGAATTATTTGATTATAGTGTTTTGACTCACTATCATCTACACAAATTAATTTTTCTGAAGCAAAAAGATATGGCATTTTAAAATTGTTGTCTTTTTTATAACCAAAGATATGAGTCAATTTAAAGATACCAATTGGTGCTTTTTTATCCCCCTCATATTTTAATAATTTGTTAGTTTTTTGACTAAACTCAACCTCGCCCAACCCCCAACCTAAGCCATTTTTTCCTATGTTAACACTCATAGTATCATGTACTTTTTTATTACCATCATAGCACTCTAGTTTTGCTTTAGAACTGTTCATATCATCACTCACAACAAAAATTATTTGCTGTGATGAATATAAAAGATTAACAAAGTTTATCAAGATTAAGAAAGTTTTTATCATAAAGTATGGTACTATTACTCATCTATGAATTTTATTAAATATGGAAAAAATTATGAATATTAAAATTAAAAAAGCGAGTGCTAAAGATGCACCTTTTTTAGCACAAATGATTCTACAAAGTAGTAGAGCTGGAAAAAAAGAAGGGATTTTTGATTTAATCTATCAAACAAACGATAATAAAACAATATTAAATTATTTACAAAAGCTTACTCAGACTACGGCCAAAAACCATTGTCATTATAATAATTTTTTAATTGCTGAAGTTGATGGAAAAGATGTTGGTACTTTATGTAGCTATGAACCTAGAATCGCAACAAAAGAGGCTTTTATAGATGCTTTAATTGAGAGTGGTGCTACAGATAAGGTTTCAGAGATTTTAGAAGTTATCTATACATGTGATTTTGATTTAAATAAACGCACTCTAATGTTTGACTTTATGGAAGAGTTAGAAGGCTTCCTTGATGTAGGTGTTTTAAAAGCACTCATGCAAAAATCTCTTTTAACTGCTAGACTTAAAGGTTATAGAATCGCACAAACTATCATAGAGATTGGTTCATTAGAATCAAAACTTCTTTATAAAAAACTAGGATTTAAAGAGATAAGAGAGATAGAGTGTGAACTCTACAAAGAAAAATTTGGTAGAAATGGCTTATCTCTTTTAGCAATAGAGTTTTAATTATAGAACTTTCATATATATCGCTACTTCCTTCTTTAGTAGCTATATTTTTAGCACTCTACACTAGAAATGTTCTTCTTTCTCTATTTGGTGGAACAGTTCTAGGTATCTTAGTCCTCAATAACTTTCACCCCTTAGAATCTATGCAAGCACTTTACTTTTTATTTGTTTCATTGTTATCACAGGCTTGGATTCTAAAGACATTAGCATTTGCCATTTTAGTTGGAAGTATCATAGCTTTAATTGAAAAATCTGGTGGAATTGGTGGTTTTATAGATTATGTCTTACACAAAAAGAACCTTGTCAAATCACCCCGTTCTGCCCTACTTCTTAGTTATACTATAGGGGTAGTTATCTTTATAGAATCATCTATCACAGCACTCATTGCTGGAGCTGTTGGAAAACCATTATGTGATAAGTACAATGTATCTCATGCAAAACTCGCCTTTGTTTGTGATTCAACATCTGCACCGATTAGTTCACTTATAGTTCTCAATGGTTGGGGAGCTTTACTACTAGGTCTTATAAGTGCACAAATAACACAGGGTATGATTAGTGGTAATGCTGTAAATATCTTAATAGATTCCATTCTTTATAACTTCTATGCTATGAGTGCCTTGGTGATCACCTTTTTAACTATCTGGTTTAACATTGATATTGGTGCGATGAAGCATACACAACTACCAAATAGTACAACTCAGGATGAAAAAATAGCTCATAAAAGTATGTATCTGATGCTTTTACCAATTGCTTTATTAGTAAGTTTGGTTTTTGTATTTTTATATATTTCCGGCGATGGAGATATCCTAAAAGGGAGTGGTTCATCTTCTATATTTTACACAACTTTAAGCACTCTATTGTTTACATTTTTTTATTATATTTTTACAAAAACTATGAGTGTTAAAGTATGGAGTAAAACCACTTTTAGTGGAGCAAAAAAACTTTTTCCAATTGCTCTTGTACTTTTATTTGCTTTTTCAATTAGCGCTGTAACAGTTGAGCTAAAAACTGGCTTGTATCTTGCATCACTTGCTAATGAGAATCTCAATATTCACCTTTTGGCTGGGGTGATATTTTTACTAAGTGCACTTATGGCATTTTCAACCGGAACCTCATGGGGAACATTTAGCATCATGATTCCAGTTGCAGTCCCTATGGCTGTAGCAGTTGATGCAAATATTGCTCTTTGTATTGGTGCAGTTATCTCAGGTGGTGTTTTTGGTGACCATTGTTCACCCATCTCAGATACAACTATTATCTCATCAATTGCTAGTGATTGTGAAATTGTTGAACATGTGAGAACGCAACTCCCTTATGCCCTCACAAGTGGATTTATTGCACTTATTTTTTTTATATTATCTAGCTATTTATAGCAAAAATCAAATTTTCTTTTCTTTATTTTAAAATAGTTATTCTCTTTTAATATAGTATTAAAAAATATAGATTATAATTAAGTAAATTATTAAAAATATATGGTTTTTGACAGAATTATGGAACTGTATTTGCTTATAAACTAATATATATATTTAAAGGGGTTATTATGAGTATTGAAATATCAAGAACGCATAGTTTAATAAAAGATGCCCTTGATTATCGTGCAATGAGACAAGATATGATATCTTCGAATATTGCTAATGCCGATACCCCTTTTTATAGACCAAGAGATGTGAGTTTTGAAGATGCTTTGGCTGCTAAAAAAGAGGACCTTTTAAACCAAAACTCTAATAAATTAAGTTTAGCACAAACAGATGGACAACATATCCCTTTACAAGACGAGAAAAGAAGCTATACACCAAAAACTTTCTTTAGAGATGGGCACATGGCTAAGAATGATGGCAATAGTGTTGATATTGATGTTGAAACAACAGAGATGAGTAAAAACTCTATTATGTTTAATGCTCTTATTGCTGCAAATAAAAAAGATAGTATGATTTTTAAAAGTGTGATAGAAGCATCACAAAAAACTCAATAGTAAGGAATGAGCCATGAGTAATTTTTTAAATAGTTTTGATATAAGTGGTTATGGTTTATCAGCTCAAAGAGTTCGTGTAAATACAATATCAAGTAATATTGCGAATGCACAAACAACAAGAACTGATGAGGGTGGTCCTTATAGAAGAAAAGAGGTTGTTTTTAAAGCAGTTGATTTTAATGAACAGTTTAACAAAGCTATAAATGGTATGACTCAGAGTGCTAAATATGAAGACCCTTTGAATGAGGGTGAATTTGGGAAAAAAGTAAATCCTGCTGTTATGAGTGTTGTGGTAGATAAAATATCAAGAGACGATAGAGAACCAAAACTAAAATATGACCCATCACACCCAGATGCAGACACAAAAGGGTATGTTGCATACCCAAATATTAATCCTGTGATAGAAATGGCCGATTTAGTAGAAGCAACTCGTTCTTATCAAGCAAATGTAGCCGCTTTTGAGAGTTCGAAAAATATGGCAAGCTCTGCAATTTCATTATTGCAGTAATGGCAAAGAAAAAGGTAAAAAATTATGAGTGAATTTGGAAAAATTAATAGTTTATCAGGAACATCGACAGCTGATTTACTAAAACAAAAAACTAACATTCCAAGCAGTGGTGGAGAAGCTTTTGCTCAGCACTTAAAATCTGCACTTAATGAAGTAAATGATCTTCAAGAGACTAGTGAGGTAGCTATTGGTGATATGGCAACAGGACAAGTTAAAGATCTCCACCAAGCAGCTCTTGCAATTGGAAAAGCAGAAACTAGTATGAAACTAATGTTAGAGATAAGAAATAAAGCACTAAACGCATACAAAGAGTTAAGTAGAACACAATTATAACTTTTAATAGAATCTAATTATGATAAATAAAAATAAAAGCAAAAAGATTCTTTTTCTTTTCGTTCTAATTACTCTGGGATTCATCATTTTCCTATTTGTGATGTTATATCAATCACTCAACCCACGCAAATTACCATCCCTTTATAATGTAGATAGTTCAAAAGCACAAAGAGGAAGTATTATTAGTGCTGATGGATTTCACTTAGCAACTAGTAAAAAACTCTACAAAGCAGTTGTAAATACACACTATATAGACCCTCAAAAGAGAGAACTTTTTATTGAACTTTTTAGTATCTATTCAGGCTTAGATGTAAAAAAAATTAAAAAAAAATTAAAAAAAAGTGGCAGAGTAGTTCTTAGTTATAATATTCCCCAAATTCAAGCACAATACTTAAAAAAACTTGCCTATGAGCTTAGAAGATACAAAGTTTTCATACCTAAAAAAAATGCCAAATCAGGTCTTCAATCTGTTCATGGCTTAAGTGTCTTGGAGAGTGGAGAGACAAGAGAGTATCCTTATGGAACTCTGTTAACACCAATTATTGGCTATCCACATAAGATAGAAGATGATGATGGCTACACTTATACTAAAGGTGTTAAAGGGATAGAAAAAAGATTTGAAAATGAACTACAAGCAAAACAGAATGCTTCAAGTCAAGGTCCAAGAGATGTAAATAGCTATACTATTTTAAATAAAAAAAGTTTTACTAAAGCAAAAATAAATGGACTTGATATAAAACTAACTATCCCAGTTTCATTACAGATTAAGATTGAAAAAATGCTTGACAAAATGAAAAAGGAACTCAAAGCAAAACAAATAATGATTGCAATTATGGATACTAAAAATGCTAAGATTCTCTCTCTAGCAAGTTCCAATCGTTACCTTCCAAAATCAATCAAAAAAAGTGATTACCCCTCACTAAATAGTGGAGTGATTGAATATAGTTTTGAAACAGGGAGTGTTATTAAGCCAATAACATTTGCCCTACTTCTAGATAAAGGACTTGTTAACCCTTACGACTTAGTTAATGGTCATAATGGGCGCTTTAAAATTGGTCGTAAAGTTATCACAGATGAACATAGATTTGATTGGTTAAGTGCAGAGGATGTGATTGTACACTCATCAAATGTTGGTATTGCTCAACTAGCACAAAAATTATCAGGTTATGAATTTCATGAGGGACTTAAAAGTTTTGGATTTTCACAACAATCGACAAATGATTTAATCTATGAAAAAAAAGGCTCAGTTCCACATATTAGAAGATTAAATAATGAGATATATAAAGCTACTTGTTCTTATGGTTACGGGATGAGAGCAAATCTTTTGCAACTTATTCGTGCTTATAGTACTTTTTCAAACAATGGAAGAATGATTTCACCTGTACTTATTGATCATTTTATAGATGAACATAAACGCAAAATCAATATGCCAAGTGAAGAATCTATTCAAGTTATAAAAAGTTCTACAGCACTTAGAATGAAAAAAATTCTTATAAAAACTGTTAATAAAGGAACAGGTCAAAAAACGATAACTGCTGGCTTAACAATAGGTGGAAAAACCGGTACAGCACACATAGTTGAAAAAGGGCAATATGTAAATAAATATAACACTGCCTTTATAGGTTTTAGCGAAGACAAAACCAACAATTATACTATGGGTGTAGTAGTTGTACAACCTAAAAAAAGCCAATTCGCATCAAAAACCTCTGTACCAGTTTTTAAGAAAGCTGTTGAGATAATGATTGAAGAGGGGTATCTTACTCCTGATGTAAAGCTAGGTAATAAGTAGAGAGAAAATGTGGATATTCAAACATAGGGATTTAGTTCTTAATATACCTCTTTTCTATGAGCAATTCTAATTACAGATATAACTAATAAATTATTTTCTTTTAAGTAGATAATTCTATAGTTACCAGCTCGTTTTCTATATTTTCCTTTATGTTTTCCTTTCAAGTGTTTATCGTTAGTAAAATTTCCACTTTGTAAATCTAAAATTTTTGATGAAACAAGTAATTGCATTTGCTTGTCAAGTTTCAAAAATTCTTTTTCTGCATCTTTATCAAATGCAATATTATACATCAATACCAGCTTTTTTAAATACTTCTTCAAGAGGTACAACAGTTGTTTTACCAGATTTTAAATTGTCTATTCTTTTATCTGCAACCATCTCATCCAATTTATCAAAATAAAGTTCAATTGCTTTTTCTACTAAACTTGTTCTTGTTTTGTCTAACTCCTGTGCGTATTCATCTAATGTTTGTACAACATCTTTTTCAAGTCGTACATTTATTGCCTGTTTCATAAGATACCTCTTTATAATTGTATCTACAATTGTAGTGCAAGAATATAATTTTGTCAAGTGATAATAACGGTTAAATATCTAATAATACATCGTTAGGTAATTTTCATTAAATCGGTTTTAGCGAAGATAAAACCAATATTCATACCGTGGGTTATCTTACTCCTGATTTAAAGCAAGATATTAAGTAGAAAATCTTATATCATCTATATTATATGCTAAATTATTAGATATTAGATTATCCATACATACTTTCATAAACAGTATGTCCTATCAAATGCCTACTAAGCCTAAACTCTACTACTTGATGTGTCAACCCTAATTCAAGAAACAAGTAAAAGAGTAAACTATATGTATGACCTACAAGATGCAGGGTATGATGCTGATATTATTAGAGAGTTTTCAATCAAATATAATCATAAACCTATTATAGACATTAATCCAAAAAACTCACAAGTACTGAGAGACGTGTGACAGTGGCATAGCCAGCCACTGTATAAAATTCAACTTATTAAAGATGAAAAAATAAAGTTTAAATTCTTTGGACTAACACAATCATCAGATATTCAACACTACAACCAACGAAGTATGGTTGAGCGAGTAAATAAATACTTTAAAGATGACTTTGGCTGTGATAAAATTTACTACCAAGGAGCAAATAAAGTAGCTTCTGTTTTAGCATTTGGAATATTATCTGTATGTATTCATCAGAGTTTAAAACTTGTTATATGATTAGCAAAATACAGTAACAAATATTTATAAAAATAGAGAGTAAGATATAAAGCACGGAGTGAAAAAATGATATTTCAATTAATTTAGCAAATTTAGTGTAAAATGCATTGTAAATAAACTCAAGTCATTTTTTTAAATATCAAAAATGACTATTAAGAAAAATTAGCTACTTGGTGTGATTGAATTTGCAAGTGGCTCTTGTATCTAAACTATATCAAATGTTACAACTCTTTATATCATGGTTGGTTTAGAGATAGGGGTCATTGCTAAAAATCCACTTTTAAATAGTTTTTTATTTGAAAAAGAAAATAAATGAAGTATTGAGAAAACTGATAATTTAGATTGCACAAATGAAAAAGAGGGGATGATTAGTCCCCCTCAGTTGCTAGAATAATTTAGTTAAATAACCAATCACTAGCAATAAGATAAAAACACGACACAAAACATGTCCTTTGCTTTAACGCTCCCACCCAACACTACCCACGAGCCTAAAAATTAGGCAAAAAAAAAGGGTTAAAGCCGAAGCCCTAACCCTTACAGCATTAAATGAGGTAATCAGCCTCGTGCATTATCTTATTGAAATATCATTATACATAAATATAAAATTAGTGTCAATATAGAGATATTGTAAAAGTTGTTTAGATTAATTTTCTTAGTATATAGACAGTACTTAACTATCTAAGACACTTTAAACCCAAATATTGTCAAGTAATCTAGTTTGACCCACTTTTACTTCAACTAAGATAACCGTATTTCCTATCTCTACTTTTTCTATCAGTTCAAAATCTCGATTTAGAATCTCAACATAAAATATCTCTAAACCACTAAGTATTGCTCTCATCTCTTTTATAATCTCTTGAGATTGTAAAATATTTTGTTTAATCTTCATACTTGCTAAATTTAAAGATTTTGAAATTTTAAGAGATTCTAATCTTTGCTCATGAGATAGATAAATATTTCTACTGCTCATTGCAAGACCATCGCTCTCTCTCATTGTTTCTATTGGGACAATATTTACACTCATAAAAAGTTGTTTCACCATTAAGCTTATAAGGTTGAGCTGTTGCGCATCTTTTTTTCCAAAGTACGCATTTGTAGGGTTTACTATGTTTAAAAGTTTCATTACAACGGTTAAGACACCATTAAAATGGCCAGGACGGCTATATCCCTCTAGTACAAACCCTCTAACACTCGGAGCTAATAAACTTACTTCATCATCGCCGTAAATATCTCCAGCATTTGGGAAGAAAAGAATATCCACACCTGCCATGGAACATATCTTTTTATCTGCTTCATCTTTCTTAGGGTAATTATCTAAATCTTCACCCTTTAAAAATTGTGTGGGGTTTAAAAATATTGACACAACTACTAAGTCGTTATTTATTCGTGCTTCATTTATAAGTGAAATATGCCCTTTATGTAATGCACCCATCGTTGGCACAAATCCAAGGCTTTGATTCTCTTTTTTATTTTGTTTTAAATACTCTTTTAATTCGAGTGGATTTGAAATAATCTTCATTTTAAGTCCCGATATAATATAATCGCAATTATATAATAAATTAGGTTTATTGATGGATAATTACGAATATACAGAACTACTAAAAAATATAACTATCAAAATGGGCAATATCACTGGCGTTGTAGAACCAACAAAAATTCAAACAAGACTTCTTGAGATAGAAGAACTAGAAAATGAACAAGATTTTTGGAATGATGCTGCGAATGCTGCAAAAGTTCAAAAAGAGAAAACTCAACTTCAAAGAAAACTAGACAAGTTCAATCTTGCTAATAATGCTGTAAATGATGCTGCAGAACTTTATGAGATGGCCAAAGAGGAGAATGATGAGGAATCTATACAAGCACTCTATAGTGATGCTCCTACACTTGAAAATCAAATAAGAAATATGGAGATAGAAGTTCTTCTAAGTGGAGATTCTGATTCTAACAATGCCATACTCTCTATTCACCCAGGTGCTGGTGGAACTGAAAGTCAAGACTGGGCTGAAATGCTTCTAAGAATGTACAAAAGATGGGCTGAGAGAAGAGGTTTTTCTGTAGAAATTCTTGATTATCAAGCAGGTGAAGAGGCTGGTATAAAAGATGTTTCTATCATTATTAAAGGTGAAAATGCCTATGGATACTTAAAAATTGAAAATGGGATTCACCGACTAGTTAGAATTTCACCTTTTGATTCCAATGCCAAAAGACACACCTCATTTTCATCTGTTATGGTCTCACCTGAGGTAGATGATGATATTAATATTGTTATAGAAGACAAAGATATTCGTGTAGACACTTATAGAGCGAGTGGCGCGGGCGGGCAACATGTCAACAAAACAGAATCAGCAATCCGTTTAACACATATAGAGACAGGTGTTGTAGTGCAATGTCAAAATGGCAGAAGTCAACATAAAAACAAAGCAACAGCTATGAAGATGTTAAAATCTAGACTTTATGAGCTTGAACTTGAAGCTCAAAAAGCTAAAGAAGATGGAGTTGCAAAAAGTGAGATAGGTTGGGGACATCAGATTCGTTCTTATGTGATGCAACCCTACCAACAGGTAAAAGACACAAGAAGCAATGAAGCCCTATCCAATGTGTCAGGAATCCTAGATGGAGATATAGACAAGATGATAGAGGGTGTTCTTATCGCGCTTAATCGCGCTTAGGGATAAAACTATAAGCTAAAAACCCAACTCCAAAAATCATAGATAAAATAGTTAAATATTGTATCTGCTTTTTTTGAGTATTTTTTAAGGTCTCTAAAAATTTTGAATCATCTTTTTTTTGAGACTTTGAAGATTGTCCACTTCCTCTTGAAACTACTGCTTCCATCCTTGCAACATTTGCTGCAGCTATCTCATTTTTACTGAGTCCCTCTTTTGGGGTAACCCAAAAATGAATAGCAAAACCTACAAGTAACATTAAAAAGCCTACTGTTCTAATAATAACTATTTTATTTTTTATAAAAAATTCCATGAAAAGCCTCCATTTGCTATATATTCCAAATTATGTCAAAATTCACTTATGAATATACTTAAAGAATTTTCCCTAAATGATAAATGTTCCTATTTAGATAATAAAGAACAAAACACCTACTATAATATGATAGAAAACTGTACAAATACACATTGTCAAGAGTTAATTGAGAGGGGCTACAGAAGATTTGGAAAGATGTTTTTTAGACCTGTATGTTCAGGTTGTAATGAGTGTCAAAGCATAAAGATAGATGTAGATAATTTTCAATTTTCAAAATCAATGAGAAGAGTTTTAAAAAAAGGCTTATCTTTTGATACATTTATCCGTAAACCAACACTTACACAAGAACATTTAAGCTTATTTGATAAATATCATAGATTTATGCGAGACAAAAAAGGGTGGGATTATCAAAAAACTACTGCCAATAACTACTATAGCTCTTTTGTTGATGGTCATAATGAATTTGGATATGAGATTCTATACTTTGATGATGAAAAGCTCATTGCAGTCGATTTAATAGATATATTAGAAGATGGGATATCCTCAATCTACTTTTATTATGACCCTGATTATTCTGATTACTCTTTGGGTAAATTATCTTTATATAAGCAAATTAGCATTGCACAAAAGAATGACAAAAAATGGATATATTTAGGATATTATGTAGAGCAATGCCCCTCACTCTCTTACAAAGCAGACTATAAACCATACCTAACGCTCAAAGGAAGACCACAAAACGATGAAGAGTATGTATGGAGTTAACTCTCTTTAGCGTAACTCTAATATCTCAGATTTTTTTTTCATTCGCTCTTTTTCTAACTTCATTTCAAGTGCTTGTTGCTCTTTTATATCTTTTTCTCTTACTCTTTTAATTTTCTCTTTTTGTAACTCTTTAGCACTCAGTGATTTTTTCTTCTTTTTCTTAGCATTTAGTTTTGTATATTTATCAATTATTTTTTCTAATAAGCCTCTGAGTTTTATAGATTCTTTATGCTCTATATAATACTCTATGATTTCATTTTTGTGTTTTGTGGTATCTATAATCCCAGTATTGACTATATCTGAGAAAAACTCACTATTTTCAGTTTTAATAGAAATAATAAAATCACGATTTACTAAATTTATAAAAAAATCATTAGTGCCAATAAGAACCCTAAGTTTTTTAAGATACTTCTTTTTAGTGATAGGGTTGTCAGTGGTATCAAGACTAAAACCTCTTCTTTTAGCTTTGATAACATCCCTTTGATAATTATCAATCTTCTTTGCATAGCGTTTATATTGTGAAATATTTTTTAAACTTGCAATTTTTTCAATATTATTAAAAATAGTATCACCAATAGCAGAGTATGCTTTTGGGTTTTGTCCCATTAAAAGCGTCACAAAAAGCGATAAAAAAAGTATCATTCTCATAATTAATTCCATATATTTTTATATTTTAATAATTATATCAGATTTTAATGATACTATTTCCACATGATGAAAACAATAAAAAAAGAACTCTTTATTTACACCGCGTTGCTAATTGGCTTAATACTTTTAATGCATCCAGATTTGCTAAGTGATCCAACAATGAGATTGGGATTAATGCAAGATAAGGGTAATTACATGCACCCTTTATTATATACATTTTTTGTATATCTGATAGTTTTCTTTTTTAGGGCTATAATTAGTTTTGTTATGAAATTTTTTGATAGAAGTAAAAGTTAGAAAAGAAGAAAAAAGTTTATAAAGAATACAATACTTCCAAGAGGAAGTATTAAGAGAATAGTTAGTGCTAGGACTAACCGTTTCTCTTTTTCTGAATCTCTTCAGAAACAGCTTTTGGAACTTCAGCATAGTGATCAAATTCCATAGAGTATGTAGCTCTACCTTGAGTTGCAGAACGAAGGTCAGTTGAATAACCGAACATTTCAGATAATGGAACGTGAGCATCAACAATTTTGCTACCTGCACGGTCACCCATTGAGTTGATTTGTCCACGACGTCTGTTAAGGTCACCGATAACATCACCCATGTTTTCTTCTGGAGTTTCAACT
>Ga0114922_10002322_pt1 | contig 17829 bp, 11 predicted proteins | sample AartaG_FD_100975 | JGI IMG/M metagenome (GOLD analysis project Ga0114922, IMG submission 100975) | Deep subsurface microbial communities from Aarhus Bay to uncover new lineages of life (NeLLi) - Aarhus_00045 metaG | ecosystem: Environmental > Aquatic > Marine > Oceanic > Sediment | place...
GTTTTTGGGATTTTTGGTTTCAGGTATGTGCGCATTTGATTGAAATTTTGCGTTTGAGTGGTTACTTTATCCAACTACTGCGTTATACAGCCCCGCCCGATGCTCGATGTACTACAGTACGCCTCTGCTCGGTCGAGACTGCAAGCCTTGTATTAGAATAAAATCCCTAACTCAAAAGGGGAAGGGGGGAGGTAAAAAGTGCTTTATAAGCACATAAATAGCGCCGTCTTACAGGCGGCGGAAGACAGAAATTGTTTTTGACGGGAATTGCGGTTTTGGGTGAAAAGGTGCAAAACTTTGCAAAACCTTGCAAAACTTTCTAAAAAGTTGCAAAAGGATGCAAAACTTATACAAAATGTTGCCAAACGTTTGAAAAAGTTGCACAAAAGTGCTTTATAAGCACATAAATATCGCCGTCTTACAGGCGGCGGGAAAAAATTGAAAGGCGGCAAGTGTGGTTTTGGGCGTGCTGCCGGAGGCCGCAACGAAGAAACGAACAGTAGTTAGCTGAAAGCGAACATTAAAACAATATCTGAGCAGAAGGCAGCACAAGCAAAGATTAAAGAGAATTGTTTTTGGCGGGGATTGGGGGTAAAATGGGTGTATGAGTGACTCTGGAGGACAAAACGATAAGGGGTCTGGTGACGAGGGAACTGGCCGGTTCACGACCACGCACTGGAGTGTGGTCCTGACAGCAGGTCGACCTGGAACTGCTCGCTATCAAGAGGCTCTGGAGACGCTGTGTAGAACATACTGGCTTCCACTTTATGTTTATCTTCGACGCCGTGGCTATGACAGTCATTTGGCTGAGGAGCATGTCCAGGCATTTTTCGCTCACTTGTTGGAGAAGCGTGGCCTGCGCTTAGCCGATCCAAAGCGGGGTAAATTCCGCTCGTTTCTGCTGGCCACACTGAGGCACTTCCTGGCTGACGAGCATGACCGCATCCGAACTCAAAAGCGGGGTGGAGGAAAGAAGCTGCTTTCCCTGGACTTCGAGAAGGGTGAAAGTCGGTATGCCCTCGAGCCGGCCCATCAACTGTCCCCGGAGAAGCTCTTTGAGAAATCCTGGGCGCTGACAGTGCTGGAGCGAACTATGGCTCGACTGAAAGCCGAATCGGCCAGTGGGAACAAACAGAAACTCTTTCACCGTCTGAAAGTTTACCTAACTGGAGAGAGAGGCACTGCCCCTTATCGAGACGTGGCCGCCGAGTTTGGCATGAGCGAGGAGGCTGTGAAAGTGGCCGTGCATCGCCTGCGGAGGCGCTACCGCGAACTGTTGCGAGATGAAATTGCCCAAACGGTCACCACCGAGGACCAGATTGATGAGGAAATTCGGAACCTCTTCGCCGCCTTAGCCTGCTGAACCTTTAAGACGTGGGCCGCGAAGTGTGAGTGCGGCTCTTGCATCGCTGGCTCGCTGGCCACATTTAATGCATAAAAAAATATCGGTTGTGTGTAACCTTTTGGCCGTTTTACCTAAGTAATAGATAGAAGCAGCCAATATCAAGATAAGGAGATGTTATCATGGCCGAAGAGAATCGTTGTACCCAGTGTGGGGCGGAGCTGCCGGTCAATGCTCCGGAAGGGCTATGTCCCAAATGCCTGATGAAAGTGGGGCTGGAAGGCGACGCCGATGTTACCACCGAGAGCTCTGGCATTATCGAAGGTCCCGGCACGAGGATAGGCCGATACAAGCTGCTGGAATTGATAGGTGAAGGCGGTATGGGTTTGGTCTATCTGGCCGAACAGCAGGAACCGGTCAAACGCCAGGTGGCCCTGAAAATCATCAAGCCTGGGATGGACTCCAAACGGGTCATCGCCCGCTTCGAGGCCGAACGACAGGCCTTAGCTCTTCTGGACCACCCTAATATTGCCCGTGTATTCGACGCGGGAACAACTGAGAGTGGACGACCATACTTTGTGATGGAATACGTAAAGGGGATGTCCATCACCAAGTACTGCGACCGGCATAAGCTGGGCATCGAGCAGCGGCTGAAGCTATTTCTGCAGGTCTGTTACGGAGTCCAGCACGCTCACCAGAAGGGAATTATACATCGAGACATCAAGCCGTCTAACATACTCGTGTCGGTTCAGGATGACAGGGGGCTGCCCAAGATTATCGACTTCGGCGTAGCGAAGGCCGTCACGCAGCCGTTGACCGAGCGGACGGTGTTTACCCGGCAAGGTCAATTGCTTGGCACTATCGAATATATGAGTCCCGAGCAGGCAGATATGGCTAACGAGGACACTGACACCCGTGCTGACATCTATTCACTGGGTGTAGTGCTTTACGAGCTTTTGACCGGTGTACTGCCATTCGAGCACGACGTATTGGAGCGGGCAAGCCTGGTTGAAATTCAGAGGATTTTACAGGAAGAAGAACCGCTGCATCCAAGTATCCGGCTGACAGGCTTAGGTGCGGAAGCCAAAAAAATAGCCGAGAGGCGCCACACGCAGGTTGTTGCTTTAGCCAGAAGACTGCATAGGGAACTCGAATGGATTCCACTAAAGGCGATGCGTAAAGAGCGCTCACGCCGCTATCGGTCGGCCTCTGAGCTTGCAGACGACATCCAAAACTACTTGAACGGCGCTCCTTTGATAGCCGGGCCTGAGACGGCGGTGTATCGAGTTAAGAAGTTCGTGCGAAAGCACGCTGGTTCCGTAGTAACGGTTGCGCTCGTGGCAGCAGTGATAGTATTGGGCTTGATTGTTAGTACAGCGATGTACTTGCGGGCAGAGAAAGCACTGGAGAAAGAGGCTGCTGCCCGCAGCAGAGCAGAGCAAGCAGAAAAGGCAGCCAAGGAGAAATCCGAAGAGCTACGTCGTACTCTTTATGTGAATAGCATTCAACTTGCCGATGCCAAATACAGCGAGGGAAACATACGGCGTGTCCACGAATTATTAGAGTCGTGTTCGGCTGACCTTCGCGGATGGGAATGGAATCGCCTCCGGCATATCGCGGACCAGTCCCGTATGACCCTCCTTGGGCACGGTGACTGGGTCGGTTCGATAGCCTTCAGCCCGGACGGCAAGCGCATCATCTCAGGCAGTGGTGATAAAACTATCAAGGTGTGGGACGCGGTAACCGGAGCCGAAGTAATGACGCTACGTGGGCACGGTAATATGGTGAACTCGGCGGCATTTAGTCCAGATGGCAAGCGTATTGTCTCCGGTAGCGCAGATAAGACTATCAAAGTGTGGGACGCCGCAACCGGTGCAGAGTTGATGACTCTCCGCGGGCATGGGCGATGGATCAACTTAGTAGCGTTCAGCCCTGACGGCAAGTGTATTGTTTCAGGCAGTGCGGATAACACAATCAAGGTATGGGACGCGGCGACCGGCGAGGAAGTAATGACTCTTCGAGGGCATAAAAGTGGTGTTGGCTCTGTAGCGTTCAGCCCTGACGGCAAGCGTATCGTCTCAGGCAGTGCGGATAACACGGTCAAGGTCTGGGATGCGGGAACCGGTGATGAACTGATGACCCTCCGTGGGCACGGTTTCTATGGCGGTTCGATAGATTCGATAGCCTTCAGTCCGGATGGCGAGCGTATCGTCTCAGGCAGTGCGGATACAACAATCAAGGTCTGGGACGCCGCAACCGGAGCAGAACTGATGACCCTCCGTGGGCACGGTAACTGGGTCGGTTCGATAGCCTTCAGTCCGGATGGCAAGCGAATCATCTCAGGCGGTGGGGACAACACAATCAAGGTCTGGGACTCAGCAACCGGTGCAGAACTGATGACTCTCCGTGGGCACGATAACTGGGTCGCTTCGATAGCCTTCAGCCCTGACGGCAAGCGGATAGTCTCAGGCAGTGGCGATAAAACTATCAAGGTGTGGGACGCTGCAATCAGGGGGGAGGCAGTAATACTCGGTGGGCACCGAGACGTGGTCCTTTCCATAGCTTTCAGCCCGGACGGCAAGCGAATAGTCGGTAGTGTGAACAGAACGGTAAAGGTGTGGGACGCGACAACCGGCGCAGAAGTGATGACTATTCCAGCAGATTGGGTCCTTTCCGTTGCGTTCAGCCCGGATGGCAAGCGGATCGTCTCGGGTGATGGGGATAACACGGTCAAGGTATGGGACGCTGCCACGGGGGACGAACTAAAGACCCTCCACAGCCTCCACAGGCACAAGGGAGAAGTCCCTGCAGTAGCCTTCAGCCCGGACGGTAAGCGAATCGTCTCGGGTGATGGGGAGGGCACGGTCAAGGTATGGGACGCTGCAATGGGGGACGAACTGATGACCCTCCGCGGGCACAAGGAATGCGTCAAATCTGTTGCATTCGGCCCTGACGGCAAGCGTATAGTCTCAGGAAGTGACGATAAAACAATCAAAATCTGGGACGCTGCGACCGGCACCGAATTAATGACTCTCCGCGGGCATAGTGACAAGGTCTGGTCAGTAGCGTTTAGTCCGGACGGCAAGCGTATCGTCTCGGGTAGTTCGGACAGAACGGTAAAGCTCTGGGATGCGGAGAACGGCGAGGAAGTAATGACTCTTCGAGGGCATAGAAATTGGGTTATACCAGTGGCTTTCAGCCCTGACGGCAAGCGAATCATCTCAGGCAGTGGGGACAACACAATCAAGGTCTGGGACTCGGCAACCGGCGCCGAACTGATGACCTTTGTGGTTGACGATCCCTCCTCGATAGCGTTAAGCCCGGACGGCAAAACTATTGCTGCAGGAAGTTTCGGCAACGGTATAAGACTCTGGGAATCCGCCACGCCTGCTGGTGGTTATGAGCTGAGGAGGAATGCTGAAGCCGTGAGGAAAATTGTGGATGAACTATATAGAGAAACCGGCTTCCATAGTGAAGTGATAGATAGACTAAAGGCTGATAAGACGCTTGCTGAGCCGGTACGTAAGGTGGCGCTGCAGTTTGCCAAAGCCCGGCTGTGGGAGGAAGCCGAAAAGCTCTGGAGAGAAAGTATGGAGGTGGTTCTCTCGTCTGGCGGGGAGATTGAGGCCTACCGTGTGGCGCTTAGTAAGGCCGAGATGGCAAACCGTTTGGAACCAAATGACCGCTACATCTTCGCTATGCTGGGCATGGCTCAGTACCGTGTGGGGGCATATCAGGACGCCCTTACGACACTAATACAGTTCGAAAAGATGCGAGCTGACGATCCGAGGCCAATTCCTTTGGCATTTATGGCTATGGCCCTGCATCAACTCGGCCGCGCCGAGGAAGCGCAAGCAACCCTCAATCGACTTCGTGTTCTGCTTGAGGATTGGCAGTTGACGTTGACTGAGTACCAGTGGAGGTTCTTACAAGTCATGATTGAACCAGAAAAACTCTTCGCCGGCGAAGGTACCAAGCTCTATTCCGTGTGGGAATCTATTGAAGAGGGGAGAGAGAAGGAAGCTGTACAACTGATAGAAGAGCTGCGGTCATCGAAAGATGCAGAGACTACTGCACGTATAGAAGGTGCTATCAAGTGGTTAGGCAGAGCGTATTACAATCGTGCCAAAACTAAGATGAGCGGCGGTGAATTCGCCGAAGCGATTAGTGATTATGAAGCAGCGGTGCGTGTCGATCCGGACCGTGCTCTGGCCTTGAATGACCTCGCCTGGTTGCGGGCCACGTGCCTGATGGCTGAGTTTCGCGATGGTGCCAAGGCAGTTGAGGAAGCCACCAAAGCCAGCGAACTGACGAACTGGAAGAAGGCCCACTGCGTCGGGACCCTGGCGGCGGCCTATGCCGAGGCCGGCGATTTTGATTCCGCTGTAAAGCAGCAGAAAAAAGCGATAGATTTACTGACCGAGGAAGAGGAAGAACTGCGTGCCGATTTTGAAGAGCGGCTGAAACTATACCAATCGGGCAAGCCCTACCACCAGAGTCCATAAGCCGGAAAAGGCCGAGGAACGACGGGCAAAGCTGCCTGGTGAGGAAGGCACAGAGGAGTAGACCGACCCAGCAGAAGGCTGAAAGCAGGTAAATTTCGATAGTAAAACGCTATGCCCTGACTCAGCGGGACAGAGCAAAGAAAATACTGCCGTTTGGCTTGGCCACAGGTGAGGAAGGTAAGCTGTTTATGGTAGAGAACTATTTGGAAGCGGTGGGGATGGGGAATTTAGTTTTGAATTTTTAGTTTTGAGTTTTTAGTTGTGGAACGAGATTGCCGCGGCCTGTCGGCCTCGCAATGACAATTTTAAATAGATTTCTCCCTTCGACAAGCTCAGGGTAAACTCCTGCGCTCGAAATGACGGAGGGATGTGGGTCCCCTGTTTTGAGCCAGTGGAAGCAGCACTCGAGGATTCGGCGGGAAAAGGAGTGGGTTCCCCGCGCTATAATTTTGAATTTTGAGTGTTGAATTTTGAGTTGTGGAAGTGGGGATTCGGGAAATTTTGAGGAAATTTGTGGAAAGTGGGTTTTTGGGTTAAAAATGGGGGTAAGAATAAAAAAAAGTGTGAAAATACCGTAGTTACCACGATTGACAGAATTGTGCGATATGTGAGAATATCAGATGTTCTCTTAAATCTCCTTCAACCATTTGCCGCAATGGCAAAAGGTGGGCGATAGCACAAAAGGAGTAGATGTGCTATCGCTTTTTTATTTGCCGTCTGCCGCTCGGGTAAGGGCATTTATTCAGATTGTTTTTTCTTTGAATGTTGGGGACGATTCGAGGCCTTAAGCCAGTCCTCGAGATTCTTCGCAAGAATAACGACGTCCTTTTTGCTCATAATGTGGTCAATAATGGCAGGTGGTACCTTAAGCCTGAGCATAGCCTTGTGCACTTTTTCCCAGAGCTGGGCCTGCCTGGTCTTGCTGTCAGCAAGGTAAAGCCGGCTTACCAATTCCTGCAGCCTGGTCAGGGTTATCGAGTCGAGATTTTCATAATATCTCGAAATAACGTCTCGCTGATAAGGTGAATATTCTTTGTCAGCCATTTTGACAATTTTTAATCAGATTGTTTTTTCTTGGAATATGCAGCGACGATTTGCTGCTGGACGTTTGGGGGGACGATTTCGTAGTGGGAGAGGGACATTGCGTAAGAGCCTCGGCCACCAGTTACGCTTTTTAACTGGCTGGAATACTGCATGACCTCAGATAAGGGGACCTGGGCTTTTACGGTGATGAAGTTTCCCGGCAGCATATCCTGGCCGAGGACCCGGCCACGCTTCGAGGCAAGGTCTCCTGTGATATCGCCCATATTCTCAGCGGGGACAGTAACTTCGATATTTACGATTGGTTCGAGGAGGACGGGTTTAGCGTTAAGGACACCATCTTTAAATGCCCCTTTGCCCGCTGCTCGGAAAGCAACTTCCTTCGAATCGACGGGGTGGGACTTTCCATCGTAGATGGAGACTTTTATATCCTGCATAGGGAAGCCTGCAACGACGCCGGAGAGCATAACCTCGTTGACACCCTTGTGGACGGCTGGCTCGAACTGGCCGGGGATTGAGGCACCGAAGATGTCCCAGGAGAAGTCGAGTGAGGGGTCTGCATCGCGGTCGGCAGGCTCGACGCGGAGGTAGACTTCTCCGAACTGGCCTGCGCCTCCGGTCTGCTTTCTGTGTCGGTAGTGGCCTTCGGCCTTGGCGGTGATAGTTTCGCGGTAGGGGATTTTGGGCTCCTTTGTTGTAATGGAGAGCTTGAAGCGTTTTTCCATTTTTTCGAGCATAATTCGGAGGTGCAGGTCGCCGAGGCCGCTTGCGACGAGCTCGCTTGTCTGCTGGTCACGGGTGACCTTAAAGCAGGGGTCTTCCTCACAGAGTTTGTCGAGTGCGCTGCCGATTTTCTGCTCATCGCCTCTTGCGGCAGGCTCAAGGGCGAGTGAATACATAGGCGTGGGTACGGCGGGCATATCGAACATTCCGGCGGCACGGCCGGCGTGGATGAGGTCTCCGATTTGGAGGTCTTCAGCTTTAGCGAGTATAATGATGTCACCGGCGATGCCGAAATCGATTTCATTGTTTTCGCCACCCTGAGATTTGAGGATGTGGCCCGGTCGGATGCCTTTTTTCTCATCGTTGCGGAGCACGTTAGTATCGGATTTAATCGTTCCGCTGAAGATGCGGATGGTCGAGTACTTCATATTCGAGCGGGGGTCGAAGCCTGTTCTGAAGACCAGGCCTGCGAGTGGTGCGGCGGGGTCGGCCTTTAGCTGCGTTTCTGTTTCGCCATCTTTTAGCTTTGCGGCGTTTGCCTGAATTGGTGAGGGGGTGAACTTTGCAATAATATCGAGAAGCTCTGTTACACCGACTTCTGCGCGGGCGTTGGTGAAGACGATGGGGATGACGGTACCAGATTTTAGAGCTTCGACGAAGACGGAGGCGATTTTTTCTGCGGAGATATTTTCGCCTGCGAGGTAGGATTCCATAAGCTGGTCGTCTGCTTCAATGATGCTTTCAATTAAATCGGTATGTGACTGAGCGACGTCGGCGAGCGGTGAGTCGCCGGTCTGGTTTTCGATGCAGTCGATGATGGAGGTTTTGTCGGCGGCGGGTAGATTTGCACAGCGGCACTTAGTGCCGAAGGTTTCCTGGATATTTTTTACGAGGGTGGGCAGGTCAGTATTCTCGGCATCGATTTTGTTGATGACGATAAGGCGCGACATATTGGCGTTGGTTGCTAAATCGAAGAGTTTGCGAGTGTTTGTTTCTATTCCGGCGGCGGCACTTATGAGGATTACGGCGGTTTCAGCGGCGGGGACAGCCTTTATGGCAGGGCCGATGAAATCGGGGTAGCCAGGGGGGTCGATGATGTTGATGAGCTTGCCGGCGTGCTCGATATGGATGACGGCAGAAGTAATTGAATGGTGGTGCTGCCTTTCCTCGTCGTAGTAGTCGCAGACGCTTGTACCATCGTCGACGCTGCCGAGGCGGTTAGTTGCGCCGGTTTTGTGGAGCATAGCTTCGGCGAGAGAGGTTTTTCCGCATCCACCGTGCCCTAAAAGAACGATGTTGCGAATATTGGCGGTATCAGCCACTTTCGGACCTCCAAAAGAATTATTTCAGGGTTACTGTGATTTAGCTTTGAAACCGGTAATGATACACGAATTGCGGTATGAAAGACAAGGTTTTTTAAGGATATTGTGCTGGGAGTTGCTGAATAATGAGATTTGGTTTGCGTGTTTTACCATAGTCTGGCAAATGAATTGGGTTCGGTGAGGAAGGAAAAGTTAGAAAAATTTGGAAATTTTTTGGAATTGCTCAGGCAGGTCGCGTGGGGGGATTTTATTGGACAGTGAAAGAGTGGAGAGAAGCGGCTGGTGAGTGTGGGCTATATATTGTGGTCACAAGGAAAGGGGTTCTCTTATATGGTGTTTTATGTTATGGGGCGTTGGCGGGGTGTGTGGTTAGTCGGCTAAAGAAAAAATGTTCGGGGTGTCGATAATGCGGTAGTCTAACGGGGGTGAATAGAAGTTTTAAGGATGAAATGAAATGAGTAAGAGGGAGCTGATAGACTGCATCTTAGAAATCAACAGGAGTGCGAAGCCTTGCTTTTTGGCCAGCTTTTCCGAAGAGGAGCTGCAGGCATACCTTGAGCATCTGATGGAGCTCGATTTGGAAGAGCTGGCTGTTTACGCGTAAGTGTGCGTGGTAAGTGAGATACGGCCTGGGTGCAGTTGTGGGGAGAGCAAGTGGTCTGCAAGTTGAGCCTCAGGCAATGCGAAATTGACTATTTGATGAAAAGGCCGCCGTATTGCTTAAAGTTTGCTGCTATGTGTGAGTCAGCCGGCTTGACGGAGGTGATGATTGCATTTCGACCAGCCTTGACCAAATATAATACGTAAAACTCGGATATTGTCTGCACCTGCTGCGGCAGCCAGATGGTATCGGGGAATGGCTCAGCGACGGAGCCATCTTCTGCGATGGTGAGGCCTTGTTCTAAATCCTCGGTTGTTATTGAGCAGTAATCGACCTCGTAAATGGTGGTTTGTTCGTTGAGGGTGGCTGCGACTATGATTCCAACGGCGTGGTGAAGCGAGCCAGAGGCTTCGAAAAGCATCGGCAACTGGTCGGCAGTTATTGGTGCACCGGCAGATGGGTTGTTACACTTCAGTGAGAGTAACTTGTAGCCAGTGAGGCGTTTGAACATTTCGAGGAAGGCTTCGTGCTTCTGCCAGGATTTTTTCTCTTCATCTTCAGCTTCCTGTCCGGCTGGTTTTTCAACTATCAACTCTGCTCTTACATAGTTAAAGGAGTCATTTTTAAATTCAGCGGGCTTTATACTGCGCTGGGTCTGGATATTCTGCCAATGATTGGGGTCTGCTACGAGCAGTGTAAGGTCGGCGAGCAGCTTAGAGCCGGTAGCGAGCTCGAGGCCGTGGATTTTAGCTGAGGCGAGAGGCTGAAGTTCTGCGTCAGTTATTGTACAATCAGATATAGGAATGAAAGTAAGCGGGGGCGGTGCCTGCTCAGGGGTTACAGGGAGCGAGACATTAGCGATACTATTTTGCTTGAACTCGACGAGGACAGGGATAAAACCATCTGGCACATAGAAAGCAAAGTCAATCTCACAGACGCTGGTTTTAAAATCGGCACGTTCCAATTCTATTTTGTCATTTAATCGTTTTGTCAGCAGCTGGCTGGCGGTTCTGAGATAACCGATGGGATAAATATTTATGCCCTTTCCGGCAAGTGATTTTTTAGCATCGTCTTTTCGTTTGCAAATTACTCTTAACTGAGAAAGTGTAAACGTTGGGCTTTTCTTTAACATTTTGTTCGAGAATCCGACCCTTACGATAGTAAGGTTGTGGCCGCTTTTTGAGGGTATAGGTCTTCCATCCAAATCTTTTATATCCTGTGGGGCGGGCCAAACAGCTTTTTTTTGTATCTTTATTGCATCAGGGCTGGTGATAATTGATACATCGTCAGCAAAATTGTGTCTATTGAGGAAGACCTGGTCGAGAAAGGCGGGGTGCAGGAGGGCAAAACTTCTCTTTCCACTAAAGCCGCCACTACTTACGATACCAAAGCATCGAGTAATAAAGCCATCTGCATTGAATAATACCCTGTCGGGTTTTTCAGCATTGGGGTTTGACCGGTCAAAACGCTGATAAGGGTATTTGGTCGGTATAGGCGCCATTGCAAGTGCAGTAAGGAATAGGCCGGATACGATGAGGCCCAAAAAAATCCCACAAATGACCCTGCCAATACGCTCAGTGAGAAGCCCCAGCTCAAATCGCTTACGAGTCAACTGTGCAGCGATTGTCTGGAGTATGGCAAAAGACAAAATGAACAGCAATATAAAAGAGAGCGGCTGTGCCCAAGGCACAATGATGTTTCGGCCAATAAAAACATTTGACAAGAGTTCGAAAAAGGCGAATGCAATTATGGCTGCAGAAACAGTAGTTATTAAGACAGTAAATGATTTAACGAGGGTAGACTTTAACAACAGATAAGCAACACAGCCTGCAATAATCAAAAGTATAAGTAAGGCGGCCATTACGACATCTCCATTTTCTCGTGACCCGTGACCCGGGCGACGGTTTATGTTTTTTGTTCTGGTTTTCTCTTTTTTCGCCCTTTAGATAATACTCTAACCATTTCATTTATTGATGTTGTTCCGGCAACAACCTTTTTGAGCGCTTGTTCCTGGAGGTAAAGCATTTTAGCTCGTCTAAACTGTGTGGCGATATCGGACAGTGAGGTTGACTGTCTTATGACGTTCCTTAACTGGTCATTGATGATAATCATTTCGAAGACGCCCATTCTTCCGACAAAGCCAATTTCCTGGCAATGTTCACAGGGTGTTGGTTTACCGCGTTTGCTATAGATTGCTTTTCCGGCGCGGTAAAGGACCTTTGCTTTATCCGCAGGTATATTGAACTTTTTGAGGAGTTCTTTATTTGGCTCATAGGCCTGCTTACACTCTTCACAGAGTTTTCTAAGGAGTCGCTGGCTACTAATACCGAGGAGTGTACCGGCGGCGAGGTTTCTGTCGCCGACGAACTTGAGCCATTTGCCAAGAGCTTTTATGACATTATTTGCATCGAGGGTAAGATAGATAAGTTTTCCATCTTTAGCAGCTTTACAGGCGACCTGAGCGGTTTCTGCATCCTGGCAGTCAGCGACACCGACGATATCAGGCTCTCTTCTCATTGCGACCTGCAACTTTTTTGCATAAGAAGTAGTTCCGGTATCGCTAAGGCTAAAGACGTTCTGAGTTATATTGGGCAAATCGGCGGTAATGTGTCTCTCAAGAGTGGCAATACTATTTAGAAAGGCATCATGATTTCTGAGCAGGGCGTAAAAGGTGGTGGTTACACCGCTTTTTTTAGGCCCTGCGATGATAAAGACACCCTGTTGTTTTACTTCGCGCATCTTATTGAACTGCTCATACTGGCCGGAGGTCAGGTTTATATCATTTAACCTTATTATATTTTCCTGTATTATCTGTTTAATTTTGACCTGCTCACCGATTGTTGAGCCGGCGGTGGTAATTTCCCAATCGGTATTGACTTTGCTTTGGTGGATTCTGAACCTTCCAGTTTGTGGTTTTCTCTTTTCATCGGGGTCCAAATCGGCGAGGTTTTTTACAAAGTGAATGAAATAATCCATCTGCTCTCTGGGGACAGGCGGCTGTTTCAAGGCTGCGCCATCAACAAAATAGATTAAGTTATAGTTTTGCTGAGCCGGCGAGAAGATGATGTCACTTGCTCTTCTCCAGATAGCATCATTGAAGACATCATAAGCGGCTTTATAGCCGAAGAAGTCGGCTGTTTTGGGTTCAGGCATAGGAACTTCATTGTTGTTGGCTGTTATAAAACGAAAATCTTTAAGTATATCGAGTTTCTTTTCCTCACTGACAAATAAGCTTTTGATGTGGTCGGTGGTGAGGACTCGCTGAAAAGCAGGGACTCTGGCGTTTCGATGCATTACATAACCGAGAGAGGTTGCACCTACAGCTATGATGTAGAAGAGCAAACCAATAATAAAGACAGGGGTAAGGAGCCAGATTAGGAGAGCTGCGGCACCTGCGGTGAAGACGACAGCCGTCCAGAAGTTTTCTTTTGTTTTGACGACCTGAGCGTCCCTGTAGACCCAGCCAAGCAAGGGTAACCATAGAAAAAAGAACAGCAAGAACACAACAAATTTAACTATGGATATGTAGGCGCCGTACTCAACAGAAGCTAAAATTAAATCGGGCATAAAAGACTCCGTTTTAAAGATTCATAATCAAACTCATAAGATACCAGATGTGTCGGCCCGAATTCCCTTTAGGGCCATTTTTAATTCATTCGGGTTAGGCGCATATTTGTAAGCTTCTTTTGGTTCTACGCTGCCATCGAGAATGAGCTCACAAAGGTTATCGGTAATATCCTGCATACCCTCTTCACGACAGCTTCTTATAACGTCGGGCAACTCGGCCTCTCTTGCTTCTGAGATTAGTTTTTTGACGGCTGGATTTGCGAGAAGGATCTCAACGGCAGGTATTCTGTCGACCCCTTCCTTTATGCTTGGCATGAGGACCTGAGCTATTATTGCTTTAATAGTCATAGTTAAAGTTTGCCTTGCCAGTTGCCTTTGGTTTTGGGGGTAGAGGTCAACGAATCTCTGCACGGCCTGTGCGGCATTTGCTGAGTGCATAGTTGCGAGGACAAGATGTCCGGTTTCTGCGGCCCTCATTGCAGCGGTGATGGTATGGGCATCTCGCATTTCACCGACGAAGACGACGTCGGGGTCCTGCCTCATCAAATACTTTAAGGCCACCTCAAAGCTCTCTACATCGGTGCCGATTTCTCTTTGAGATACGATTGCTTTATTGTCCTTGAAGAGATATTCGATGGGGTCTTCGACGGTAACTATATGGCAGGCGCGGATGGAGTTTATGTAGTTTATCATTGAAGCAATAGTGGTGCTTTTGCCACAGCCGGTAGGGCCTACCACAAGGACTAATCCCTGCCTTGCAGCACATATTTCTTTTAGAATCTGGGGCAGATTCAAAGTTTCAAATGGGGGGACATCGGCGTCTACCCGTCTTGCAGAAAGGCTAATAGCACCTCGCTGACGAAAGATATCGACGCGGAAGCGGTTTTCCTCGTCGATTTCATAAGCGAAGTCGAAAGTTCCGGTTTTGAGGAAGAGCTCTTTCTGCTGTGGAGTGAGTAACTCGAAGACGAGCTGTTCCATTTTTTCTCTGGTGAGTGCATCGCCGGTAGTATCCTTGAGCTGTCCGAAGATGCGTAATTTGGGGCGTTGTCCGACCTTTAGGTGGAGGTCGCTTGCGCGGGTTTTGACAGCAGCTCTGAAGAACCTGTTTAACTGCGGTTCATCAGGAGCCGGCTTTGCAACTGTTAATTGGTCGTTCGTCATTTTGATTAACTTTGCCCAAAACTATAGAAGGTAACCGGCTTTCCGGCGGCCGGTTTAGTAAACAGTTTCGACATAGCGAGCACCTTTTTAGTGTAAGAGCGTGAGAGCCTCTTACAGACTATATTATAAGACTTTGGTGTAAATTGTCAAGCTTGACGGTAAAGTATATCGTTGATTTTTGGGGGCAAGTCAAAAAGAATTCCGGCTTAGTTTTAAGATTGTCGGCGGTTTGGCGAGGGGATTTTGGAGAGAAAAGAATAAGAAAAGGTGCTTGCCGACTGAGGTAGCAGTATTTAAGATTCGGCAGAAATATAATTTCGATTTTGCTGAAAGAAAATGGATGTAAAAATCTTGGTATCGATATTATGATATTTGGCCAGTTGCTTTGATGAACAATCCTAATAAGTAAAACACGAATAGAAAAACACCAATCAAGATAGCAAACCAGATTACCATATATGTTGAAGACCTTTTCTTTAATTTCTGTAAAATTGGATCATCCATTTGCTTTAATGCTTCAGAGGCAACATATTTATCCTTTAGTGAAGGACTTTGGGATTGTAACCCTAAATCAGCGTATTTTTCGTTCATGTACCTATTAACCTTCCGCTGTAAGATAGGATTCACGAGCTTAAGCATAACAAAGCTTGCTCCGGCTACTGCAAAGATTAACAGTATTGGTAAAACGAAAATGATGGTTGCATATTTTTCACCAACATCTGGAAAAAAAAGCTCTTGGAATCCGAAAGCAACAAAAAAAAGACCTACAGCAATAATGCTACCTTGAATGCACTTGAATAAGAGGGGCTCAAGACCTATCTCCTTTATTTGATTAAACTGCTCCTCCTCTTTATTTCTTGCATCTTTGTATATCCGTTTCAAGCCTAACCGAGCAATCTGCTTTCTGAATATAATGAATACAGCACCGACAATAATATCTATGACAGGCAAGACTTTGGTAGCTAATAAAATGTTCATATAAGACAGCACGTTCACAAATTAAATTCCTTTTATAACAAAATTTATCCTACTAATAGCAGGGTTAGTGTCATATAGATAGCGACGCTGATGGAGTCGTTGGCTGTGGTGACGAGGGGTCCTGAGCTTATGGCGGGGTCGATGCCGATTCTTCGGAAGAGAAACGGCAGGAACAGGCCGAGGGTGGTGGCGACCATAATGGCAGAGAACATAGCGGTTCCGAAGGCAAAGACGATGCGAATAGGCTCAATATCGCTTCCCAAGATTCTGAAGCTAAGCAGCAGAGAGCATGCCACGCCTCCGAGGAGGCCGCAGCTTAAGGCCACGACAATGGCGATGCGGACTTCTCGCATAAAAACCTGCCCTAACCGCAAGGCGGCGAGGTGGCCGGTGGCGAGGCCGCATACGACGATGGCGGAGGTCTGCAGGCCTGCGTTGCCGCTGATGGCGGCAATCATCGGGACGAATGGGATTGCGGCGGCATAAACGAGGGTCAGATTTTCGAAGCTGAACCTGCCGTGGAAAAACATCAGGACCAAAGCGGTAATGCCGGTGCCAATGAGGCAAGGCAGCAACCAGGTCATCCTGATGCGTGCGGCGTGGAGGACGGAGACATTGTCCAATTCATCGGGGTCTGTGCCAGCCATTGTGTACAGGTCCTCGGCGGCTTCCTCGCCCGCGACCTCGATGATGCGGTCAGCAGTGATTCGGCCGATGAGCTTATGGTTATTATCCAAGACAGGAGCAACAATGAGGTCATTTTTGTTAAATATGTTTTTAACCTCTTCCTGGTCGGCTTCGGCGATAACATAAATGGTGTGTGGGTCTATTAGAGCGCTGATTTTTGCATTTTCGGGTCGAGTCAGCAGGAGGCGAACACGGACATCGCCGAGGAACCGGCCGGTCTTATCGACAATGTAAACGCAATAGAAATCTTCATCAATTTCGGCGGCACGGATTTTATTGACGGCCTCGGCAACGGTGGCATCTTCAGGGACACTAATTACAACGGGGTCCATAATTCCGCCGGCAGAATCTTCGGAGTAGCTCATCAATTTTCTAATTTTTGCTGCGTCAGCGGGCTTTAAACTGATGATAACCTTCTGGCTTATTTCCTCGGGCAATTCTGCCAGCAGGTCGGCAGCATCATCAAGGTCAAGCTCGGCGACGATGTCCTTTATTTCATCCTCCCTTAGAAGATCGAAGATTTCTGCACGGGTGGCTTCATAGACCTTTTCGAGGACTTCGGCGGAGATTGGCTTTTGCAAGACATTGAAGATAATGCGTCTTTGCTCATTATCGAGGAGTTCGACGACTTCGGCGATGTCGCTGCTTCGCTGCCGATTGAGCAGTTCGGCCAAGGTGGCGGTGTTGTCGGCTTCGAGCATGAGCTCAATCTGCTGCAATAAGATTTGCTGAACTAATTGTTTTTGCTCGTCGGCCATTGGATTATCCCGCACCTATTTTGAGGCACCAACGAAAATTCTGATACTATTGTTTTCGTTAATATCAAACTTTTTCTGCCAAATCAACACTGGAATCTCAAAATAGGTGCGTGATAAAATAACCCAATTTTTCCAGTTAGGCAATAGTTTTTTAGCGGATAAGGGATAAAAGCACGTATAGCGTATAGGCACTGATTCAAAAAGTGCGAAAATATGCTTGGATATCGAGTGATTTTGGTGTAAAATATATTAAAAGAGCGAAAGTGCACAAGAGCATAAGCGAGCTTACGACTTGTGCACTTATGACTTATGCACTTTTTGAAAGGTATACGATGAAAAATCATATTTGGTGGGGTTTGGTTGTTTTAGCAGTATTTACCGCTGCATCTATGGGTGCGCCGGAGCCAGCGATAGTGCAGGGGCCTGATGAGTGGACGGTAGAAGCAGAGTTTGAGCATCCACAGCAAATTACGGTGCAGTTAGCTATAGATAAGAGGCCAAGGCGATTCTGGTACACGATAATAACGCTGACGAATCAAACAAATCGTGATGTTGATTTCTATCCGAAGTGCGAGCTGATGACGGATACCTTCCAGATTATACCAGCAGGCAAGGAAGTGTCAGCAACGGTATTCGAGCAAATAAAGCGGCGTCATCAAAGTAAGTACCCGTTTCTTGAGCATATAGAAGGGGTCGACAATAAGATACTGCAAGGAAAAGATAACGCGAAAGATATCGTAATTATTTGGCCTGACTTCGACGCAAAGGCCAAGGGTTTGAACCTTTTTATAACAGGCCTTAGCAATGAAACGGTCGTTATCGACCACCCTACAGCGAAGGACGAGGCGGGCGAGCCGGTAAAGGTATATCTTAGAAAGACACTTGAACTTAGCTATAAGCTTCGCGGTGACCCAGCTTTTCGGTCTGATGCTGAACTGATTTATGAAGGCAAACGCTGGGTGATGAGATAAGTTTCGCATCTCGTGAAGTGTATCTCGTATCTCGTAAGTTTTAAAAAAATTATATCCACAAATTGCAGAGTTTCTATGCACAAATCTATGTCAGAAACCCCAAATTTTTTTGTTTTGACAGATTAAACGAACTTGGATACTGTGCGTGTTGAAAGTGAAATGCGCTCGGA
>Ga0114922_10002323_pt1 | contig 17824 bp, 19 predicted proteins | sample AartaG_FD_100975 | JGI IMG/M metagenome (GOLD analysis project Ga0114922, IMG submission 100975) | Deep subsurface microbial communities from Aarhus Bay to uncover new lineages of life (NeLLi) - Aarhus_00045 metaG | ecosystem: Environmental > Aquatic > Marine > Oceanic > Sediment | place...
ATAAGTTATTTACAGTTGTTGTTATATTACCTTATAATAAAAAAAATAATATAAAATTTAAAATATGTTTTTTTTTTCTAAATTTATTAAATTTCCTCCTTTTTTTTTTTTTTTTGCAAGCAATATTTACCTATCCCATAGAAAGCTAATATTAGAAAGAATGTACATCCAAAATTATATGGAAACAATGGATAAATTAAATACCAAACACCTACAAAAGCAAGATCGAAAAAGCTAAAGAAAAACAAACTCAGCTTAATAGGTTCTGTAATTTTAGAGCGTCGTGGCAAATTAAACATAATTATTATTAAAATTGGTGTTAAATTGAGTAAATGATGATCCCACGAATCAAAATATGCAAGCAACATGATAATGATACCAAAAGCATAACCATATATTATTGAATTTTTCTCAAATCTCCCAATTAAGAAGGTTATAAATCCTAATCCTCCAATAATAGCAATAACTCCTAAAAAAAGAATAAGTTGATTAAAAGGGATATTATAAAAATAACAGAAATTCGTTATTAGCTTAGTAATACTGAAAGAAAAATTTAAAGCAACTGGATTACTTCCTGTAAAATTAGTGTCCAAAAAACCTTCCCATAAGGTTGGATATAAGAAGAAAAGAATAAAATTTAACAAAACAGGTATTAGCACTCCAATTATGCGTGTCAAACTTCTTAAAAACTCAATTTTAAACTTTTTTTTCACTAAATTGAAATTGATTATGATTAGAAAAGGTATTAAAAAAAAAGCTGTAGGTTTAATGATGATGCTTATGCCTAAAATTAGACTGCCAATAAATTGCCATTTAAGGTTTTTATATTTAAGGAAAATGTAAAGAGATAAAACAATAAAAAATGTAATATATAAATTAATTTGACCATATATATAATTAAGTACATGGGGTAATCCCATTAAGTAAATACATAAATATAAAATAACTCTTTTATCATCTTTTTCATGATCATCGTTTCTAACTAAGATTATAATTTTATAGAGATAATTACAAATCAAAATATTAAGGAATATGTTAAAAATATTGAAAATTATAAAAGCGGACTCAAAATTCAAGATAGAAAATGGGATAAAAAATAAAGCCGATAATGGAAAATATCTAAAATCCCATAAATAATATGTTTGATTATAAAGATTTTCAATATCGTTTAGAAATATATCTCCAACTTTATAAAAAATGATAAAATCATTTTTGTCTCGATAAATTATGAAAAATAATACTATTGAAAGTATAAAATAGAAGAGATGTAGAATTAGAGCATACCTAAATATATTATGTTTCCATAGCTCTCTAGCCCTCTTGATAAATTTGAATTTCATTGAATATTTAACAAATTTTTATTTTAGTTTTAAATTCTTAAATTAAATTACTAAAATTAAATTTTTTAATATTTATTATCAAGGTAAATAGAATGTTAATTCTCACCAACAAATTTGAAAGAGTGACATATGGAGTAATAATTGGTAACCGAGATGTTTTTCCAGATAACCTTGCCAAAGAAGGAAGACTTGAAACTATTGAAGTTTTAAATGAATTGGGATACGACTACGTTATTTTGAATGAAGAAGATTCTAAATTTGGGGTCGTAGAAACTTACCAAGACGCAAAAAAATGTGCGGATTTATTTAAAAATAACAAAGATAAGATTTTTGGCATATTAGTGATTCTACCAAATTTTGGAGATGAGAAAGGGATTGCTAATACAATAAAGCTATCAGATCTTAATGTTCCTGTTTTAGTTTATGCTTCTGCAGACGAAATCGATAAGATGGATAGAAAACATCGAAGAGATGCATTTTGTGGAAAAATATCTGTCACTAGTGTATTATACCAGCATGGAATTCCTTTTACATTAACCAAATACCATACATGCCCAATAAAATCTGATGCTTTTAAAGAAGATCTAAAGAGATTTGAAAAAATATGCAGAATAGTAAAAAAACTTAGAGGTGCTCGATTAGGACAAATAGGAACGAGACCCAATGCTTTTGAAACCGTTAGGTATAGTGAAAAAATATTAGAATTTAATGGGATAAGTATTGAACCAATAGATCTATCCGAAATTCTTGGAGATATAGATCAATTAAAGACTGATGATCCGCAAGTAATAGAAAAAATTGAATTCATAAAGAATTATACATCTACTAAAGTAATTCCTGAAGATAGCTTAATTAAACTAGCAAAATTAGCAGTTGTAATTAAAAATTGGATAATAGAAAATGACTTAGATGGATTTGCTTTTCAATGTTGGCCTAGTATTCAAGATAATCTTGGAATCGTACCATGTGCAGTAATGAGTATGTTCAGCGAAGGCCTTGTTCCTGCTGCTTGTGAAGTTGATATTTCTGGTTTAATAGGAATGCTAATATTGCAAATCGCTTCTGGGAGTCCTTCAGCGATACTTGATTGGAACAATAATTATGGTGATAATCCTAACAAAATGGTTTTATTTCATTGTAGTAATCTGCCTAAATCGTTCTTTCAAGACACTAAAATGACAATTCATCCAATAATTTCAGACCAAAAAGGTGGAGATGTAAGTTTTGGCGCAATTCAAGGCCGTATTAAAACTAAACCCTGTACTCTACTGAGAATTGAAACGGATGATCTTTTTGGAGAGATAAAAGCAATTTTAGCAGAAGGGAGTTACACTAAAGATCCATTAGACACATTTGGGGGATATGGAGTAGTAAATATTCCTAATTTACCGGAATTGCTAAAAAAGCTATGTCTTGGTGGTTTTGCTCATCATGTTGCAGCAACATTAAATCAAGTAGGGGATATTGTAGAAGAAGCATTAACTAAATATTTAGGTTATAACTTTGAATTTCATAATAAAGAAATTTAAACTTATTTTTTTCTTTTTATTGAAATCTCTTTTTGAAAAAATCCCGATTCGATTATACCACTTTTATTTGTGTCAAGATTTGTAAGAATTTCATATGGATAAAATTTTTCTGCCGCATTTTGGTAATCTAATATCCTATTTCTAGTCAAATATATTGAATACTCTGAAATATCACATCCAATCCATCTCCTCCCCAATTTTTCAGCTACTACTAAAGATGTTCCAGAACCACAGAAAAAATCAGCAATTAAATCTCCTTCATTAGAACCTAATCTAATAATTCTATCAAGTAATTTATGATGTTTTTGTGTAGGAAACCCTGTCCATTCTTTTGATGCGGGTTGCATACAGGGTATTTTCCAAACATCATCCATCTTTTTGTCATTAACGATTCTATATATTGTATGTCCGTTCTCATCTTTCACATTTTTTAAAACACCATTCACCATCTCTCTCTTCAATTGTTTTTGAGGTTTTTTTCGGGGAATTCTTACTTGATTGAAAGTATAGTTATTAGATTTTGAGTACACTAAAATCGTATCATGAGCTCTTGGTAAATTTTTCTTTCCCGCAGAAAATTTGTTATAATAATACCAAATAATATTATTAACAAACCTTTTTTCTCCGAAAATTTCATCCAAAATTAACCGAATATAGTGGTTTGCATGCCAATCTGAATGAATGAAAATTAAACCTGTTTTTGAGAGAATTTTATTAAATAGTATTATCCTATCGTATAACATTTGTAAATAGGAGCTCAAATCTCTATTCCAATGATCATAATATGCAATAGAATCATAAAATTTATCACTTTCTTTTATTTTGATTTGATAATTGGTACCAGAAAAGAAAGGTGGATCTATGTAAATTAAATCTATTTTTTCATCAAAATTATTTAATAAAAAAAGTAAAACTTCTAAATTATCACCCCAGAATAGTTTATTCATCCAAGGTTTAGAGTTATTTATAGTCTTTCTTTCTTTATTACTATTAATTGAATGAGACTCAAAAGAATTAAAAAAATCAGGAGGGAAATCTTTTAGATCTTCCAATTTAGAATAAATATCTTTTTTGTTTTTCCAGATTAATTTAACCATTCTAATAATAAAAGAATTTAATTTACTGAATTTCTTTGTTTTCTAAGAGACCGTCAAATTCTCTGTCACTCAGGAAACCCTTGGTAATCATAATATCTTTGATACCTTCAATGAGTTGTGGTGCTCCTTTAGCTTCTGCTATTGCTTCTTCTAACGATACTATTTTTTGATTTAATGCTATAATTTCTTTTTCTTTATTTTCTTTTTCCTCTTTGAGACTTTCAGTTTCTACGTACGTATCTGAAATGGATTTTTGTAACTCACTTTTTAGACCTTCGATTTCATTTTCTTTTTGTTGAACATTTTCTCTGAGATCTTCATTCTCTTTTTTTAAATTGGCGATTGCATTATCAATTTTTGCAGATGATTCTTTTAATTTGTTTTCTAATTCAGTAACCATAGAGTTAGATTCAGATAATTTAGTTTCCAAATCTGATTTTGCTGTTCTTAGTTTATTTATCTCTGCATCAGCGTATAGCTTCTCCTCTTTTATTCTCTCAAAATTCTTAGTTTTTTCTTTAAAATCTTCAAATTTCTTCTTAGATTCTGATAGATCTTCTTTAGTTGTCTTAAGCTTGGATGAAGTTTTTTCTAACTCCCTTTTATTTTGAGTTAATTGTTTTTCTAAAGTATTAATCTTGGATCTGAGATCTAATAAAACCTTTCCCTCAACCGATAGCTTCTTTTCAGGTTTTGCTTCGGCCTTAACCCAATCGATTGAAATTTTCCTTTCACCTTTTCTGTATTTTTATAAATTTAATTTTTTAACATATTTAATTTTATGTTGCTATATATTTATTTTCTTAAAGTTGATTATTTATAAACTTTACATTAAAGTATTTGTAAATATAAAAAACCAATAATATAAGTGAACTTAGTCTTTCATTCTTCCATTTCATTTAGTAATGATTCAAGCTCCTTGTCGGACAAAAAACCTTTTAATTCCATCAACTTCTTAATTTTTTCAATTATCTCAGTTGATATTACTGCTTTAGACACTTGAGTTTCAAAGTCTTTAAATTTTTTAATTTGATTATCAGTGAATTTTTTTTCATCCTTTAATTTCTCTTTTAAAGTTTCAATTTCTTCATCTTTATGATTAATTTCAGATTTCAGATTTTGAATTTCTTTATCTTTATTTAAGAGTTCTTTTACTTTCTCTAACCTCTCTTCTTCTTTAGTGTGAATTTCTTTATTTCTAGACAGGAATTTTTCTTCCATTTCATTTGATTTTGTGGCAAATTTATTTAATTGGTTTTCAAGGTTCGTAATTTTAGCTACTGCTTCGGTTAATTTTTTTTCTAAATTTGATTTGTTTAAGGCTAATTTGGCTATTTCAATATCACCATGCAATTTCTCTTCCTTAATCTGACTTAATGATTTTCTAGCCGTAGATTTTCTTTCTGTAAGTTCCGTTAAACTTCTTTCACGCCCTGTTAGCTTTTCTTTGGTTGTTTTCAGTTCACTTGTTTTATTTTTTATATTCTTTTGCTCTTTTCTTAATTCCTGTTCTAAATCTTTTATTTTAGCCCTAAGTTCTAGTAGGAATGTTCCTTCAACAGATACTTTTTTATTAGGTTTTGCTTCCACCTTATCCCATTCAAGACTAATTTCATTTCACCATTTCATCGCTTTTTTGAAAATATATAAAGTTACAATAATTTTATATAAAAATTAATTATTTCAGTTTAAAAAAATATTGAATTATTAAAATAATATAATCTTTAAATTTTAATTAAATGGTAAAACTATCAATTGGAACTGCTGGTTTTTTTTATAAGGATTGGATTGGCCCTTTTTATCCAAAAAATTTACAAAAAGCCCAATATCTAGAATATTTTTCCAAATTCTTTAATCTAGTTGAAATAAATTCAACTTTCTATAATTTACCCTCTGAAGATATGGTGATTAATTGGAATCATCGTGTTCCAGAAAATTTCCGGTTTATAGTTAAAGTTTGGCAACAAATTTCCCATAATTTAGATGACCAGGATTTAGACTCGCATATTATCGAATTCTTTTCAAGATTGAATGAATTAAAACCTAAGATTATTAGATTTTTATTACAATTTCCTCCTTGGTTTAAATATTCAGAGAGTCATTTACAAAAATTGGAGTTGCTTCTTAAAAGGGTTCCTTCAGGGTATAAATACATTATTGAATTACGGGATAATTCATGGTATGATTCTGAGATTCTTTCTAAATTTATTGATGGTGAAAATGTAATACTTGGAACAACATATATGCCGAAAATTATCCCCTATTATATGCCAAATCAAAATAAATATTATATTAGGATGATTGGAGATAGAGAACTTAGTGTTTTTAACCAAATTCAAAGAGATCAAAATGATGCTCTAGACGACCTATATACAAATGTTCAGAAACTAATGAAAACACCCAATATATACGAAATCTTTATTATTGTGAATAATCACTTCCAAGGTTATGCTCCTGAATCAGTTAATACGATAAAAAAGAAATTTGGATTGTCATATCGTAGCTTTAGTAATCAAACAAACTTAATTGATTTCATCTCTTAATCAATTTTTATTCAAGAAATTCTCGATTTTGAATAAGTAAATTTTAAATACATCTTATTTAACTATAATTTTATGGAAATCACTGATAATTTAAAGAAACTATTTAAGAAAGATAATTGGAAATTAGCTGTTCTTGTCTTATGGCTTCTCGTTGGTGTAAGTATAATTCAATTTCTTCCATTAGTAGGTATAATTATTTTTTTACCTTACCTTACGTTTTTGATGTTTCTATTTTTACTTTCGCTTGGTACGAAAAAAAATATTATGGAATATCAATTATGGAAAATAGCTTTATTGTTAGTAGTGTCCTTACCCCTTTTATTATTACTCGCAATTATTCTCATTGTTTTATTCGCTTTTTCGATAATATCATATTTTTTCTTTACTTCTTGGTTTATTTTATACGCATGTTATTTAATGGGGATTGGTATAGAAAAAAAATTATTCAAATATCCAAGATCAAGAACCTTTATTAGAACACTCCTATTTTTTGGAGGTATAGCAGGTTCATTATTATTATTATATTTATTCATAATTGGCCCAACATTATTTGATTTTTCTCTTATCTCAACAGTGGAAGTTCCTCTTTTTCTAAACCTTGCTTATGTAGTGGTAGGGAGTGTGATTATTGGACTAGCAATTTTTGGCATAATTCTCATGTTTAAAAAAATTTTTAATGCGTGGTTGGGTATATTTTTTATTCTTGTTGCGGGTTACACTCTATTTTTAGTTGTGAAGATATTTCTAGGTCTTGATGAGGAAATAAATACTATCCCTTCAATTTGGACTAATATTGGGATGTTAATAGTAGATTTAGTTATTATACTTTACTCTTTAAGCACCCTTATGGGAAAAAACGCCGAATTTCTAGCAAAAAGGTTTAAACGTATGGGAATCGATACAGCAATAATTTGGCTAATTTTCTCGAAAGTTTCATATGAATTCATTCATCACTTTCCTTACACTGTATTTGAGCAAATAAACATTCCATGGATCCAAGCTCTTACTGATTTAAATAATGATATTATTAATCTCGCTAAAAATGTAGCAGTTCTGGCGTTTTTTATAGTCCTTTTATTAGTGATAGGAATATATGAGATTAGAAAATATACTAGACAACAGAAAGAGTTGATAAAAGATGTCCATTATGAAGTAAAAGAACTTATATCGCCACAACCTACGTTTGAAAAACCTCAACCGATTACTGAAGAACCTCATCCTGTTATTGAGGAACCTAAAATAACAGAAGACGACGACGTAATAACATATCAAGAAGAAGAAATTAATGAAGACAATAATAAGGAAACAGATTTAGGTTAATTAAATAATTAAATCTCTTTATTATTTTCAAAAACTCTTTTTTTGTATTTGAAGTAGAATTTCAACATAAATTAAAAATTTCTCATAGATTAATAGTTTAATAATTAGTTTTATTAACCAATAATTCAAAAAGTGTCATACTTAATCTAATTAGTGTTTGATATGAGTAATTATGAAACCAGCTCTGAAGAAATCTTTCTTAAGAAATTTGAAAAATTATCGTTAAAGATTGAACAGTTAACAGATGAAATTTCAAAAATGAAAACAAAATTAGATAAGAATTATAAGGTTAATCGAACATTTGGATTGAAATCTGTTAGAAATTCTGAACCATTAGAATTCGCTAAGGATGTCATGGGGATCGGAAGTCCTACTAAAAGATATTTATTATCTCTAAGAGCAATTACCGAAGAATGGAAAGGAAGAAAAAATGATATCTTAATTACAATAAGACAACAAGAAAAAGAAACACAAATGGATTTAAAATCTCTTGGAATTAGGATTCCAATTAATGATATTAAAAATATTCGTGTTCTTGCAAAACAAATTCTCTCATTATTGTATATATCATGCGAATTACGTGGATTGGCCATCAATGAGATTCTAAGGGAAATAATAACTGAGATAAATAATGACGGACACAAAATGGTTCAAGAGATAAAACAAAAAATGGTATTTTAAGATTTCTTCAGTATTTTATTACGTATTCATCTTTCCTGCTAAAGAAAAACTAAAACAACCTCTATAAATTTTATGAAAAATTTCGTGAAACAAGAATTTCACGATCTAAAAATTTAGTATGTGAGCTCTTTAGATTTAGAGTTTTAAAAACCAAAAATAATATATTTAGTTCAATTTAAATGATCAATCATTAGAAATTAAATTAAAAAAATACCAGAGTTAGAAAAAATGGAATATGAAGAAATAATTTTTGAGAAAAAAGATAAAATTGCCCGTATAACAATCAATCGCCCTCAACGTTATAACGCTTGTAATTTACGCGCAGTCCATGAATTAATTGATGCTTTCGACCAATGTTGGGATAATAAAATTGGTGTTGTTGTTTTTTCAGGATTAGGAGAAAAAGCTTTTTGTACTGGTGGTGATCAAAGTACACGAGAAGTAGGGGGCTACACAGGAGAGCATATGTTACCATTGGAAGTCGGTTGGCAACGAGTGACACATCTAATCCGTACCTTACCTAAACCTGTTATTGCTAGAGTAAATGGATATGCAATAGGGGGAGGAAATGTATGGCATGTTAATTGCGATCTAAGTATCGCAGCGGAACATGCTCAATTTGGACAAGCAGGACCCCGTGTTGGCTCATTTGATCCTGGATATGGGACAGGAGATTTAATGCGTGCCGTAGGTATGAAACGTGCTAAAGAAATATGGTATCTATGCCGTAGATACACAGCACAACAAGCTTTACAAATGGGACTTGTAAATGCCGTTGTTCCGTATAAGAAGTTAGATGAAGAAATTAATCAATGGTGTCAAGAATTATTAGAAAAGAGTCCAACAGCTCTTAAAATGTTGAAATATGCATTTTTAGCTGAAACTGATGGAGTAACGGGCATTACACAATTAGGAGTTGGTGGTTTATCTATGTATTATGGCACCGAGGAAGCAGTTGAAGGAAAGAATGCATTTATCGAAAAGCGAAAACCAAATTTTAATCAATTTAGGGAAGAATGAGGATTTAGTGAGGATTAAGTAAATTTTCTCTTTTATTTACTAAAATTAACTTATCCTCTTCAAGGATTATTCTATCTTTATTTAAAGGGCTAAAATTATAAGTGATTTTCATTACATTAACAATAAAATTTCCAAAGAGTTTTAATTTCAACGTATTAAATAAGTCATTAATCATTTGGAGGTCTTCTGGAATTGAAACCCCCAAAAATGGATTTAAGAATAAATATAATGCTGCACTTAATATTATACCAATAATCATGCTTATAGTGCTATTATAGGGAAATCCCCACATAATTAAAAAGAGAATTACTAAGTTTGGGATTAATCTATAGATTTTAAAATTATAATTAATTTCAAGCTTTCTTTTGAGTTGAATTAAAATATATGGTAAAAGAAATAGTGAAGAAATTAACATTACAATTCCAATACCTAAGATTCCGTAAAAAAAGATAAAAAGTGGAGAAGTTGCTATTATTATTAGGAGAGTTATTGTGAAGCCTTTTGCTGCTAAACCAGCATTTCCTGATCCAATTAAAGCATTACCAAATAAAGTGGAGTACCCATAAAGAAATTGACCTGTAATAATCAAGATAAATAAGATTTGAGCCATAACAAAAAAATCCCAATTAAAAACTGTACCCTCTATAAAAAAATCCTTGTGTAAATAAAATAATAATTCCCCTGATAAAGCTACCATTGCTGTTAAGAATCCTAATGCTAAAATGCTTGAGATTCGTGTAGAAGCGTTGATTGATTCTTCAACAGTTTCATGACATTCCTTAACACATGCCTCAGCAATTTCAATATTCAGGGGAGCTGAATAATATAGAATAACAGATTTAACCGCTCCATAAGCCATTAAAACAGTCAATAAACTCAAGCTTAATGCTTGATATGAAGGATCACTAAAAATAGCTAAATATATAGCAGCAATAAAGAATAAGATATCTTCAAAAAATTTTGAATTTTGAATATTTGTTATCATAGAATATAAAGAATTTTTCATATATATCAGAATTTGATGATCTTCAATAAGTTCTCTAATTTCAGGAGAAGCTTTTTTTCTCATATTACGAGATCTCAAACTAGATTTAATTATCCCATAGATTGAATAAGGAGCTAACCTTTTAAAGAAATATATTAACAGAATTAATGTAATAATATTAAAAAATGGATAAAACGCAAACCAAAATGGATTTAGACTATTTGAGATAAAAATGAACGCGAAAAGTAAAATAAATATTCCATTAAAAATTGATGTGAAAGCAATTATATCGTATCTATTTTTAATTTCTAATCCAATTTGAAAAACAAAAGTACTATATATCAAAAATGAAGAAAAACCAGAAGCAAAAATGCATTCTCTTAATAAAGTATTTGTTAAAAAAAACCCAAACACAAAAGGAGTAGCTATCATCCCCAAACCTAATCCAATTCCAATTAAGAATAATAACTTTGAATATGTCGTGGCTTTTAATTGTCCAAGTTCTTCATTAATAACAAATGCTGCTTTAATTTCTGCTATAAAGTATCGAGAAATCCCAATTCCTATTAGTCCTACGATCCCATTTATTGCAGTTGTTAAACCAAAATATTTTAATCCCTCCCAACTTGTCCCTAAAATGATAAAAATCCAAATACAACTAGCATTTATTAATGAGAAAAACATATAGAGAGACCCGGATGTGACTACACGTGAACTGCCCTCATGTTCAAAAAATTTCTGATCTCGTTTAAAATCAATTTGGACCTTTTCTTTTTCTGGTGAATTTCCCATAAATCACGAGCTTTCTCAAAAATGATTATAGATATTGAATTAAAGAATTATAAAAAAGTTTTAGTTAATAAAATAACAATCGAAAAGTAAAGAGCTATACTAATTTATTCATCACATAATAATAGACATTTTTATGATTAATTATATATTCAACATAATTAATTGAAAGTAATTTAATATGTTAAAATGAGTGAAGAAGAACTTATTTGCGAGAATTGTGGGGAAAATACATCAGGAAAGATATATGAATGTGTGGATTGCTATAATCCATTATGCGATGAGTGCGCTAACATTTGTAAAAATTGCGGAGAATATTTATGTGATGGGTGTTACCACGATCATAAGAATAACTGCAGTTAAATGAAAGGATCTTATATTTTAGTTGTTTTTATAGAAAATGATATTCAACTCATAGTTGGGGCTCTCGGGAAAATTATATTCAATAAAGGATTCTATTTTTATGTAGGATCGGCTATGGGAAATTATGGTTCATCAACATTATTGAACCGAGCAAAAAGACATCTTTTAAGTAAGAAAGAAAAAAGTATTCATTGGCATATAGATTATCTGCTTGCAAGTATTCACTCCTTGATAATAAAAATTTATTTAATTCCTTCAATTGAAACATTAGAATGTACAATTGCTCAAGAATTATCTAAAATTTGTGATAATTCTATGAACAACTTTGGCTCCTCAGATTGTCAGTGTATAAGCCATTTATTCTATTTTAAAAATTTAGATTACTTTGATGAGAATTTATCAAACATATAAACAAATCAAAAAGGATAAAACTCCTATTATTATTAATTCATTTATTACTCCATATTTTTTATATGTGAAATCTGGAAGCCAAAAAAATATATTATTCCGAATCCAATCCGCAATTTTATGGAAAAGATACTTTTTATTCCATTCGGATCCGGGATTCTTTCTTTTTTTCCTATTTTGAATAGGTCTTAAAATAAACCAATCTATTATATCTGGTAAATTTACAGCTAACATCGCTAGCCAGAATGGAATAAAAAATATAATAACTATTGCTATGGACGCAGAATATATAATTACATGCCAAATAATCCAAAATTTATCCTTCTTCATTGCTTCTGGTGTGTGGTATGTTAATTTAGATAAAGCATCTGAGAGGAAATGAGAAAAGAAAGCAAAAACAATTGTAAATATCACATTTATTGGATATAAAAAATAACTGAAACATAGTATCTGAATAAGAATCGCCGTAAGATTATGAGTAATTGATTCCATGCATATCCCCTATAAATTCAATGAAAATATCATATACTTTACAAGAAAATAATAAATATAAAAATCCTTAAGTTTAGAAATAATTTTTTATTAGTACATATTATTTAGCACATAAAATATAGAACTAAAAAAAAAAATTATAATTTATAAGAGGGAAAAATATTATGGGAATGTTAGATGGTAAAGTAGCAATAATTACTGGAGCTGGTCGGGGTTTAGGGCGGGAAGAAGCTTTAGCATTGGCCAGAGAAGGATGTAATTTAATAATTAACGATTTGGGGGCTGGATTTGATGGTAGTGGGCAACCCACTAAGATTGCTGATGAAGTAGCTGAAGAATGTAAAAAATTGGGAGTTAAGGCTGTTGGAAATTATGATTCTGTTACGGATTTCAATAAAGCTAAGGCAATTATTGATCAAGCAGTTTCTGAATTTGGGAAACTAGACATTTTAGTGAATAATGCAGGAATTCTCCGAGATCGAATGCTTTTTAACATGACAGAAAAAGAATTTGATGATGTTATAGCAGTACATCTAAAAGGTACTTTTAACATGACTCGTCATGCATCTGCATATTTTAGAGAACAAGGAAAGGCAGATCCAAGCTTGAAAAATTTTGGAACTATAATCAATACTGCTTCAGATGCTGGTTTACTAGGAAATGTGGGTCAATCAAATTATGGTGCTGCTAAAGCAGGAATTGCGGCATTTAGCGTCATCTCAGCGATGGAATTAAAAAAATATGCCACAGTTAATTGCGTAGTACCTATTGCTCGAACACGACTTACAACTGATGCTACTCCAAAAATGGCGGACACCATGAGTAAAACAGATGAATCTGGTTTTGATGTTTTTAATCCTGCGAATTTTGCTCCAATGATAGTATTTTTGGCATCAGATAAAGCAAGAAGAATAACAGGGGAAGTATTTAGAATTGCTGGAGATAAATGTTGGGTTTACCAAGGATGGCACGCAGTTAATATGGTCGATAACGGTGGTAAACGATGGACTCCTCAAATCCTAGCTGAAAGAGTTAAAAGCGAATTAATGAAAGGATTGCCTCGAAAAGAAACCCTTATGGATGCAGTTGGGCTCTTAATTAAAATGTAATCTTATTTTATTTTTTTTATCTTTTTTTAAATAACTTGTCTAATAGTTCTAAAAAGTTTTTAATAATTTAAGTAGAATTTAAGATATAAAGGAAGAAATTTGCATTGTAAATGCAATTATATTAGCTTTGGGAACATTAGAAGAATTTAATGCTTATTTGCTTTAATTTCTCACTCAAGGCTATCAGCAATATCCTTAAAAATTTGATAAATTAGCATAACTATTTTATCAAAATCCTCTTCAGGCATATCAGAACTGTTGTTTTTCAACATATTTAAGAGATATTCTAATTTATCTAAAGCTTTTTTAAGATGATCCATTTCATCCCTGTTTTTTGCTTCTTTAAAACGTTTCCTTAGAAAAATTATCTCACTAATTAACATACTTGTTAATTTCTCTTTTCTTGATTGAATGAACTCATTATATTGCCATATAATTGATTTACTCATTTTATTAACCTCAATTATTTATTTTAATTCTAATTAGAATGAGAAATTCAAGAAATTAATTTCTTTTAGAGTCCAATTGTTGAGTAAAATATCAGTTCCCAAAAAAAAAGAAGTTAAATTAACCCCAAATCACTTGAAAGCATAGATTAAATGAATTTTATAAAATTTAATCTTCAATTAAATCTTTAAAGAAATCATCGTCATAATGCTTTTCTGGACGTTCTTCTTTTACCTCTTTATACATGAAGTAAACACATATAATTACTCCAATCAAGAACCCAACAAACACTCCAGAAATAAGACCGCCTAGGAGATATCCCAAGAAATAAGAAGAATCCAGGAGTAAAATCTGATATAAGCTAATAAAAAATGCAGATATAATTCCTCCAACAATCCCTATTATTACACCATATTTTAAAATTGATTGATCTGGTTGTCGTGTTTTTATAAAATAATATACACCAAAAACAGTTCCTAATGAAAATTGCAGATCAGCAAAAAGAAAGAAACCTGGCCAAATAAACCCTAATACTATAACTGATATAATAGAAATTATTATATAAGCTATTACAGTAACCACAACAGAAATCGTTATACCTCTAAAGATATTCTTATATTTTGCTTCTTCTAACAAATTATTTTCCTCTATAAAAATCGAAATAAATTTAGATAATAAAAATCCAATAACTTAAGAAAGTTATTGTTCTTTTTTTAATTTGTTTGTCTCGGGTAAATCTTTTCCTTTTGTTATAGCTTTTGTAATAATTTTTTTTTGCAATGAAATAATCACTAAGAACTTCAAAAGATTCTTTAATTACTTTCTTGGCTTTATCGACCTCTTTACCCATAAAACTCACACTTAAATAAGACATATTTTAAATAAATTTCCTCATAATTTCGGCTGAAAAGCTATAATAAATAAATTAACAATTTGTCTATCATCACCTTCTTTATAATGCCAAGATATGATATTTTCCATTAGATCATATCTTCTTTTTCATTTTTTTTTATTATTACAAATTAGGAAAAATTAGCTTTTTTAAGCAAGATTACTATACTTAAATAGATAAATAATATAAAAATAGATTGAGTTAGATGAGTGAAAGAATAACTGAAATTCTCGATAGTTTGAAGGCGATAAAAGGGGTTCATGGAGCAGCCCTAATTGAGAAATTTGGATTAATAAAAGGAAGTGCATTACCAGGATGGGTAGATCCTGAGGCAGTGGCGGCGATGGTTACTCTGATTCTTAAAGCTAGCCAAAGAGCAACTAAAGAGTTAGAACAAGGTCAATTTTACAGTGCAATTATCGAATCTGAAAAAGGTAAAATACTTTTTAGTGAAATTAAAGGAAATATTTTGACTATAATCACAACTCGTGAAGCAAAATTAGGCATAATTAATTTAAAATTAGACGCTGCTAGTACAGCACTTGATACATTGATTTAATTTTTTTATTCTTTTTTAAAAACATTCTTATTAAATTATTCCTTTTTCTTTTAGAAGATGAACCATTATTGCTCGAGTTATATGAGGGTCAGCTTGTCCCCTCGTCTTACCCATAACTCTTCCTATTAGTGCTTCTATTGCTTTTGGATTTTCTCGACAATCTTTTACAATCTTAGGATTTGCATCAATTACTTCATTACTGAAATTTACAAGGAGTTTTTCATCAGAAATTCTTTTTTTACCCTTCTTTTCAAGAATCTCATGAATTGAAAATCCATTCATCATATCGTTTATAATACTTTTAGCAATTTTGGTTGTAATTTTTCCTTCATTAATATATTTAATTAAATCAACTATTTGGTGTGTGTGAAGTTTTGTATCTTTTAATACTTTGTTATGCTCGTTTAACCATCTTAAAATATCATTCATTAACCAATTACAATATTGTTTATACTCATTCGGGCCGAATAAAGCCTCAGAATTTACACCATCTTCGTAGAAATCTGCAATGTCTTTCTCTAAAACTAAATTATCAGAATCAAATTCAGATAAATAGTAATCTCTACGAAGTCTTACAGATCTTTCATTTGGCATTTCAGGTAATTCATTTTTAACTTTCTGAATAAAATCATTATCAATTTCTATTGGAACTAAATCCTGTTCCGGAAAATAACGATAATCTGCTTCAAATTCCTTTGTTCGTAGGGAAATTGTGATTCTTCTTTTATCATCCCAATGTCTCGTTTCTTGAATTAGCGGTTTTCCTCTTTTGAGTAGATTTTTTTGCCTGATAATTTCATGCCTTAAAGCTCGTTCAACTTCCTTAAAACTATTAATGTTTTTTACTTCACTACGTTCATATCCCTTTATTGATATATTTGCATCTACTCTAACTGAACCTTCAAGATCAAGATTTGAAATCCCTGAATACTGAACAATTGATTTTAGCTGTTTTAACAATTCTCGAGCTTCTTCTGGTGAGCTAATTACTGGTTCAGTGACAATTTCTATTAAACAAACTCCTGATCTATTATAATCTACAAGGGTATAAGGTGAAGTTGCGATACTTCCTTTGTGAACTAATCTTGCTGGATCTTCTTCTAAATGAATTCGATTAAGAATTATATCTTTTTTGTGAGAATTTAATTTAATGGTAATTTTCCCCCCATCTGCAAAAGCTCTTCCTCCCGCTTTATTGTATTGGCTTATTTGAAAGCCTTTAGCTAAGTCTACGTAGAAATACTGTTTTCTGAAGAACCAAAACTTTTGATTTATTTTACAATTTAATACTATTGCCAATCTTGTAGCAAATTCAATTACTTTTTTATTAACTACAGGAAGCGATCCTGGCAGCCCTATGCAAATAGGACATACATATGAATTTGGTACTGCACCTCGATAATCATTACTACAGCTACAAAAAAGTTTTGTTTTGAGATTGGACAATTGAATATGAACTTCTAATCCAATCATCACTTCATTACTCTCACTACTCAAATCATTTACCTCCTTTTGTAACTGGGGCAATTTTACGATAAATGTTTAGATCTTGTTCTAATTGGTATCCAATATTAAGGATTCCCTTCTCATCAAAATAATCTCCAATAATTTGAAACCCGATAGGTAAATCATTACTATCAAAACCACATGGGATTGACAATGCAGGGATACCAGCTAAGTTAACAGGACATGTTAAAATGTCTGCTATATACATCTGTAAAGGATCATCAATAAATTCTCCAATTTGAAAAGCTGTGGAAGGCATTGTTGGACAAACAATAGAGTCACATTTTTTAAAAGCCTCAACAAAATCATTCTTTATTAACGATCGAACTTTAAGAGCCTTGATATAGAACATATTGTAATACCCTGCAGATAACGCAAAGGTACCTAAAAAAATTCTTCTTCGTACTTCTGGTCCAAATTTCTCACCCCTTGTTCTACTAAAGACATCATATACATCGCCAGAAAGATTATCACTCATATTACCATATCTTAAACCATCATATCTCGCTAAATTTGAGCTTGCTTCACTCATGCATAATAAATAGTAAGTAGCTACAGTATATTCAAGATGAGGTATTGAGATGTCTATAGTTTTTGCTCCTAAACGCTCTAATTTATCAATAGCTTTTCTTACGGCACTCTCTACCTCATTATCAATACCTTCGCCAAAAAATTCCATTGGCACTCCTATAATCTTTTTATCAATTGGTTTTTTTAATTCTTCAGTATAATTATCTATTTTCA
>Ga0114922_10002324_pt1 | contig 17823 bp, 19 predicted proteins | sample AartaG_FD_100975 | JGI IMG/M metagenome (GOLD analysis project Ga0114922, IMG submission 100975) | Deep subsurface microbial communities from Aarhus Bay to uncover new lineages of life (NeLLi) - Aarhus_00045 metaG | ecosystem: Environmental > Aquatic > Marine > Oceanic > Sediment | place...
CTCCATCACGGCGTCGTGGTCCGTCTCGCGCATGTAGCCAGGCTTGTCCGAGAAGATGACCTCGAGGAAATCGCCCTCGCCATCAAACCAGACTCTTACTCTCTGCGCCATACTACATCTCCCTTCATCGGCTTATCGGTTATGTAGACCGTCTGCCACTGCTGGATCAACTGGACCCCATACGACGCTTGATCAGCCGAACCCCGTACGTCGAACAACTGCACCAGCAACGCCGCGCTGATCGAATGGCCACGAGGAGTAAAAATGAAACCTCCGCGACATCTTGACTCTGTAACACGTCCACGCATCGCTGCGAGATGAAGGGACACCGAAGCCGTAAATACCGAGTGAGTGAGGACCAAAAAGTCGGATGAAGGATCAAAGGTCGAATGGAGAAAAGGGGCGGGATAAGGACGCACCTGGGGCGACATTCAGCATTGAGCATTCGACATTCAGGATTCACCGCGGCTACATTACGTCGGCCATGGCTTGACCGACGGCGGCCCAGATGTCGCGGTTCTTGATGCCCAGGAGGGAGATCGCGCCAATAACCACCGTCAGCGTGATAGCCAGCAGGACTGCGTATTCCACGGCGGTCGCGGCGCTGTCGTCGCGCGCGAACGCAGCTACGCACCGGCGGGCGTACCCAAGGGCTGCCGATTGTGCTGGTTGGATCATGGTATCCCCCCCTGCGATTGCGTGCTCGGCGCGCGCGAGGTGCGGGCGTCTGTCCGCCGGATTGGCGCACCACCGAACGGATCGCGCCGCTGGCGCGCGCGAGGAGCCGGCACGTCGATTCACAATATAAACCTTACGAAACGCACCCCAGATTACGCAAACCGATTTGTCGGATTAGCGCACTTCTTTGTCTGCCGGTCGGCCATCCTTGGGTTTTTCGGACTGACGAGGCGGTATCCCGGCAGGACAAGGCCCAAAGTGGAAGGCCGTTTCGTGTGCGCTCTGGGCGAACAGGCCCACTGGAGCGCACGCGATGAAGGTGGTAGAATAGCGAGTGACGCAACGGAGTGCCGGCGTGAGATGGATAAGCCTGTCAGCTAAAACGGTCGTTCTTGCCGGCGTGGTGGCGCTAGGGTTCTCCAAATACGGCCCGTTTGAGGTGCGCCGACTTAGTGCACAGATCGACAAGCTCGAGATGGAAAAAACGCAGCTCGCTGATTACGCCCGCCGCCTCCAGGCCAATCGGCGCGTGGCTCAAGTCGACGTTGTAAAGCAATACGCCAACGAGGACCGTCAGACCGTCAGCGTACTGCTGTGGCAGGAGATCGGCCCGGAGGGAACGCTCGGCAAGCCGGTCGCGGTGGAGGCGCCGGGTGAGCTGGTTTACTTCGAAGGGCTGGTCATCAAATTCGACCATAAGCATGTCGGCGAGGGTGATCCGCAGCGCGGGGCGAGCGTTGTGATGTTTCGGCGGATTTTCGGCGAGCATCAGGCCCCCGAGACCGCCCTTCAGTTCGATCGGGCGGCACGTCCTCCGAAAGGGCGATCAGAGCCGAGCGAAGATGTCGAGGCACGCCTGTGGGATCGGTTCTGGGAACTGGCGGAGAACCCGGAGCTCGCAGCCCAGTACGGCGTGCGCATCGCGCAATGTGAGGCACCGGCGGTGAGAGTCAAGCCGGGGCAAATCTGGGAGGTCACCCTGGACGCAGCCGGCGGACTGAATCTGCGAAAGATCGGTCAGAGGCCCGCGCCGGACGGCGTGTGACAAAGAGCGCCTCGAGCAGGTTTTTCGCCCCCTCCGCGGTCTACCAGAGCCAATCAGACCGGCTGGGAAGCCGGTTCCACAGTGGTCTTCCCGTGGGGCAGGTTTTCAACCTGTCTTTTGACCGGCTGGAAAGCCGGCCCCACACGGAAAGCCGGCCCGACATGGAAAGCTGACTCGTTCAATGTCGCCAGACCGGCCTTTGCAGGATGTATCACAGGCTGTTGAGCTTGTCCGCCGGCACGTACAGCCTGGGGCGACGGTCGAGGTGGGTTTGTCCGACGCTTTGTTCCGTACGCTGGCTGAGCCGGTGTTCTGTGATGTTGACTATCCGCCGTTTACGCGGTCGCTGTTGGATGGGTATGCGGTACAGGCATCCGACGTGGTTTCCGCGGACGGTGCGCCGGCTTCACCGGCGGCGGTGCTCGATGTGGTGGGACAGATAGCGGCCGGTGCGGTCGCGGCGGGCGAGGTCGGGCCTGGACAGGCAATGCAGATCAACACCGGCGCGCCGATCCCGCCTGGAGCGGATGCGGTGGTCCCGGTGGAAGACACGCAGCCGGCGGACGACGGGCGAGCGGTGCGCGTTCTGCGTGGCGCGCAAAAGGGAGAGTCCATCACCGCGCGCGGGACGTATGTGACCGCCGGGCGCGAAGTGCTTCTGCCGGGCACATGGATCAGCCCGCTGGAGATCGGCGTCGCGGCCACGGCCGGGGCGACTCGCGTTCGGGTCTACCGCAGGCCGACGGTTGCGATCGTGGTGACCGGCGACGAGCTCGTCGATGTGGATCAGGTCCCGCGGGGTGCGCAGATCCGCAATTCCAATGAGCATATTCTTGACGCGCTGGTGCGCCAGAGTCACTGCAAGCCTGTGCGTCTAGGTGTGGTGAGTGATGATCGCGCCGCCATCCGGGCGAAGATTGAGGCCGCCCTGGCGTGCGACGTGCTGTGTATCACCGGCGGCGTGTCGATGGGCGAGTTTGATTTCGTGCCGGAGGTGCTGAGCGAACTCGGCGCGACTCTTCACGTTCACAAAATGGCGACGAAGCCGGGGCGCCCAACGATTTTCGCCACCACGCCGACCGGAAGAGCCGTTTTCGCGCTGCCCGGCAACCCCATCAGCGCTTTTGTAGGGTTTCACCTACTGGTCTCGGTGGCGCTGGCCCGGTTGCAGGGACGCCAACCCGCTCAGCACAGGGAGATCGTTGCGACGCTGCGAGGCCCAGTGCCCGCGCCGGGCGATCGTCGCAGCTTCCAGCCTGCCCGAGCGTGGCTGACGGCACAGGGACGGTGGGAGGCCGAGCCTTTGTCATGGCACGGCTCGGGCGACCCATTCGGTATGGCCACCGCCAACGCACTGGTCATGCGCCCGGCTGGCTCACCACCCGCCGACGCCGGGGACGAGGTGATGATCATCCTCGTCACCCACAAGGGGTGACGCTGCCGTACGTGGACGCGTCATCCAGGTTGTCTCGGGCGCACCTGGTCGATATGGTCTATGTGGAGGTCAACAGCATGGGCTATACGGTGATTCTGGAACAGGAGCCCGACGGCGGGTACGTGGTGCACGCTCCAGCCTTGCCCGGGTGTGTGAGTCAAGGGGATACCCGCGAGGAAGCCCTGGGCAACATCCGCGAGGCCATGGAACTGTACATCGAGGACTGCATCGAGGCTGGTGACCCGGTGCCTAAGGGTTTGTCGATTTAGTCCAAATCGGGCGCCGAAAACAGGATGATCGATGGTCAAGACTATGGTTTTCATTCTTGACAGACGTTTCGTGAGCGCGCGAAGGCACTAAATCGACAGTCCCCCAAAGAGGTGGGCCGGGAGTTCATTGAGGTCGAGGCCGGTACCTGATGGGCAAACTGCCTACGGGATTGTCGGGTCGCCAGGTACCAACGGCCCTTGAACGGGCCGGGTTTGTCTTCCGCCGTCAGCGTGGAAGCCATATGATCCTGCGCCGAGATGAACCCTACGCCCGCGCGGGGTCGTGCCCGACCACAAACAGGTACGTCCGGGCACGCTTCGCAAGATTCTTCACGAGGCGGGTCTGACGGTGGAAGATTTGGCGGCGCTGTTGTAATCCTCGCCCTTCCTCGCAACACCGTCATGGCCTTGCTGTGAGATCGAATGATGGACGACCCCAGGTGCCGCGTGCCCCAGGTCCTGTGGACCTGGGGGAACGATTGTTTCTAACGGCCAGAGCGCTCGGACGGGCGGCTGCGGCGGATGACAACGAATCGAGACCCCGAGTCTGAAGACTTGGGCCACCCATCCTCGACGAGATGGTCCACCTGGCATAGAATCAGCGGGAGGCGGTAATCCATGAAATTCATCGTCAATCTTGACCGTGATGAAACCGGCATGATCGTCGCTGAGTGTCCCGCGATTCCGGGCTGTGTCTCGCAAGGAAAGACGGAGGCCCAGGCCCTGGCCAATATTCGCGAGGCCATCGAGGCGTGCCTGGAAGCACGGGCCGCCAACGGAATGCCGCTCACCGTGGCCACCCGGGAGGTCGAGGTTAAAGCCTGATGGCTCAGCTACCGGTGATTTCTGGCGCGAAAGTGGTGCGCGCGTTTGAAAAAGCCGGATGGAGGCAGGATCGCCAGCGCGGTAGCCATGTGGTGATGCTCAAACCGGGATGCAACGTGAGTTTATCGGTTCCCCAACACCGCGAAATTACGCCAGGCACGCTTCGAGCGTTGATCCGCTCGGCGGGCATGACTGCTGATGAGTTTGTCGCCCTGCTGTGATCGCGGGATCGGCCTTCGGCGGCTTAATTGTGACGCGGGGCCGGGTGGGCCAGGTCCTGTGGACCTTGGGGAACGATTGCTTCCGGGCACGAGGTTGGGGTGATTGCTCAGCGTCGTGTCTCGGTCGAATCGAGCCCCCAAGTCTGAAGACTCACCCGTCCACCCGTTGCGAAAGCGAGGATGAAGATGTCGCGGATGTTCTACTACCGTCACGGGGGCAAGACCCACGGGCCGGTCAGCGTGCGGGAGCTGCAGGAGATGGCACGCGATGGGAGGCTCGACAAGGCGGATCGCGTCAAGGCCGACGATAAGGACAAGCCGTATGTAGCAGGGACCGTTAAGGCCGAAGAAGACGATTACCGACGTATTGATCTTCGAACCCCCCGATCAACGCGGTCGCATGCCTCGACCTGGAACTCCCTGCAACGAACTTCAGTGGGACCGGGATGAGCCGAATTCGCATCCCGATGGCGATGGTTGAACGGTAAACACCGCAGCGCGAGCGAACGACGGAGTCGCCTTGAAGCGTAAGGATGCCAAGATAGCCAGCGGACGCGGCAAGCGTGGGGTAATCCGGGCAAAGAGCTACCCGGCTCCAATAGCGCCGGCTCACCTGGGCGTCGCGCTCACGTCGCACTGGCCGATTGTCGGGCTTGCGCTGGTCACGCTGCTGCTCAAGAGCTTAATCTACGCACCGCTTTCGATCTGGCCTGTGGCGTTCGTGTGCCTGGTGCCGTGGGTGATCGCGATCGGCACTGCCAGTGAAGCACGTCGGGTCTACGTCTACAGTTATCTGCTTGGCGTGGCGTTCTTTTTGCTCAACCTGCGCTGGCTGTATGTGGCGGCCGGGCCGTGGTATGTGCCGATGGCCGCGTATCTGGGGATTTATTTTCCGCTGATGGCCTGTCCGCTGCGCCACGTGGTTCGCCGTCGCAGGCTGCCGTTGGGCGTGGTCCTTCCTGTCATCTGGACAGGCTGTGAGATGCTGCGTGCGGTGGCCTTTTCCGGATTCCCGTGGTTTTTCCTATCGCACAGCCTGTACGAGGTTCTCACGCTGGTGCAGATCTGCGATCTGGTCGGGGCGTACGGCGTGTCGTTTTTGGTTACCGCCGTCAACGGGGCGATCGCGGACGTTGTCCTGGCCGTGATCGCCGCGCGGTCGGCATCGAAACCCGCTCCGAATAGACGCCAGGCGCGGGTCAGCGTTGTGTTCGCCCTGGTCCTGCTGGCGGCGACGTGCGTATACGGGCGGATTCAGCTTCTTGCCGACACGTCGCGTCCGGGGCCGCGGATCGCGGTCATCCAGGGAGACTACCCTGATTCCATCACCGGTCCCGCGACCGGTGGGTACAAGAAATCCCAGCAATACCTGGCGATGATGGCAAAGGCCGCCCAACAGGAGGTGGAACTGTACCTGCTGCCGGAGTCGGCATGGCCGATGTTTCTGAACGCCGAATTCCGCCACAGCGATCCATCGATTGTCCGTCGCTCCAAATGGCTCAATACACTCTTTGGCGGATCAGATCCGAAAGTTGATCCGGAACGGAGCTTCCGCCGGCACCAGAAGATCTCCACCGATAGCTTTCAAAAGCTGCAAGCATTTGCGACGGGCAATAAGGCTTACATCGTGGTCGGAGCGGGCTCGCTCTTCCCATCGCTGTATGACCTGCTCGCGGACGTCCGCAACTACAATTCGGCTTTCGTTTTTTCTCCGCAAGGCGGAGAGCCGGAGCGCTACGACAAGCGTCATCTGGTGTATTTCGGCGAGGTCATACCGTTTCGATTCGGCCGGTTGCGCCCGCTCTATTTTTCGCTGAACGCCATCACGCCGTTTAGCGGGCCGAACAACTGGGAATTCTCGCTTTTTCCCGGTGAGGCATTCCGGATTCTATCGATGCGGGCCGCGTCGCAACAAGGTCAGGCATACCGCTTCGCAACGCCGATCTGCTACGAAGACGTCATGCCGTACGTCAGCCGCAGGTTCACCGCCGGAGATGGGGACGGCAAGGAGGGCAAACGGGTGGACTTCCTGCTGAACATCAGCAACGACGGTTGGTTCGGGCGCGGCGGGCAGCAGGCCCAGCACCTGGCGATCTGCGTTATGCGGGCGGTGGAAAACCGCGTCGGCGTCGCCCGGTCGGTCAACACCGGCATCAGCGGGTTCATTGACCCTACGGGCCGGCTTCATGATCTGGTAGGGGCCGATCGTTCACCCGATCTGGGATACGGGTTCGGCTATGCGGTGAGCAACATCGTTGTCGATTCGCGGTTCAGTGTGTACAGCCGATATGGTGATTGGTTCGCCTGGGCTTGCACGTGTCTTTGGCTGGTGTTCTATTGCGATTATTTCCTCGTCCGCGCGCTCGCTCGCCGGGCGGAGGAGAAGATGGAGAGCCGGTGATGCACCAACGGGACGCGGCAATCTTGCTTCCATTGTTCGTCGTGGTTTGCCAGGGATGTGTCACCCCGCCGCCTGCTCGATCCGACGCGTTGGCTAAACCCGCCCATTACAGGCCCCGCGCGATGGAGTGCCTCAAACGAGGGCTGCAGTACAAGTACAACCCGGCGGTACGCGTTCAATCGGTGGAGGCGCTTCAGAGCGCTGCCCCACAGGAGGCGCTGCCGTGGCTTCGGGCTGCCGTGCGCGATGAACACCCGAGCGTGCGCTTCGCGAGTTGCGTGGCCGTGGGCCTGTTGCAGGACCAGGTCGCGAGCCAGGCGGTCGTCGCGTGCCTCCATGATCCGGACCCCAGCGTCCGACTGGCTGCGGTCTTCGCCTGCCACAGACTGGGTGACACCGGGCATACGGGCGAACTGGCGGACCAACTGTTGACGAATGAAGATCCGCTTATCCGTCGTAACGCCGCGTTGCTTTTGGGGCTGCTGGACGAGCAGGGCGCGGTAAAAGTGCTGGCCAAGGCGATGAAGGACGCCGACGCGGGGGTACAAAACCACGCGTTGGAAGCGATGGCCGTCCTCGGTGTCGAGGAGGCCTCGCAGCAGCTTTGTTTCCTGGCCAACTCCGGAATCGGTTCGCAGGAGGTGTTCGCTGTCAACGCCCTGGCTCGAACCGGCGATGCCAGGTTCCTTGACACCTACCGCCTGAAACTCGACGGCGCAGTCCATTTGGAGACCCGATTGGCTGCGGCGCGGGCGCTGGGCCTTTTGGGGCACGGTGACGGGTTCGAGTTGGCCCTTCGGTCCCTGCGTTCGGGCAGGCATGGTCGTGTAGATCCGGAGGATTCTCCCGAAGCGAAGCGGCTTCGCATCACGACCTTGGCTGCCTCGGCGCTGGGTGCGATAGGCGATCCGGCTGCTCTGCAGGCACTGTCGGATCTGATCGAAGACAACGACGACCCGCGGGTTCAGGTCAGCGCCGCCAAGGCCATCATCGAGATCGTCGGGCGGCAAAGTGTGTGGCCTGAACCGCCTGCGGCCAACAACCCCACGGGCAGGCGGTGAGCCGGGATGCGCTGGTCAGTTTTCTTAGGGATAGCCGTCGTGACGGTCACGCTGCAGACCACGGTTGCTCATTACATTGAACTGGCCGGCGTGCGACCCGATTGGGTTTTGATAGTAGTGTTGTTTTACGCGTTTCATGCCACTTACCCGGCAGCGGTCATTGGCGGTACGGTGATGGGGTTTATCGCAAACCTGATGACCAGCGAGCGATTGGGGCCGTTTATTGCGGCATACGGCGGCGCGGCGTTTCTAGCGTACATTGTGCGCGACTATCTGTTCATCCGCCACGGCAAGGCGCAGTTCATCGTGGCCCTGGTGATAGCCGGACTGGTCGAATTCGGGTGGGTCGTATATCGAAGCGTTTGTTATCCACAGGCTGCCGTCGGCGTCGGCAAGGTGATGTGGTTGGTCTTGGGCCAGGCGACGTACACTGCCGCCTTTGCCCCGCTCATTCACGGCCTTTTGCTGAAGGTGTCTGGAAGGTTGGGTCTTAGGACGCCGCGCTACGGGTTCAAAGGTATAGTCAGTGTGGCACCGGTTTCCAACCGGTGAAGAACATGGGTTGAATACCCGTGCCACATGTTGAAGACCCGCGCCACACTACCGGCGAGTCGCCGGTGCCACACTGGGATGAAGGACCGGTGTTTGAAGCTCGCTTGAAAATTGCGCTGACCCTGTTTAGCGTCGTGTTGCTGGTGGTCATCGTCCGTCTGGTAGAACTTCAGGTGGTCCGGGCGGATCACTATCGACAACGGGCCGAGGAAATTCTCCTCCATGCCCCGCAAACCCTCCCCTTTGCCCGCGGGCGCATCGTGGATCGGACCGGCGAGGAGTTGGCCTTTGACAAGCCGTGCTGGGAAATATGCGTCGATTACAGCGTCATCGCTCTGGAGCCGGACCACGTGAAAGCGCACGTGAGGCGATGGAAGCGGGCGAAACGATACCCGGCGGCCCAGGACGACGCCGAGGTCGAGGCCGCCTTTCGTACGGAGGTGGAGGGCATGTGGCTCGAGCTCGCAGCGTTCGATCACGTCGATAAGGGCCAAATCCTGGAACGCGCCGGGCGGATTCACCAGCGCATCCAGCGCATCCACCGTAGCGTATCGCGGTACTGGGGGTTCGATCGCGAGGTGCGCGAGGAGCGGCTGGCCCACGCGGTGATAACGAGCCTGCCCAACGACGATCAGATCAAAGCGCGTGAGCAATTCCGCAAGTACCCGTGGGTCCACGTCCGATCGTCCACCGTCCGTGCTTACCGCGACGCAGAACCGTTTGCCCATCTGCTAGGCCGCCTCGGGGCGGTGGATCAGCATGCCCTTAAGAACGATCCTGACCGCGACGATGAGTTCGCGCGTTATCTGGGAACCGAGGTCGTCGGCGTGTCCGGCGTCGAAAAGCTAGCTGAACGGCGATTGCGAGGCCGGCGCGGGCAACTGATCCGAGACAGGAACGATGAAATCGTCCCGGACGGGTTGATCGAGCCGGTCAACGGCGAGGACGTCCGCCTGACGATTCGGGCCGACCTGCAGCGCCGGCTCTACGCGCTGTTGGGTGAAGCCGCGATTCACCGGCGAGTCGCCGGTGCCACAGCCACCCCTGAGGTCGCCGGTGCCACAGCCACCCCTGAGGTCGCCGGTGCCACAGCCACCCCTGAGGTCGCCGGTGCCACAGCCACCCCTGAGGTCGCCGGTGCCACAGCCACCCCTGAGGCCGTCGGCGGCTCGATCGTCGTGCTCGACGCGGTCGGTCGTGAGGTGCTCGCGCTGGTGTCCTACCCGTCATACGACCCCAACGCCTTTCGCCGAATCTACGCCGACCTGCGCGATCAAACGCAAACCCTGCCGCTTAGATTCCGCGCGGTCTCGAACATGTACGCGCCCGGTTCGATCGTTAAGCCGCTGGTTTGCCTGGCCGGGCTGGATACGGGACGCATCACACTCGACACCCAAGAAACGTGCACGGGCTATCTGTTCCCCGACAATCCCAACGCGCCGGCGTCGAAATGCTGGCAGATCCACGGGACGAACATGCGTAAGGCGCACGGCACCATCGATGTGGTCGGCGCTCTGCGGGGCAGTTGCAACATCTTCATGTACCATTTGGGTCAGAAACTGGGCGTCGACACGCTCTGTAGCTACTTCGACATGGTTGGCTTTGGTCGCGCGACGGGGATCGGTCTGCGCGAGGAGGCCGTCGGCCTCAACCCCACGCCCGGGTGGATGGCGTGGCGGGGCAAGGCGGTCACGCCCGGCATCAACCGGCTCCTGGCGATAGGGCAGGGCGACCTGTTGGTGACGCCGTTGCAGGCGGCGAACCTGACGGCCGTCTACGCCGGCGGGAAGTATCGTCCAATACGTCTGCTTAAAGACGATGATCCACCACCCGAATGGACGCTTCCGGGCGCGCCGCACCACTGGGCGGCCATTCGGCAGGGTATGTACGAGGTGGTCAACCACCAGGACGGCACGGCCTACAAGTATGCTTACTTCGAGCATGACGGGTATGCCCTGTGCGGCAAAACCGGAAGTGCGTCGGTCTATCCGCGCCCGACCGAGTATACCGTCCGCTACAAAGACGAGGACGATGTCGAACGCGTCGCGCACATCCCGGCGGGGTCGCGCAGCGATGCGAAGCAGCGGTTCGAGTACCGTTTTCGGGAACAGGGCTTTGAGCCGACCGGGTTCGAGGTCAGCCGGCGCTGGCCCGCAAACGTTTCACCGGATCAGAAGTGCTCTCACGCCTGGTTCACCGGCTATCTTCAGGCGATCGATTCGCACAGGCGACCGATCTGGTCGAAGACGCCGCGTGTCGCGTTCGCCGTTATGCTCGAGTACGGCGGCAGCGGCGGTCGAACCAGTGGGCCGGTCGGTCGCGAAGTCGCCCGGATACTGATCGAGACGCTGGGGCCGAACCTCGATCCCGACGCGCCGCCCCAAGCGGCGAGACAACCGTGAAAGCCGCAACGCGCAGTTTAACATTGCCCGGCTGGACGATCCTCGGCGCGGTCACCTGCCTTTTCCTGATCGGGCTGGCCACCATCTACGTGACCGATACTCACGTCCGCCCCGGCCATGACGGACCTTATAACGCCAAGAAGCAGCTCATCTTCATGGCCGGCGGCGTGGTGGCCGGCGCGTTCGTGCTGAGGATCGGCTACCGTCGCATCGGCCGCCATGCTTATGCGATCTTCCTGGCCGTCCTGGTGTTGTTGATCCCGCTACTGATCGCCCGCATGACGCACACCACGTTTGGCGGCTTGATCCCGTCGCGCCGAAACGCCTACCGTTGGATCCAGCTTCCTGTGTTCCAGCTTCAGCCGTCGGAGTTCATGAAGATCGCGTACATCCTCGCCCTGGCCTGGTATCTGCGCTACCGGCGAAACTACCGCCGTTTTGGCGGGCTGGTGCGTCCGCTGCTGGCGTCCGCGATTCCTCTGATGCTGATTCTGCGCCAGCCCGATCTGGGAACATGCATGATCATGCTGCCGGTGCTGTTTATCATGCTCTTTCTGGCCGGGGCGAAGAGTTCACACCTGGCAATCATCCTTGCCATCGCTCTGGCGGCGGCCCCGCTCGCCTGGGCGCAAATCCACCGTTACCAGCGTCTGCGAATCGCCGCGGTTCTGCTCCAGTCTGATAGCCTGCGCGAGGCGATCGCCAAATCGCCCCACGACCGGTATGCGTTTCTGGCATCGAAGCGCGACGCGGTCGAATGGGCTGCCAGTTCTGGGTATCAGCTCCTCGCGTCAAAAACGGCCATCGGCAGCGGAGGCGTGTTCGGCCACGGGTGGGGGAGGGGACCGTATGTTGAGCGCCAATTCCTGCCCGACCGGCACAACGATCTGATCTTCGCGGTGATCGCCCATCAGTGGGGCATGATCGGGTGTCTTGTGGTCCTTGCCGCTTACGCGGCGATCATCGTCGCAGGCGCGGTGATCGCCTCACAGACGCGCGAGCCGTTCGGCCGGTTGCTCGCGGTGGGCGTCATCGCACTGCTGGCGACGCAGATCACGATCAACATCGGCATGGCCGTGGGGCTGATGCCCATTACCGGCATGAACCTGCCATTTGTCTCGTATGGCGGCAGCAGCCTGCTGAGCAACTTCCTAGCCTGCGCACTGCTGATCAGCGTGTCGCAGCGCCGGCCGTACTTGCTCTCGCGCAGGCCGTTCGACTTCATGCCGCGCCGAGTCCGTCGGCTCATCTACGATGCCGAGGTCTGTGCTGAAGAGTGACATCGAAAGAGCGTCACGATTGCGGGTAGAGCGAAGTCATAGGTAGAGCAAAGTCATGGGTAGAGCAAAGTTCCACTTTGCTCACGGGCCGTGTATCGGTCCTCACCGGGCAAACATAAGATCTGTGCATAGAGCAGGCTCCGTTTTCGTGTAGATCATTACGTCACCCACGAGGCCTGTCTGCGTGCGGACACGTACAGGCAGGGGTGACGCTACACGAAAACGAAGAATGCTGTAGCCCAGCGCGGCTCCGCCGCAGCCAAAAATGCGCGCAGGAAAACAAGAATGTCCAGGATAACAGTGTAGGAATCTTTACCCTCCCACGTACTTCTGAACATAACGTTTACCCGGCGGCGTAAGAGCGTGTGTGAGAACCGGAACGAAAAACCGAGCCGCGACAGTGAGGGAGCGGTCTTCCGCGGATGATACCGCACCGCTTCCTTACGGGCGCAGCTCGGATAAGACCTCTCGCAACCGCTCTACGGCGTGTTGAATCGCAGGTGAGCGCACATGTCGTCGCCGCACCGACGCCAGCGGGTGGAGTTTGGCCGTAGCGACTCAGCAATTCGTTTTACGTTTCGACCTGTCGACACCGATGGCGCGCCTTCACCGCCCAGGATCGCGGGAGCGACATAGACATAGGCCTCGTCGATGAGCCTCCTGGAGAAAAAGGAGCTCAGCACCTTGCTCCCCCCCTCCACCAGGATGTTGGTCGCGTCGCGTCGCGCCAGTCGCCCAAGGGAGTCGCGAACGTCGATCAGGCCCCCGCGAGAACGACATCCGACGACCTCCACACCGGCCGCCGACAACCGGCGGGCTTTCTGCGACTTGGCCTGGCCGGTTGTGGTCATGATCACAGTCGGCGCGGAACCGACCGACCGCACGAGTTGACTTTCGAGCGGTGTTCTCAGTTGGGTGTCGAGAACGACCCGCACGGCGACGCGCCGCAGCCGCACACCGCGCGCGGTCAGCATGGGATCGTCCGCCAGTACGGTACCGACCCCGACCAGGATCACGTCCACGCGCCCGCGCAGCCTGTGCACCTGCTTGCGAGAATTCTCGCAGGAAATCCACTTGGAATCTCCGGTGACGGTGGCGATCTTGCCGTCCAGTGTTTGGGCCCACTTGGCGATTACGTATGGGCGATCGTGCAGAATCCGCGTGGCAAACGGCGCGATGCGCAGCCGGGCCTCTTCTTCGCACACGCCGACATCGACGACGACTCCCCCCGAGCGCAACCGCTGAACACCCTTACCGCTGACCTGCGGATTGGGATCGAGCGTCCCCACTACGACGCGCCCCACGCCCACCTCGATCAGAGCGTCACAACAAGGCGGCGTCTTACCGTGATGGCAGCAGGGCTCGAGGGAGACATACGCGGTGGCGCCGCGAACGGGCCTGCGGCACGAGGCCAGGGCGTTGATCTCGGCGTGGGCCATACCGAACCGGCGGTGGAAACCCTCGCTGATCACACGCCCGCTGCGGGCCAGCACACACCCGACCAGCGGGTTCGGCTCGACGAGTCCCTCCCCGCGTCGAGCCAACGCGATTGCCCGCCGCATCAAACGGATGTCGATCTCGCGATCGGGCGTGATCGGTCTGGTGTGTTTCGTCGGCCTTTTGCCCGCCATCATGGATCGCCGCGTCGATTGCCCTGCAATCGTCTCGTGGACGGCGTCGGACCGCGAGTGAACCACAGATTCAGCAACAAGATCGCCACGCCGCAAACCAGCAGGGCATCGGCGACATTGAAGATCCAGGGCCAAGCGTCAAAGCCACCAACGAGCGGAATCCATGTGGGAAGCCTCGGCAGGAACTTGATGAAATCGCGCACGACGCCCTGACGCGTCGGCTCGCCGATGATCTGGTCGGCGGGGATGGACCTTGGGTTGTGTCCCTCAGGCCAGGATCCGATCCAAACCGATCCGTCCGGGCCGGTCTCGACAACTCTTCCAATGTGACGGTCGACCTGACCGGCTTCGGTCATGACCTTCACCACGTGCGCTTCGACGAAGACGCGGTCGTACAGGTTGCCCAGCGCCCCCGCAAGGATCATGCCCAGGGCCGCGTGCAGTATCCGCTGCCGAGGGGTGCTTCCGTTGAACAGGAACAAGACGAAACCCAGGGCGGCGAACGACGCCACGATGAAGACCCACACCAGCCCGGCTCCAAACCCAAAAACCGCGCCGGCGTTGAGCGAACGGCGAAACTCCATGAAGCCTTCCCATACGGGCATGGGGTGGTCGGCATCAAGCGTAGAGAAAGCCCATGCCTTGGACCACAGGTCCACCCACAGACCCGCCGCCGCCACGATCCACAGCCGCAGATGCGACCTCCCGTCGCGCAACGCGGATGCGAAGTTGGAACTGCGTGGATTGTCCGAGTTATCCGAATCAGCAGTCATGGTGTACGGGAGATCACGGGGCCATACCTTGCTCGCGCAGGCGCGCGTACTCGATGCAGTATCTCGCCCAGGGTTTGGCGTTCAAGCGTGCGATCGAAATGGGACGATGGGTCGCCTGACACACACCGTAGGTGCGGTTCTCAATGCGCCGCAGTGCTGCGTCAATCTCCCGCAACATGGCCCGCTCGTTATCCATGAGCATGAGGTCGAATTCCTGCTCCCAGTTGTCAGAGCCAATATCGGCCATGTGGATTGGCATGGTCGAGCGCTCTCCCCGGTCGCCGCGACGCCGGTCGAACGCGTCGGTGTTGAGGCGCTGCACATCCTCGATGATCTGCCCGCGTCGCCTAAGAAGCGTTTCCTTGAACTCGCGCAGTCGTTTGTCTGACAGACGCGTCTTGGGCATCTTTTTACCCGGGTCGGCGAGTCTGATTGCCTCAGACGCGGTCTTCTTCACTTTCACCGTTGTCTTCTTGGTGCCGGGTGTTTTCTTCCCGGCGATCCTCTTGGGGAAGCCCGTGCTGCCCGGTGCTGCTCTTGACGACGACTTCGCCCGAGTGGCTGATCGGGTCGTCGATTTCTTGCCCGACTTGCCCGGTCGAGCGGTCTTCTTTCGAGTGGATGACGACGCCGATGATGCCTTCGCCTTACGCTTAACGCCCTTTCCGGCAGCGCGGGCCGTCGCGGGCGTCTTGCCCGCAGGCCTGGCCTTGTTGCCGGTTGAGGTCTTGCCTTTCATAACCCGTTTGCGTTTCGCCACTCGCCTGCCTCGCCATCCCGAATGAACGTAACCTATTGTTAATAATGATCTAACGAGAGGCCAGAACCCGCAGTATAAGCTACGAGGGACGCGATGTCAACCGCCCGTGTCGATCGAAACCCGAAGGAAGGGTGAGCGTTAGGATTGTGGGTAGAGCAAAGTTTCACTTTGCTCAACGGCGTTGAAACGGGTGCCAGAGGACAAAGAGGATCTTCGCCCTCCCCCGCACTCCTCAAGTTGACGCTCACTCCCGCCGGAAGAAGACCTCAACGAGCGCCCGGTGACGGATTACGCCATCGATTTGAAACACAACCGCGCCGTCCGATTCCCGGGCGACGCGCCGATGGACGCGGTGATCGACGTAGACCCACACCTCGCTGCCCAGCCCGCCCAGAATCCTGAACGCCGGCGAGTGGCGGGGCCGGCTGCTTCCGTCTATGACGAAACGGACCACTCCGCCCTCCGGCTCGAGCGTGTAGCAGCCCGCGCCAAAGTCAAAACCGGGTTGTCCGGCGTCGCCGCCTACACCAGTGATAAGCCGGCCGATTTCCATACCAAGGTGCGCCGGCTGATAGTAATCCCAGGCGCGGCCGTCGGTATCGCCTTGCCAATCCTCGCCCGCGTTCGTGACCGTGATATGGCACGCTGCGGTATGGTGTTCTTCGGCCGAAGATGGAGGCATCGCGACCAGTTGAGTCACGCCGGTCGCCGAATCCAGCGATTTCTTCACAATGTGGGGCCTGTCAGCGGGTGGGAGCGCGAACACGAGTTGGGCACCGCGCGGGCTGGTCTGACAAACCGTGGCGTACGTCGGAGCGCCGCTCTGATCGCCGCCGTTGGCCGCACCCGCAACCGCTGCGTGATCCTTCCAACCGGGCTTGCCACCCACCGATACAACCATCGCCGACGCCGGACCGAGGCCCTTGGCACTGGCCGTAGAGTGGCGGATCCGGGCATAAATCTGGCCTGTCGGATAGACCGTATACGTCAGATGTCGGATCGCCTCGGTTGAGTCGTCGGCGCCAAAGCCCTGCGAGGCATAGAGCATGCACTCCACAACCACGCGGACCGGCGACATCTCCACGAGGCGTTGGCGGGTGCTGAAGGTTATGGACTTGGTCGGTTTGGCTTCACCATCGGCAGGTCGGCTTCCGTCAGATCGGACGGTCCAGGCCGGACTCGGTCCCAGGACGGTGTTTCGGACCAGGTTTCCAAGCCGGTCAGGATCGTTGACCAGATCAAACCAGGCAACGATCTGCCCGTTGGCAAACGTCAACTCGAATTGACCGCCCGAGCCGACGTTCCAGTGATGCCCCTGTCGCTGTACGTACATGCCGCCGTCGGTGTCCCTTGGGTCGCCGAGCAGACTGACCACATTGCCGGCTAAGAGAATATCGTCGATACGGAACTCGAGCACGGCGTCGGCGTTCGGCGATCGCAGCCGGATTTCGCGTATGTCGTCGAGCGGCACGCGTTCACCGGGCTGGGCCAGATCCAGCTCGATGGGGTTCCATCCCCGCTTCAGGGCAAGGGTGGTCGCCGACACCGCTCGGCTTTCTCCCCACCCGCCGGCCAGTGACAACTGCAGCCGTGCGCCGGGCGTGGTAGCGTGAAGATTGACAAGAAGCAGGTCGTAGTCGCGCCAGTCCCGTTTCAGGAACCAGTCTGTTGACGTGTCAGCGTTGATCACCAATGCGTCGTCCGGCCCGCCCAACCGAACGCGCAGGCAGGATCGCCCCGTGGGTCCATGGCCGCTTCGCCGATCAATCGCACACACCGCCTGGCCGGAGACATTGTCAACGCTGAACAGCGACGCGTGACGCCGGTCTTCGAAATCGGCGATGACCGCGAAATGCCCGCCTCGCAGTGCCGGGTAATGAGCCATGAGCCGATCCGCTTGCGTGAAGGCGGATGGCGGTGTTGGATGCAGACAACCCAGCGGCGAGCCGAGCACGCCGGTCGTCAAGACCACGACTATGCATCTCAATTCACGGGGGATGTGAACCATCTACGCACCCGCGGCACTCGTATGAAAGGAGGCGTCTCGAGCGAGGCGTAGTACACACGAAGAATCGTGAAACCGCAAGCACGGAATCAGAATCGGCATAGGCAGGGCGGCTCCATCGCTCACCGCCCCGGAATGTGGGTAGAGCAACGTTCCACTTTGCTCAGCAGCGTGGAAGCCGCGTGAGTGCCCCTTCATCGCGTCGCGTAGCGATGGGTGGGGGACGGAGCGTGGTTGTCAGGCTACAGCGTTCTTCGTTTTTCGCGTAGCGTCACCCCCGGTGGGTGACGTAATGATCCGCACAGCGCCACCCACAGGGGGCGGCGCTACATCCGCTGGACGAAAACGGAGCTTGCTCTAGTCCGAAGTTCCGGCGGTTACCGAGGCCTCTCTCGCGTTGAAATCGGGCCCTGCAGGGTCGAGAGGGGCATTTCTAGCAGAGTTGTGCAGTGTAATATGTAGTCATGTATTTTGTCGTTGGAATC
>Ga0114922_10002326_pt1 | contig 17811 bp, 10 predicted proteins | sample AartaG_FD_100975 | JGI IMG/M metagenome (GOLD analysis project Ga0114922, IMG submission 100975) | Deep subsurface microbial communities from Aarhus Bay to uncover new lineages of life (NeLLi) - Aarhus_00045 metaG | ecosystem: Environmental > Aquatic > Marine > Oceanic > Sediment | place...
AATTGCTAAGTTAACTGAACAGGTAAATAGAATAAAAAGACAGTTTAGAGCGAATATCGGCCAAGCCATAAACAACAAACGCAGCCGCTGGATGGAGGAATTGGCAGAAAATACAACCAGAAAACAAAAAATATCGCTTGGGGAGTTCTCCAAAAGTTTTGGCCGGTTGAGCCGCCATCCGGTTTTCGGGATACCAATATTACTATTCTTTTTGCTAACGACATTTTTGCTTGTGGTCCATGTCGCCGGTTTTTTGGATGAAATACTCAGTGCCACGTTACTCGACCCTACGATCGGGTTTATTGAAGCATTCTTCAAGGCCGAAGACGGAAGCATAAAAGCCCAGTTCTGGTACGACTTTCTTGTGGGCCATTACGGGATTTTGACACTGGGTTTATTTAACGCTATAGTTACAGTACTTCCTATTCTTTCTGTGTTTTTTCTTATGTTTGGTTTTCTCGAAGACATAGGTTATATGCTGAACCTGTGTGTTTTAGTTAAAAGAATTTTTGGTAAGATAGGCCTAACAGGCAAAGCAATTATGCCGCTGGTTTTAGCCCTTGGATGTAAAACGATGGCAACGCTTTTCACGAAAAGCCTGAGGAGCCGAAAGGAAAAATTTATAGCTGTTTACTTAATTGCCTTTGCCATACCCTGTGCCGCCCAATTGGCTATTGACATGGGGATAATTGGAAGACTCGGAAATTTGCGGCTTTTAGGATTTCTGATTGCTTACGGAACACTGGCAATTGTTGAGATCGGCGCAGGATTCCTGCTTAACAAGACGATAAAAGACGATAAAAAAAGCGATTTTCTCCAGGAATTACCCGCTATTAGAATCCCAAACCCAAAGGCGATAATTGTTAAGACCTATTATCGATTGTACTGGTTCCTGAAAGAAGCACTTCCAATCTTTATTATTGCTGCAGCTGCATTGTTCTTCGTAGATAAAGTAGGCTTGCTTGATTTAATGAAAAAAGGATTAAGCCCGATTGTGGTTGGATGGCTTGGTTTGCCTCTTGACATCGTTGATGCATTGATACTCTCTCTTGCACGCCACGAGGCAGCGGCAGGTTTATTATTAGACATGGTAGACGAAGGTTCCTTGAATTTTATCCAGTGTGTAGTTGCTGTGACTATTACAACGATGTTTGTTCCCTGCTTTGCCAATATAGTTGCAATGTGTAAGGAGATGGGAGTAAAGACCGGCTTAGCTATGACAGTGGCCATAAACATGTCATCTTTCGTTCTGTCAGGTATTTTAAATTGGATTTTGGTATTCACTATTGGGAGATGGATATTGTGAACAAAAAACGAGAAAAAGATGAGCATATCGAGAGATTGTATTATATGAAAGAAGAAGGTGCCGATTTGATGGATGCCCTTAAAAATGCAATGAACTCAAACTTCGATGCTGCCATAGTCGTTGAATTGTCAGCCGATGATATGGTGGATTTGACAGATGATAACAAAAAAATCAAACTGACCGATAAGGGCGAAGTTTACGCAAGGCAGTTAATCCGTGCCCACAGGCTTGCCGAAAGAATGCTTTATAATGTTCTTGGCGGCGATTTTGAATCAGGCGCCTGTGAGTTTGAACATATTGTTACACCCGAACTTGTGGACAGTATTTGTATCTTGCTTGGCCATCCAAAAACATGTCCCCATGGAATGCCCATACCAGAAGGTCAATGCTGCAAAAAATCTTTTCGTAACGCACAAACTTCTGTCATAGCACTTACTGAATTAGAGGTAGGTCAATCCGCACGGATTGCCTACATTAATTGCAAAAGCGACCCACAGCTTCATAAAATGGACAATCTTCGTATAAGGCCGGGAGTAGTTGTTACCTTACACCAAAGATATCCCGCTTATGTGATTGAGTGTGAAAGTAGTAACATCGCGATGGACGAAGAGATAGTTGCCAACATCTGTGTGTGGCGAAGCCCCGAACATTTGCAGGCAGCCGGAAAAGAAGCAGGCGAAAAACACAGCGGACGGAGAAGATTTAGACACAGACACGGAGCCAGCTCGTAGCAAAAGTTTCTCCAAGATTGGAGGCCTGCTTTGAGGATTACATGGACAATGAGACTCCTCCGGTACATCGCTTCATAATAACGAAATCGGATTAACCTTCCTGACATCAGTATTAAGTATCCGGTGAGAAAGAAATCTGCTAATAATATAACCTTTTGTAAAATATAGGCTTATATTCATCACCGCATAAAATTCTCAACTCTTGTCACCATTTTGTCACTATTTTACACGAAATCAACCCTTCTTTTTCACTTGATTTAGATACCTAAAATCACGATAGATTGAGTTATGAATAAGGTATGGATCTATAAAAGAAAAGGTGTCAAAGGCTGGTGGATCGGCTGGTATGAAAGCGACAAACGCAAAGCAAAGTCCTTACCAAGTAAAGCTCTGGCCGAACATTTTCGACAAATAAAATATGTTCAGTTGAACTCTGACGTTTTTACTGGAATTGTTACCGTTGATTGGAACCAGATGCTAGACGAGTATGTGCACAGCAAAAAAGTAGCTGGTTCTGTCGAAGCTTCAATTTATGAAGTAGCCCTCACGCTACGTCATTTTGAACGGCTGGTTGGAAGATGTAACTCAAAACAAATTAAGCAAAACGCTATTGACAAGTACATACTCGAAAGAGGCAAAGAGGTAATACGTTCAACAGTCAATAAAGACATCAGAAACCTAAGAGCATTTATTAACTGGTGCAGGAAAAACAGATACGTAAATGGTGAAATAGAAGTTAAAGAATTGAAGGAAGATGAGAGGCCTGTCATATCCTTAAGTCACACTCAGATAAAGAAATTGTTATCAACTTCTAAACGCTATAAGACAATGTGGATGAGAATTCTGTTGGCTTTAGGCACAGGCCTTAGACTCCGTGATATTGAGATATGGAGGGTCTCGGATATTGATTTTGAAAACAGCTATGTTACTACAAGGAGCAAGAAGAGCAGGAAGAGTATGGGCTCACGGCCTGTCCCGATTCCTATCACGGCTGAGCTTAAGAAATATGTTTCCGGATTAGATGCTGAACAAGAAAATATATTTAATGATAATTTCAGCCGGTACAGATGGAAGCAGATACGTCATAAACTTGGATTGCATGATTTCAAATTTCATGATTTACGAAAGACCTTTGGTTCTGTCCTTGCTCAGCGCGGTGTATCCACAGTTGTCATACAGAAGTTATTAGAGCATTCTTCGCCAGATCTAACCAACAAAGTTTATACGAATGTCGATCCTGTCCTGCGCCAAGCAGTAGATCAAATACCGGCTGCTGATTGGCTGTAAGTGAACAATATTGCATCTACTCGACTGTCCGCATGTCGTAGCTTTGAGCCGGAGCACCGCAAGTGACAAAAGGGCTAACTGTCAAGCAGGAACTCATTGCTGAATAACGTATTACGGTAGCACACTTTAGTGTTGAGAGGCCTTTTTGGCGTCAATGCAAGGCGTCAGTTTGGCGAAATATCTTCGGATTGGAGCGTATAACGGCCTCCTGACTCATAGGCAAGAGGTGACTCAAGTGTAAATTCTCAACTTTTTGGCCTTGACAAGCAGGGGTACCTTATAACCGCACTCATCATTCAGCAGTATCGATACAGACTCTTAGAGTAATAATACTGAAAAATTGTTGAAGTTGAGACAAAATCTTTCTATTATTGGACTTGTAGCAAGCAGGAGTGTTTCAGTGAAGTGTATATGGGAAATGTCGGATAATATTTGCTTGAATTAGAACTGCAATGTGTAATGATTTAGTCTGAGATCAAAGATTGGGTATTGGATACCGGATGCGTTGCTCAATGTTGTCAAAATACTCGTGAACTGTTTACGAATTTCTAAGAAAGGGAACAGAACTGAATAAGGTGGTCTGGAAACAGAATGTTGGATTTGTTCTGAGTGTGGTTGTTGTTCTGTGCTGTTGTGGTGCCGGGGCGGCTGATGCTGATAAGAGTGCAAATCCGGAAGATACCTTGCGGCCGCTTGTGTTGTGGTATGATGAACCGGCGACCAAGTGGGAGGAAGCTCTGCCGATAGGCAATGGACGGCTTGGGGCAATGGTGTACGGGAATGTTAAGGATGAGCGGATACCGCTTAATGAAGACCGGGTTTGGGAAGGCGAGCCATATAAGCCGGTCGCACAATCTGACGGCCCCAAAGTATTGCCGAAGATTCGAAAGTTGATTTTTGTGGGTAAGTATCTGGAAGCTCAGAAACTGTTCGGGCCCGCGATGAAGATAAGGGATGAATGGGGATTCTCTTCGTATCAGTTTGTGGGGGATATGCTGTTGAGCTTTGCCGGGCATGAAAAGATCGAGAATTATCGGCGAGAGCTTGACCTCGATACGGCGATTGTTCGTGTTTCTTACAAGTCAGACGGCGTTACCTACGTTCGGGAATTGTTTGCCAGCCCGGTAGATCAGACGATTGTTATACGGCTGACGGCGGATAAGCCGGGGAGACTGTCGTTTACAGCCAAGATCAAAGGGGCACATAAGACAAATGCAACGGGTGAGGGGGGTGTTTTGGTTTTGCGGGGATCGACCGGCGGGCCGCTGAAATATGAGGCCCGGCTTAAAACAATCGCCCAGGGCGGCACAGCTACAATTGCCGAAGACGCCGTAGTGGTTAAGGACGCTGACGCGGCAACAATTTTGCTGGTGGCGGCAACCAACCTTGTGAATTATAAGGACCTGAGCGGAGATCCCCAGGAGCGGACGAAAAAGTATCTTGCCGCGATAAACAACAAGAGCTATGAGGAGCTTCGCAAGGACCATATCGCTGAGCATCAGCGGTTGTTCCGGCGGGTGGAGCTTAAGCTGGAAGCGACTGAAGTGAGCAAGTTGCCGACAGATGAGCGTTTGAAGAAGTTTGATGGCAATAACGACCCTGATTTGACTGCGCTTTATTTTCAGTTTGGCCGGTATCTTCTGATGAGTAGTTCGCGGCCCGGCAGTGAGCCCGTCAACTGCCAGGGAATTTGGAACGATAAGTTGCAGCCGGCCTGGGACAGTAGATATTGCACGAATATCAATGTGGAGATGGCTTACTGGCCGGCGGAGGTGTGCAATCTGGGCGAGTGCCTTGAACCTCTTGTGGGGATGATAAAGGATTGGTATGTTACGGGCACTCACACGGCCAAGCTGCACTATGGGGCCCGGGGATGGGTGCACCATTTTAATTCGGATTTATGGCGGATGACGGCGCCGTTTGGCGGAGGATATTTTGGCACCTGGGCCACAGCGGGCCCGTGGTGCTGTCAGCATCTGTGGGAGCATTATCTGTTTACCGGCGACAAGGACTTTTTACGAGAGGTTTACCCGATAATGAAGGGCTCGGCGATGTTTTTTGTCGATACCCTGCAGGAACATCCTAACGGGGACTGGCTTGTAACATGTCCGTCTAATTCACCGGAGAACTGGTACAAGATTGGGGACAATCCAAAGGGATGGGACCCAAAGATGTTTGAAAAAGGGCTGATAAGTACAATTTGTGCCGCGCCAACGATAGATATGCAACTTTTGCGGCATCTGTTTGCCAACTGCATTGAGGCGTCGAAGATCCTTGGCGTGGATGAGCAGTTTAGCAAGCAGTTGGCCCAGATGCGAAAGCGTCTTGTGCCCAACCAAATCGGCCAGTACGGTCAGTTACAGGAATGGATGGACGACTGGGATTATCCGACAGATCAGCATCGACACTTTTCGCATGTCTGGGGAATGTATCCGGGTAATGAGATATCAGTCCGGAAGACGCCGGAGTTGGCAAAGGCGGTTAAGAAATCACTCCAGATGCGGGGGGAAGGCGGCGTCGGGTTCGGGATGGCCTGGCAGACGTGCATCTGGGCGAGGATGTATGAGGCAGAAACGGCCCAACGGCTTTTCAATAATTTGATTCATCAGAATACTTTTTCGAATCTCTTTAATCATTGCTATAAGGTGCTAGTAGTTGACGGCAATCTGGGTGCCACAGCGGCCATTGCTGAGATGCTTATGCAGAGCCATGAGGGTGAGATTAATCTATTGCCTGCTATTCCAAAGGCCCTGAGTAAGGGTAGCGTGAAAGGGCTTCTGGCTCGCGGCGGATTTGAGGTTGATATTCAGTGGGCCAACGGCAGCCTTACCAGCACTTCTATAAAATCGAAACTGGGTAACGACTGTAGGATACGATACGGTGAAAAGGTGATTAGTTTTGAGACGAAAAAAGATAAAACGTACCGCTTTGACGGTCGGTTAAATAAGATATGATGGAGGAAAAGTCCCTCAATATGTCAAATACTCGGCAGTGTATTCTTTCGTTCTTGGCAAAAACAGGCCTTTTTGAGAGCATCTGTTCACCGATACGCGCCTGCATATTCTCTTTTCAAAGAGCATTCACTGGAAATTCAGCCGTTTGCTGTGGTCCCATTGGCCCTTGACAAGCGCACCTTGTCCCAATAAATTAATAAATTTTAACAAGGAGAATAAAATTGGACCCCCTTAAACTTCAAGAAATCAGCATGCATTGGATCGACCTGGTGATTATCGGCTTTTATCTGGTAGTAATTCTCATTGCCGGTATTTATCTGACTCGCTTAGCTTCGCGAAATATTGACTCCTACTTTCTTGGGGGACGTCAAATTCCCTGGTGGTTACTTGGCCTCTCTGGTACGGCGTCTTATTTCGACGTCAGTGGTGTCATGTGGACAATCGCTTTCTTTTACATCATGGGTCTACGCTTTATGTGGATTCAATTGGAATGGGGATTCGTGGTAATGCTGGCTGCCTTCGCTGCCTATATGGGCAAGTGGCTGCGCCGCAGCAATGTGCTGACAGGAGCCGAATGGATGAACATCCGTTTTGGACACGGTTCCGCAGGTGAATTTGCCCGCGTTTCCTACGCCATCTTGGCTGTGGTCATTGCGGTAGCTTTCATCGGTTTCGCCGAGTACGGCTGCGGACATTTCCTCCACATGTTTGTCCCAAGGTTTTCACCCCATACACTGGCTATCTTCCTGATGACAGCCACAGCGATTTACACCCTCTGTGCTGGACTGTTCGGAGTAGTACTAACCGATTTCATTCAGTTCTGCATCATTTTGCTCGGTTCGTCCATCCTGATCATAAAAGCGATCGGTATGGGCTCGTATGAAGCAATCGCCCGCGAAGTCCCCCCTGAGTGGTTTGGTTTCGTGCCCATGTGGAAATGGGACCATCTCAACAATTGGGAAATGACTAAAGGTTTTTCTTTGTTTCTTTTGATGGTTTTGGTTTGGTCCACTAAGGGGGTGCTTCTCGGGGCTGGTGGACCACAACAATTGTACGACATGCAAAGATTCCTTGCGGCACGCAGTCCCCGTAGTGCCGGCAAGGCCGGTATGCTATGGGGTGCAGCCTTGACACCGATGTTTATGCTCTCGGCAGCAGTGGCAATAATTGGAATTGTTAAGTTCGGTGGGAAATTACCCCACCCCGAACACCTATATCCTGTGGTCATCGGAACTATGCTTCCGATGGGAGTTAAGGGGCTGGTTCTGGCAGGATTACTCTCGGCGTTTATGTCCACCTTTTCCTCAACGGTCAACGCCGGTGCCGCTTATCTGGTTCGCGACGGATACCAGAATTTCCTGCGGCCGAAAGCCTCATCCAGAGAACTGATCTTTGTCAGCCGCATTTGCAGCGGACTGGTCATCGTTGCGGGCATTCTTGTGGGAATGCAGGCAAGTAACATCGATACCATTTTTGGCTGGATTATGATAACGCTCGGCACAGCGGTCTTAATGCCCAACGTGCTCCGCTGGTTCTGGTGGCGCTTCAATGGTGTAGGCTATGCGGTAGGCACATTGGCGGGAGTCTTTTCTTCGATTGCAGCAGCTATTTGGTTTGGTGAAACCAGGGTTTATATCAGCTTTCCAATTCTGTTCGGTATTAGCACGGTAACCAGCATTATCGCTTCTCTGTTAACCCCACCGGCGCCTATGGAAACGCTTAAAGACTTTTATCTCCGCATTCGGCCAGCAGGATGGTGGAGGCCGGTCAGGCGTATCATCCTTTCTGAGAACCCTGATATCCCAAGCGACTCCTTTACTATGGACATTTTAACCGTAATCATCGGTGTAACAGGCCTGCAGGCTCTCTACCTGATTTCTATTTACGCGTGCACACATCAGTGGCAAGCTTTCACCGTAGCTTTTCTAGTTGTGTTAGGCTGCGCCGTCGCACTGTATTTTACGTGGTATAAGTATCTACCCTCCAAAGATGAAGATGTTTAGCTGGTATGAAAAAAGGAACCTTCGAAAAAATTTTTAAAAGTGATGCAATTTCCAAGCGTGAGCGTGTTGAGCTAACGTTGAATCTTCAGCCTGTCGATCGCGTGGCCATACTTGAGCAGTTGAGTTATAATTTCGGTGTTATAGCAATGTACACTGGCAAGAAGATTGACGGCTTTGATTACACATTGGACGACATTTGTAAAGTTATTCGCAAAACAACGGACCTAATCATGCCGCTGGCCGAACCACGGGGAACCGCTTGAGTAACAACAGAAGACGGTTTTGTCATCCAGCACGACTTCTGGCACTCGGGGTACGTCAGTCGTCCCTTTTCAGATGAGGTCGGAGCACGTGACTGGCTGATCAATTTGACAAAGAAGATACGCCAGATTCAATATAACCCTGAGCCCAACTGGCTTACCAGCTCCAAAAAGCCCGGGGATTATAAGTTTGACCCCGTTAATGCTCGCCAGCAATACTATGAGTATATGACCGCCCTGCAGTATGGACATTGTTGACTTAAAGAATGCTTATCCCAACGTGGTGTGGGCGGGGGGGCTCGATGGTATCGAGTTGATGGAACACGGCAAACCTGAACAAGTCAAAGCTGAGGTCCATCGGCACATCCGCCAGACCAACGCGTTAAAAACAGGAGGCATGTTCCTTGCCACCGCCAGCGAGATTAACCCACTGGTGAAACCGGAAAATTTCAAAGCTATGATTCAGGCCGCAGGAGACATTAGAAACTCCGATTTTCGGCTGTAAAACAGAACTAATTAAATAAAGAGGACTTTCGGTCCTATTGTTCTACGAATGCAATATATTTGGGCAGCGCTCCCTGTACATGTTCAATTAATTTGTCGGCATATTTGTCCATCTGCCCCCGCCAGAGCCATCTGAGCAGTTTTTCGATTCGGTTCTTCGATAATTTATTGATGTCACCAAAACGCAAATCCTTCGGCAGCGCCTGGCTTTCTGCTGTGCTCAGCAAGCGGACTAGGCCAGCCACTGCCCCCATTGCCATATTTACAGGCTCAATTCCATAGGCCAGAGCCAGAGCCATTGTCCCGAATATACGGTCTTTATAAGCAAGCTTGCGCATTGGGTTCCGGCCAGCGCGGTCTGTGGTATCTGCCAGATATTGATTTGTCATACGCCCTAACAAATCCTCCGCATAGTTTCGGAAACCGGTTTTTGTAAAAAGGTTTTCGCCCAGCCCCTCGCAAGATCCCGGTGAGCCAAGACGAGCGGCGCGGTCTGCAGCAGGGGCGCGGCGAGCATATTTGTTTATCATAGCAGCACCCGATTCATTCAAAAATGCTTGGCGCGCGATTCTCATCAGGCCGGTATCGTCCTTGAGTGTGGTCATACGCCTGTAACCTTTCGCAGCCCCCAGATATGCCAGCAATGCATGAATAGCATTGTGGCCGTACAGCTTTGCCTCCTCGAACGGCAGCAGATCGTCTTTTTCGATAAAGACTTTTATGCCCGGCTGAAAAGCAGCAAGTTCACAACGGGTAACTAATATGCGATTAAATTCTTCAACCAAAATTGCTCTCTCTATGCCCGGCGCAATTGGGATTAATCCCAGTTGAGCTATTTCGGCGGCGTCAGTGACGGCCCTGCTCATCTTACCGATAACGGTGTTTAAATATTGGGCTGGATGTTGCAGCGAACCAACGGTTGCTTTACCAACGTTTTGGCTGAGTATTTCAGCGGCCCGGTTATTATTTTCCGCGGTATAGATTAGGGTTCCTTGCGGTGCCCCTGCCGCAGGGCCGGGGCTGCTCTGCAAACCTTGAGCTATCAAAGCAACTACGCTATCAACTCCACCAGAAGTATAAAACGAAACAGATGGGAGGGAGGTTACTATTTCCGTCGATCGGGCCAAAGCGCCCAGTAAAACCTTACGGTCGTTATCGATATGAGGGTTGAGTAATTCAATATTGTCAATCCTTGTAACTTCAATCCCATCAGCTTGTGCAATGTTGACAAAATAACTGCCGTTATTTGATTTTACGGCATCGACAAGCGCTTGGTCGATCTCGGCGACAACGATACGCTTGAAATTGCCACTACAAAACGCTTCGCTTACAAACAATCCCGCCTGAATGGGCCCAAACCCAAAACCGGTTAAAACGTGCTCTACCATGTTACATTATCTTCAACATTTTGATGCCTTGTATTTGACAAACATATTCCAATTGACGGCCCATATTGCCGTAAGCAATCATCCAGTGATGTCCCGTCCCAAACTGAGCGGTTTGTTCCAGAAAAACTTTGATTGTGCAAGGCAGCTTTACTTTAACGGGGATTCCGGGAAATACCATTTCAGCTTCGACTGCCTGTCCTATAGCATATGTTAAACGATACGAGTTCTTTTTGCCGCAAAGATTCGCCATAGTTATTTCTCCGGGTCCGGCCGGATACAAGCTAACCGCTCCCTGCCCCATCAAACGAACGGAATCCAGCGTAACATCTTCTTTGCCGCCCGCCAGAGATATAGCGCTGTTACCACAATGACTGAGTACACAGGTGTTATCGACATGGTCAACATCAAGTAAATCCGTATTATGCAACGGCGCTGAACCAATGTGGTGCATTAAGTAGGTCAAAATCAATGAGTTTATATCACCTTCACAGGACGTTACCACATCTTCCTCAGCCAACAGCCCGCACGCCAAGCAAACTTCACCCATCAAAGCCGGGTAACACCCTATCGCAACACCTGCTAAGCCGTTCTGCTTAACCCACTGCTTCAAAGCGAGCAAACTCATCATTGAACGCACGCCATCGGCATCGGCAACTTTGCATTTGCCCGTCCTTAATTTAAGTTTCTCCCAAAGCTTTCTGGCCTGCCGCCGGTCCATCTTGTCCCGCCTTTTCTGCAGTTCATCGGTACTAAGGTAAACCACAATCGGGCCGAAAATCTCTTTTACATCGTACTCGTGGAAAGCGACCTCAGTCATACCAATCGTTCGATGGCCGAGCATGCCCAGCCTCGAGCTTTTTAATCTGTTTAAGACCGCCGCAGCTTGGGCAAATTCAAGCACGGTTTTTTGAGTCTGCTCATTCGTCAACTCACCGAAAACAAATTTGCGGGGATGATTTAATTCAGTAAGAACCGAAATCAATTGTTGCGAACTGCACAGTGAACCGGTTTCAACTCCCGGAAGCCCCCACGCCACCAGAGGGACATTGACCCTGCTGATTACATCTATCGAGATATGGTCAAAAGACCAAGTGGCGGCTATCCAGCATATCACATCAATACCTGATTGGCAGAACAGTTCAGCTGCTTTTGCGCCGGTAGCGAGGTCATAAACCGGCGAATCAACAGATACAATCTCAAGGGGAAGTTTGCCGAGCTGTTGTTTTGCCTGTTCGAGCAGTTCCGGCGCTTTTTCATACTCTACCTCAAGTGGGGCGTAACTCACAACCAATCCAATTCGTGGTTTCATAACGTCGCTCCAATAACTTTTTAATTTCTCTACGAACTATCTATACTCTTTCCACGCTTCTATCATTTGTTCGACACCTTGCCATGGAGTATCAGGAAAGAGTGCATCTACGGGATGAAGGATAAAACGATCGGTCGGGCCAAGAATTTCAATGGCACGCTTTACTTCGCTGCAGATGCGAGCGGGATCGCCCGTGGCCAGACTTAGAGCGTTTGTTCCACCGGCCACCGCAATTCGAGCACCCAGAAGTTCCTTTACTTTTTCAAGTGAAATTTTGTCTTGTACCGGGTCTACAAAATAAAGGACATCTACACCGGCATCGGCCAGCTTCGGTCCGAGGACCTCTACGCCTGTGGTCATCACATATGCAAACTTCTTGCCATGTTTGTGTGCCAATGCTGCCAGTTTCGCTACATGCGGATAGACGTACTTGTCGAACAAACTCGGTGACCAGAAGTCTGTTGATGAGTACCAGCCGCGTTCGACAACCATATCTACACCGTCAGTCATTGCCGCTAATTCGGTTCGGGCGTAATCAGTTTTAGCAATAATCTCCGTAAGTTGCTCAAAGACCTGCGGAGTGTCAATAGCCATCATAATCGCCGCTTCTGTCCCGGTAAGCCATACTACGGCATCCATTCCGAATGCCGACCACGCCTGGACCAGCACACCCTTTTCATCGGCAAACCGCTTCACCTTGGCCATACGCTCAGCAAACCAGCTTTTGGCCTCGGAGTTCAGTGCGGCGTACAAATGCTTTATCATTGGCACGTCAGATGGACTGCTTACTGCGTGCTCAGCTGCGCGGGGAATGTTGTAGTCCTCGAACAGAGCTACATATTCAGGCTGAATCACCCAGCCCTGACCGTGATATTCGCCCGTCTGTCGGACCGCATGGCGAAGTGCCTCCGACGGAGTTTGATATTCACGAACCAGCAGCGGATACTGGTTGGCCTGACCAGCAGGGACTTTCAAATCCTGCCAGCTAACATCATCTGCCTGACTCCACGGCACGGAAACATCAAGGATATCATCAATGCCCAGCGAAAACCAGGTTTCGACGCGTTTGAAATCATCTTCCAACGTCCATGGTTTGGCAAGCGTGTGGATATGCTCCATTCGCTTAGAATACCAGTACTTGATTTTGTGCCCATCTCGCTGCCAGCGCAGATGCTCCGGTGCCAAAAAGCCGAAACACCATGCCGTACAAGGAGTATGGTCCTTTGCTTTACCTTCTATAGTAGCCAGAATTCTTTCTTTTGAAGTCATATGAACGTTTTCCTTTCTACCCAAGCAGGCTATTTCAAAGGTATATGGGCCGCAACTTTGTGGTAGGCGCACACAATATCACCAATATCCTCATCCGTTAAAACCGATGGTATGGACAGGATAGAGCTACGGGAAATAAGGTCATCCATAGAGGTCAGGGTGCCTTTGGCGTAATTGTAATTACTGTCTTTGTTGGCAGGATGACTCCAGGGGCTGCCGTCATCGCTTATACTGGTTTTGTTTACAAGTGAACTGTTGTTATAATAAATATGCAGGCCCCACTGGGTCATCGGAACGTTGCTGAGACCAACTTTCGGCGGGGCAATACCTTCGCAGCGCAGAGCCTTGACAAACTTTTGGCAAATATCACTGCTGGGAAATATGGTTATCAAGAATGGGCCGCTGTCACCTTCGGGATCGATTATGGTGCGAAATTTGATCCCTTCAATATCACTTAAGCCTTTTCTTATCTTATACTTTGCCGTGTTCATTTTATGAACTATCTTCGGCAGTTTGCGCAGTTGGACCCGCCCCATCGCTGCGGTGATTTCGGTCATTCTGCAGCCTTGGCCCCACAGTTGATACTGCTGGTCATTCGTATCCAGCCGCCCAGCGGCGTCCCTTGCATAGCCCATATCATGACAGGCGAAGATGCGGTTGTATAGTTGCTTGTCGTCGCAGACAATCATCCCGCCTTCTCCGGCGGTCATATTCTTATTCAATTGAAAGCTGAAGATGGCTATATCGCCATAGCTGCCTATAGGCTTGCCCTTGAAGGATGCCCCATTTGCCTGGGCGCAATCCGCCAGCATTTTAAGACCGTTCTCTGAAGTGATCCGGCAAATTTCATCCAATCTGCCCGGCGCCCCGCTCATGTGAACTAGAAGGACGACACTGGATTTGCGCGTTATCTTTTTCTCGAAGTCTTTCGGGTTCATACAGAAGGTTTCATCAATATCTACCAATACGGGAATAGCCCCGGCCCGCACTATCGCACTTACGGAGCTGACCCAAAAATATCCGGGCACAAGAACCTCTTGTCCCGGCCCAACACCCAGAGCCGCCAGCGAAATTGACAATGCCGCCGTACCACTGCTTACACCCAAAGCATACTTGCGCCGGCAATATTCAGCGTACTGGTTTTCAAATAAGTCTGTCTCATCAGTTCTTTCAAAACCATAATAGCGGAACGGACTTTTCCTTTTCAGTACGCAGCAGACGGCGTCAATTTCCTCGTGGTCGATAAAATGGCCACCGGGAAATTCCAGAGGCAAAGGCTTGTGCCTTACCGGTTCGCCTCCGTCAAGAGCCAGTTTCTCAAATTTCTCATTAGGATTTGCTCGCATAGCTGACATAATGTAATCCTCCAAAAAATACAGACAACACATCAATCGTTCACGGCTGTAAACAATCAAACCGCCTTTGCTCATTTTACTACCAACCCTGTCATGGTAGCCACTGTATATTACTTAACTTTCCAAAAACTTGGTAGTCCCTCATGATATTGGCAAACATTTTTTGCGTTGATATACTATGTTTAGCACCTGTCCCTCTGAAAAACCTCGGCCAATGTGAATAGGAGACCCCATACATTATAGACACATGCCCAGTTTTTGCGTAGATTGCAGGTTTTTTCACTTTGTCATAAAATTATTGTAACGAATCTGCACCTCTGTTGTATAGTTAGATAGATGAAGTTTATTTTAGTAGTCTGAAATGCGAATGAGGAGCTAATTGCTAGTGCTTGTTTTTCAAAAGGATAGGCACGTATTCACAGTGGTCCTGTTGACGCTTGACAAGCGCACACTGTAGCATTGCCCATATTGCCGTTCTGCTTGTCGCTCTCACTGCAGCCAAATCCGGCCACAAGGATAAAATCCGCTTTATCAAAAACTTCCTTCCAAACCTTTAATTTTGTGAAACCCTATAGATATTTCCCACTTAAACGGTTTAGCCGTCTTCCACAGATATTACTACACCTTTAATGCAAACTGACAAGTCACTTACCAAAGAACACCGCATTGGCAAGGCAGAACCTCATGTCTTTGCGGTTAAGCTAATCCATCAGCCACAAAGACGCGACAGTCTTCTTGACGATTTCTTCACTGCCGATAAGCGGCGTGCCGAATTGCTCGGAAAATTTAGGACAGAGGCTATGCCAGTCACCCCAATTCTCCGAGTATAGCCTGTTCACTTCATAGCCGCCCTTGAGCCCTATGGCATAGTCCTTATCAGTAGCGACATAGCCACAATTTCCGTTAGTGTACGCAAAGGTCATCGTATGCTCGAACGGGGCTTTGTCATCGATCCAAAGCTCATACTGACAGAACATTTCACCCGGCATGGTGACCAGGCACCAATCGCTTCCGAGCATAATAGCGTAAGCATCGAATCTTCTCATCGGCGGGGCCTGGCCTTGCTCGATCAAGCTCTTGAGTTTGCTGAGCAGGGCCATTTTGTTCGGGTCGTTTTTACTGCTTTCGGCCCATTTCTGCCAGATATCCATCGTGGGCACTTTTCCAGACGGCAGTTTGGTATGGGCCGAACGCACCTGCAGTTTATTCGCCTTGATCGGCACTGACTCGTCGATCGCCTTTAGAACAGCATCGCCGAGTTCACGCCCGGCTTTATCCGCAAGTTCATGCGTACTGCGAAGCGGAAAACCATTGATATTGCCGCAGCAGCCTTGGCCGAACATTGCGATAACGTTGTCACCAAGCTTATCACGTATTCGCGCCACAGATGCTCCCGGATAGTCAGCGCTAGTCAGCCCGCTTTTATGCGGAACGATCACTGGATGAGCTGCGGTCTCGAAGAGCACTGCCACCGGTTTCCCAGATTTCTTATTATCAGCCACCAGGACGTTGACCCAAGGCACATCAGCACCTTGTTTGTTAACTCTCATTGGAACCGTGCCGTCTGACATGACTTTGCGACGGTTAAAACCCACCTGTGCACGCGCTCGCCCGGACCGCAGCATTACGGGAACGGCGCCAGCCTTGGCTTCGGCGACGATCTCAACAATCGCTTTACAAGTATCATCGTTCCATTTGGCAACTTCTTTGGCCGGATCGTTAACAAGCCTGACCGACGAATGGGAATGACTGCAGTTGATAACCGTTTCCTCGATGCCCACCTCTTTGCGGATTGTCTTACGCAATTTGTCGCATACCTCAAAGTCAGTGCCGATAAAGTCAAGGCAAACGATTGCCAACGAACTGCCCATCTTGTCCTCTATGACCAGCGCACGAGCGAACAGCGGATCGTGCACACCGATGCTTTTACGGTCATAATGGGTAATGGTAAAACCAACCGGCGGAGTAACCTCCCTTTGCGCTGCTCCTGCTTTGAACCCCGGATTTTTGGTAGCAGCGAGACTTCTTGAAGCAACAATGAATAAACAAAAAATTGAGACCAAAACTAAAAATAAGTATCTTCCGCTTTTCATAAGACATAACCTCCTTTGCTAAAATTTCGACCATTTAATTGGCCATTGCCGCCTATCCCTGGAACTCCTGCTCGATTGTAACGCAGCAGCAGGACCAAAAGGCGGGATATTCCTTCGAAGTCAGCCCACGCGAAATATCCGCAACAGAGCGTTCGCACGATTCATCATCTGTCAAAAAAGTACTGCACTCCTTTAATTCACTCATCAGGTATCAGGGTGTTTGAAGGCGAATCGTGGTTATCCCGAAGGCCTTGACGGGTACCGTAACCTTATGCGCAGTGTTAGTCAGTTTTGTTTTATTCTCCTCCACCAAGTTCGTCCGGTACGCCTTCTTAATGGTCAGATGAGGCAGTGTCACCGTGGCCTCAACATTTTTGCCCTCGGTTTCGATGAGACGGACGATTATTCCCTCTGCGTCCTCAGCCCGTTTTAGCGTCAATAGAAGGACATTTGGTTTATCCACCTGGCAAAAGCTTATTTTTTTATCAAGCGTTCCTTCTCTTTTGCCGTTCACACCCACAGCAATGAGCGGATTGCCTATCGCCCAGCCAAAATCGCGTGGTCGGGCCTCTTTCCACCCTCCCTTATGCGTAGTTATGGAATAGCGGAATAACATATCAGCCTGCTGGACCGTCTCAAAGTTAGTGCAGAAGTTGGTGTTTATAATAAACGAGTACATATAACCTTTCGTAAGCTCACTCGGCTTGACAAATTCACGCCCGAAATCAGGCGGCGTCACGCCGTGATGCGCCTGCGAAACGTAACAAGGCCACAGCCCGCCAAACTCCAGGAGGTGCGACTCAACCGAAGACAAGGTTACGCCTATCTCTCCGTCGGTAACGTCTGCCCAGTGCTGCAGGGCATAGTAGTTGGAGTTCGAGCCCGGGAACTGGTCAACCAAAGGCTCGATGACCGAGTTGGAGCCTTCGAATCGGAAATCAGGATTGTCTATCTTAAAGGGAAAGGCAAAATAAATCTCCAGAAGCGGCGTGGAATCCTTCAAAACTCGATTGGCGAAATCGATTCGCTTGACCTTATCATACAGAATAATCTCCTGCGTTAGTTGCGGGCAGCCGGCGCCTTCGCCGGATACTACAAGACTTCCATAGACCGGGCCGTTTTGTCCCTTTCGAATCTTCGCCTTCTTTGGACTTTCTTGCTTACCGGTTTCTACCCATTTCGCTATGAACTGATTCAGTTTGTGCGGTGCGTCCCTGTCAACAAGCTCCCGCGAAAGTTGCTTGTCATAGATGCTTTCCACAGTGCCGGCCTGCGGATCGAGGGTAACCCTGAAGAAACGGTTTTCCAGACTGTTTTCACCTACAACGACGCTGCTTGAAAAAGATGCAACC
>Ga0114922_10002327_pt1 | contig 17809 bp, 17 predicted proteins | sample AartaG_FD_100975 | JGI IMG/M metagenome (GOLD analysis project Ga0114922, IMG submission 100975) | Deep subsurface microbial communities from Aarhus Bay to uncover new lineages of life (NeLLi) - Aarhus_00045 metaG | ecosystem: Environmental > Aquatic > Marine > Oceanic > Sediment | place...
CAGCCAGGTGAGCCATGTCCACAAAACCGATTTCCAGCTTTAGCGCGCCCGTCTGCAGGCGCGAGACGTCCAGCAGGTTGTCTATCAATTCCGTCAACCGGTCGGTTTCTTCCTCGATGACGGCCAGGCTTTCGTGGACTGTCTGCTTGTCCCATTCCGCGTCTTTCCGGTTCAAGGTGCCAGCGTAGCCCTTGATGAGTGCGACCGGCGTTTTGAGTTCATGCGAGATGACCGAGATGAAGGTAGATTTCATCTCCTCTGCCTCGCGGAAGCGGGTGATGTCGCGGACGCTGGCGGTGATGTTGACCAGCTTGCCCTCGTCGTTGAACAGTGGGCTGTAGGTGATGCCCATGGTCACGACCGAACCGTCACCGTGGCGGATGTCCCCTTCCACATAGAGGTGCTCATTAGCGGAATGAAAGACAGGCACATTGGCTTCGTCACACAAGTCCACGCCAGCCGGTTCGGCGTTCTCCAGCTCTAGTACGTAATAGCAGAAGCGACCCACGGCTTCCTCGGCAGAGACACCGCTCATGGCAGCCAGGGCGCGGTTAAAGACCGTAATGCGCCGGTCCGGTTCCAGGATCATGACCCCATCGCCAGAGTGCTCAATGATGGCGTCCAGGCGGGCTTTTTCCTGCGTCACTTGCTGGTAAAGGCGAGCGTTTTGCACGGCGATGGCCGCCTGGTCAGCAAAACTGGCCAGCAGTTGGCGATCATTGCGCGTAAAGGCGATGCCACCGGTGCGAAAGACGTACACCACGCCGATGAGCTGATCCTCAATGACCATCGGCAAGGCTACGACGCGGGTCAATCCGATGCCCAGAACCTGGGCCACCTGTCGGAGCTTCTGCTCCAGGTCGGGAATCGCCCAGCGCAACAGATCGCGGTGAGTGCTCAGGCCGGGGATATCGCTGAAGAGGGGGGAAAAGAAATCTTGCGTTCGGCCAGAGACGCCGTAACTGGCTTCCACGTGCAGGTCCCCGTCCTCCTGCCGCAAGGCGATGAGCCCCGCCCGCCCGCTTAACATCTCTACCGCGCTCTGGATGATCAACTGCAGCACCGAGGGCAAGTCCAACCGGGCGGTCATTGCCCGGCTGATCTCCAGCAAGTATTCCCTTTGCCGCAAACGATAATCGGTCAGCATCTCTGGCCATCCGTCTTTCGTCATCTGACTGGCGCAATTCTAACACAGGTTCGGTATAATGGCAACCAGGGCCGTTCAGGGGTATATTGCTGAATCCCTCAGTCAAGGGGCGTATTTCAGCTTTAGAGTGACAGATCCTCCCGCAGGTTCCGCTAACGCTATGGTACTCCCAGACACTCAATGTGCCTCGTGGAAATGTTGTGCGTCACTAGAAGCCGTTTGGCTGAGCTCACAATGTGGCCTGCGAGAGGGTTGGACACTCGCCCACAGATTGGAATGCACCCGTGAATGCGGAGATATTGACTGTTTGCGCCCTGTGTGGTATCATATAGCAAGCAGGGATGAGAGAATGGCTTTTAGCTATCAATTATGGTAGGGAGGGCGTAGTGTGGCATGCTGCTATTTCATGAACCCCCTGTATTCATTAGATGGCTGAGGCGCAAGGAGTGGCCTATTCCCTACCCTGACGCGACTTTTGCTTTCATGCAAGAAGGGTAAAGCCTCAACGCTTTCCCAGAGCCCGAGGCGATGATCGGGGCGGCGACAGCGCCCACGGCAGTCATCATTCTACCACAACGGCCCGTCCGCCGTAAGTTCCGGCGCGACGGGTTATGCTTTTCAGGTGGCCACCATGCCCACGAAAGCACGGCGCGTCTTGCCTCTGCCCAAACGGATGCTCGCCGCCGACCCGTTGCCACTGTTTGGCCTGCTGGCCGGTGATGGGTATTGTGTGCACCACCGCACGGGTGGTGTAGGCAAGGGAGAACGGGCGTACCGATTAGCTCGACCTCTGGCGAGTATGTCACTGTGTAGGGGATCAGTGAGAATTGAGGATTTGCGGGCCGAGATTGATCAGATTAATCTTCAGATACTGGAACTCCTATGCCAACGAGGGAAATTGGTTTGCAAGATTGGCCGGATTAGCTCGACTCAGTCGGGCAAAATGTTTGATCCGAAAAGGAAACAAGAGATGTTGGATCAACTGATGCACGCTAACAGAGGACCATATCCCGACAATCTTATAGTACACTTATTCAAAGAAATCTTCAAGACGTCATTGAACCTAAAATTTGCCCACAGCCATCTACTCAGCTTGCGAGTAGGACATCCAGAAGATACTGTCGTCTGTGTCAAAGGGTTGCTATTGGAAGTGATGTTCCTTCCGTGATTGCTGGCCCATGCAGCGTTGAAAGCGAGGAACAGATCAGGCTGATCGCTCAAGAAGTAAAAGACCAAGGCGTGCGGGTATTACGTGGTGGGGCGTTTAAGCCACGGACCTCTCCCTATACCTTTCAAGGCCTCGGGAAAGAAGCCCTGATCTATCTGACGGAAGTCTCTGCTGAATTCGGATAGGTCACAGTGTGTGAGGTCATGGACACGCGAGATGTTGACATGGTTGCAGAACATGTCGATATTCTCCAAATAGGCTCGCGTAATATGTCGGACTTTGCGTTGTTGAAGGAGATTGGGCGTCTTGAACATCTCCTGTGCTATTGAAACGTGGTATGGCAGCGACGATAGAAGAATTTCTCTATGCCGCCGAGTATATACTCAGTGAGGGCAATACTCAGGTCATCTTGTGCGAAAGAGGAATTCGTACATTCGAGACTTGGTCGCGCAATACGCTGGATATTATAGCAATTACCATTCTGAAACAGAAGGCACATCTTCCGATCATTGCCGCAATTAGCCACTCTACCGGCAGACGTGACTTGGCGCTACCTCTTGCCAAAGCGAGTTTAGCTGCTGGTGCCGACGGTATCATGGTAGAAGTGCACAATGCCCCTGAACTAGCCCTGTCCGATAGAGAACAGCAGCTCAGTTTTGATGAGTTTCGCCACCTGATGACCAATATTAAACCGATGTTATCCTGAGCGAGGAGAGTTTGCATGAATGTGGAACTAATGGACCAAGTGGAAATCGAAGCATTGCAAGAAGAGCGATTTCAAGCTGTGTGGCCTCATATCGCTGCTACATCGCTATATGAGCGCAAACTGCGTCAGGCAGATGTTGAAGTTAACGAAATCAGGTCCCTATCAAACCTGAGAAAGCTGCCATTCACTCATAAGGAAGAGATCAGAGCTACCGGGGTCTTTGAACGTACCCCTCTAAGTACCAAGGATATCTATGCTATCTATTCCAGCGGTGGGACCTCTGGCGCTCAGACCCTATATGTGTGGAGTGAAAAGGACATAATTGTACAGACCGAAGTCGCAAAGCGAATATTGACCAGTGTAGAGACAACATCTTCAGATTTGGGTCTCATACTGGCGCCGTTGAGTCTTCCTGTCATGGGACATTGCATGGTTCGTCAGTTCAGTGCTGTGGGGGCTGGCTTTATTCCCGTTGGGCCAACAGATCCGGAGAAAGTTGTCTCATTGATCAGGACATTACCAATCACAGTCGTGGCCACATTACCGACGGTTGCTTCACGACTACTTGAGTATATGAAATTTGTCATGCACCTGGATGTGGATGAGCAAATCCAAATACGCCAATTCCAATTTGGAGGTGATTTTGTCTCGAATACGCGACGTCATCGACTAGAACAGACCTGGGGGGCCAAGTGCTATGACTTCTACGGCATCAGCGAGATATTTGGCCCAATTTGCGGCGAATGTTCTCACCAAGATGGGTTGCACTTTGCAGCAGATTACGTTTTCGTCGAGTTGCTAGACCCTCAGACAAAGCGCCCAGTGCCTGAGGGAGAACCAGGTGTCGCCGTATACACTACACTCTGGGAAAAAGGCTTTCCGCTGCTACGTTACTGGTCAAACGATTACGTCACCTGGACGTGGGAACCGTGTGAATGTGGGCGGAAATCACCTCGTATGAGGTTTCTGGGGCGTCCCGTGGATTGCGCTGATGTCCAAGGGCGCAGGCTGTTTGCTAAGGATGTAGAAGAGATTATTCTCAAGTTCCCCATCAGCGATGAATATTACTGTGAGTACATCACCCAGGATGAAGGGCCAATTGTTCAAGCGAACATCGAGGCCATACCAGACCCTCCTCTGCCCACCCAAGAACTCCGCGATGCCCTAGAGAATGTATTCGGTATGCCAGTTCAACTGAACGTTGCCGATCCGGGTACACTTCCCCGAGATCAAGTCAAACCTAAAAGGCTGGTAGGCTTCCCGGTAAATACGCCGTGAATTGTTTTTGGTCGCCAGGACTCTATAGTCTCTCAGGAGGAACGAATGCCAGTAGTTGATTTAAGCTCGTTGGAAGTTCTGGCTCCTGCCGGATCTATGGAACATGTTCGTGCTGCCATTGCAGCGGGAGCAGACGCCATATACATTGGCATCAAGGGAATGAGCGCACGCCCTGATCTGTGGGAATTTGACCTCTCCAGCGCTATTGAGGCGACACGCATCGTTCACGCAGCAGGAAAACGCATTTACTTTGCCTTGAACGCGGGGTATGCCGAGTCTCACACGTCAACAGTTGTCAGTTTCATGAATCGGGTTGAAGACAGTAGCTGTGACGCTTTGATTGTGGGAGATTGGGGGTTGCTTAAACGCATCCAGGACATGGCGATTCAAATTCCCCTGCATGCCAGTTCGTTGCTGGGTGTCTACAATGCTGCAACTGTTCATCTTTTGCGACGAATGGGAGTCTCTCGGATTATCTTGAATACTAATTTGTTTCTCGACGAAATCGCAGCTCTCATTCGCGCGTGCCCGGATATGGAGTTTGAGATGATTGCTTACGGAGGCATCTGTTTCAATGATCAACGCCGTTGTCGGCTGCCACACGTCACGATAGATGGGCACTATCACGTGGGGTGTAAATTCCATTACGTTGTTTCAGACAAGCAAAGCGACGAGCACCGACACACTGTAAACCTTCACATGCCGGATACTGACCTCGCTTCGACTCTGGCGCTTTACATTGCTTTGGGGGTAACTTCGTTCAAGATCGAGGGGCGGACTCGTTCTACAGACTATGTTGCACAAAGCACCGCTATCTTGCGTAAGGCAGTCAACGAGTTTTTCGAAAGATCGAGAGGAGCAAACCTTAGTCACTATGTCATCCATCCAGCGGATACGGGAGCACGACAATGAAGTCCAAGTTCCTTATTAATGTTCAGCACTGGACTACTCGACAGTTTGCAGACCTGATGAGATTTTCAGATCGAGTGCGGGGTATCATTTTGGGTGATCCCTTTTGCCCACTCCGCATGTTTGAACACGGCAATTGGGACATTCCGGTGTTTGCCAAATCTGCGAAAGAAGCAGGGCTGTGTGTTGCATTGCAGACCCCTGTCTACCTAACTCAGCGGAATTTCAATGACATGTTCAGCTTGATAAGGTTTCTTGAAAGAAGAGAGCTTTTGGACTTGTTGTTTGTGCAGGATGTGGGATTGCTGAGCGAGCTGAAAGAGTCTGACTTTCGAGTGCCAACATGCTGGAGCTTTTGGGGAGGAGGCCGGGGAGACACTCTCAGTCGTGATTTGCTGAATTTCCTAACGCAATTGAACTTGCAATATCTGGAGACAAACAAGCCGTCGCGAGTTGGCCCCTTGCAGGAATGTGGTTTGAAGGTTATTTATCGCCTGTATGCACCTCAAGTGGCAACCTTTGGAAGATTCTGCTATACCCAATACATTACGGGCTCTCCGTGCAACGGCGGGGACCTGTGCAAACACGAACAGCCAGGTCTCGTTTCTACAGATGGTAAACTGAACTTGAAGGTCAGCGGGTACACGTTGGAGCATGCAAAGCCTTCTCTCAATCCCTCCCCAAAAGCTTCTCCCGACTATGTGACAGTCTACGTTGGTGAGTTAGTGCATTTGCCCAAAGTGTTGGGAGATGATTCAAGATAGTAATCTATTGCATTATCATAAGCTGCATCAGCGGATCGCGGGCAAAGCCATCCAAGACATCCTGGATGAAGTAGTTCGACAGAGTCTTGCTGCAAGGATGCCTTTGGTTCCCGTGCGAGTAGCTTGCTTGCTGTTTACACTCGCTCAAGTAGCATCCCCTAACCGCATCGTAGAGCTAGGCACTGGCTTTGGCTATTCAACGTTGCTGCTTGCCTTGGCCTCGGCCGAGTCGCCTATCGTTACTATCGAGAATGACGCAGAATGCGGGAAGGTTGCTCGGAGCTTTTTCGGGAAGACAGGAGTCAGTGATCGAATTAGCTTGGTGCTCGGCGATGCGATTCCTGTCTTGCAGACTATCTCTGGATCGTTTGACTTTGTGTTTCTGGATGCCTCCAAGGAAGAGTATTTGAGTTATATCCAACTATTGCTTCCACGGCTTTCCAAGGGAGCGACATTGGTTGCGGATGATGTGTTTTTTGCCGGTGAAATGCCCGGCAAGCATCTACCTGAGCCAGTCAAAGAGAAAAGCATCAACGAGCTGGAACATTTCCGACGCTTTTTACGTGAAAAACCCTACTTCCTCACATCTTTCCTACCCATAGGTTGCGGCGTGTCAGTGACGCTGCTAACCAGGCATCCGGAGTTGTAGAATGGATCAGTGTCATGGACCTGTATAAGATTGAGCGACCTTTCTTTGGCATGGTTGAGATTACAGCGCGCTGTAATTCCCGATGTGCGTACTGTTACTGTTGGAAGACCCCTCACAACGCTGCTGAAATGTCACCAGACATGTGCAGAGTTTTTTTCCCGCACATGGTTTCCCTGGGAGTCAGAAAGCTGATTCTCACGGGTGGTGAGCCATTGCTACGCGATGATCTGGAAGAGATTATCCAGATTGCTTATACCAATCGGCTGCATACCAGTATCGTGACGAATGGCTTGACACTCACCAACAGGCGATTGTCCACTCTGACGGAAGCAGGGCTCCTGGGCATCACATTCTCGTTAGATTCACTGGATCCAGACTCTTATCAAGAACTGAGAGGAGTTCCCTTTAAGCGAGTTCAGAACGCCCTATCGATCCTCTCTCGGCCGGCAAGAGAGGGCAGATTGGCCGTTTCGATCAACTGCGTTTTGACATCTGTCAATTACCGGCATGTTCCACAGCTTGTCCAGTATGCTACGGAAGAGAATATCCCTGTCATGATTCAGCCCTGCAATACAGATTCCCGATCGGAAATGGCCCATCTGCTTCCAGATACAGAGCAAATCCCCTCTGTGCAAACCGTGATTGATGCATTAATTGACATGAAGCAGAAGGGTGCTATGTTGTTAAACTCGGCCTCGTTTCTTCGGAACATCACTCAGTACTGGGCCGGGGGCAGTGTACCACCAGCTTCTGGCTGCCATTATGGATATGCCAATATCACCGTGAAACACAATGGAGACATAGTTCCCTGTTGGCGACTGCCGGCCGTTGGTAATTTGCATTCGGAATTTCTCATTGATATCTGGCATAGTGAAAGATTTGCACAATGGCGTCAGAAGATGGTTGGAGGGCGCTGTCCAGGGTGCTGGCTGTCGTGCAGTTTTGATTGGCAAACGCTGTGGCACACTGAAGAACAAGTGGATCTGTTCTGGAAAAGCAGCCAGCCTCAGTCAGAACCGAAGGCTATGTAACCTCAATTGCTGTAACGGAGCGCGCAAGTGACACTAGAACGCTGGTCACAGATTAATCCATATCTCAGTCGTATTGCACGATATTCTCACAGTCCGCTCAACACGGTGTGGGGTATCTACACGATTTTGAGACTGCCTGAAACTGTTCGCTATCAGCCCGAGCTGGTAAAAATTGAGATAACTACACGCTGTAACCTCGCCTGCCGATTTTGCGGACACACATGGGGGGTCGCCTGGGCAAAGGGATTGGCTGATTTGCCGGCAGGCAGCGAAGAGGAACGAAAATTCCTAAAAGCCTGCCATCGCTCGGGCAGGGATATGAGTCTGGAGACATTTCAACACATTCTCTCTCAATTTCCATACATGAGCAGGCTGGATGTACAGGGACTTGGGGAACCTTTGATCAACCCGGCCTTTCTCTCCATGCTTGAACTGAGTGCTCAGCAGAAGGCTAAAGTACAGTTCTACACGAATGGTACATTGATGTCACCAGAGATATCACGGAAACTGGTTGATTTTCAGGTGGCCGAGATCTCCATATCATTGGATGGTGCATCGCCCTCTGTATACGAGTTCATCCGCAGGGGGGCAAGATTTGACCGCGTCGTGGCAAACGTACAAGCCCTGGTAGATGCAAAGCGTCGAGCAGGTTCAGAGCGACCCTATGTCCGCCTTACAATGGTGGCAACCTCGCACAATACGGCTGAGATGCCGGATTTGATTGCTCTAGGTCACCGACTCGGCGTTGATGAGGTTGTGACAACATACTTTAAGGATATTGCGCCAGCTCTTTCTAGCTGGATTTGTGATACAGAAGAGATGGCAGAAGCAATTGCCGGGAGTAACCGCAAGGCCGCAGAGTTGGGTGTGCGTTTTGTGGTCGAATTCACACCGCCAGATAGCCCCAATTCAGAGAATGGTGGAACGAGTAGTCGGCGTTGCCTGTGGCCTTGGCTGTCTGTTAATGTAACAATTGATGGCTTTTTGACTCCCTGTTCTTACGTTCCTTGTCACGACGGATGGGATCTGGGGAATTTGCTGGAGACTCCTTTCCTGGAATTATGGAACGCACCGGCATACCGAGTCCTGCGACGCAGGCTGCGTTCTGGTCTCGTCGAGGGCCTGGTCTGCCAGAGCTGCAGAGATCAGGTGTAGCACGGGATCAAAGCTTCTCAGCTTCAGATTAAGGAGGTATTCACGATGAACGACGTGTTTTGGCCGACTATGGCAGAAGTTTCTGCAACGTTCGCGGCTCTCGTGTTTGCTGGTTTGGCTTTCTACTTAGAAAGCATTCGAGAGGCGGTCAGCAAAGTAGAAGCCGATTTGGGTATGCAGGAGCAGCCAAGCCGGGTAATGGTTGTCTCAGTTCTATCAAACCTTTCTTTTTTTGTGTTGCCTTTTATTGCCTCGATTAGCCTCATTGTGAAGGAGGATATTCCAAATATCTTCTGGCTAGACTTCGCTATCGGTTGCGTTATGGTGGGAGCATTGTTGCGGGGATTCCTAAACAAGAAGACTCTTCAGCAAGTGAGGTTGACCTGGAAAATAGGGAATCGTCTCGCTAGCCGGCTCATACTTGGTGGAATAGGACTTGTGCTATTTGTGGCATTACATTACGTGCTATTAGCCGCGATCCTGGAAGGACTCCCGTGGTTCTCCCAGATTTCGCAACCGGTGGATGTGCTCAAAGCCGTTACCTTCTGCTCAATCTTGCTTGGGCTGGCTTGCGGGATAATAGACCTGATCCTCTTTGACACCGACAGCATTCTGTTTCAAGTCACTGATAGAATACAGGAACGTCTGAATCGCTGGCAGCGGGACTTCCATGTAATGGTACAAAGAGCGGAGCAACTCCATCGCAAGTATGAGAGTACGATGCAGAGCTCGGAATTCCTAGCATATTTGGAAGATATGAAACGTAACGCAAGTATGGCCATGCTCGACCCACATCGAATAGATGTCCAGGTGCGCGAGGAGAAGTCCGGGATTCGCGCAACCTACAACAGAATTCACCGGGAAGTTCCTGAGGACTGTGAGGCAAAGTGCATCCGGCAGTTTCGAGCCAAAGGGGAAATCGTTACCTACGCAGACTTGAGGAGACTCAAAGCGCAGAAAGAGTTGTTATCTGAAGATATCAAAGGGTTCATTGCCCTGCTCAAAGGCAAACTGGATTCCTTCGAGGAGCGAGGGGTTTTGGCAGATGATGATTGACCAGAGGACGCTGCCTTTCATTCGAAACCCGCAGAAGTCGGCGACTCGAGGAAAACGGACAAAATAGCGGAGTCGTTTGGAGTATCGACAATCAGATGATAGCCGAACCATCCGCAAATGATTCCCTGGTGTCACGGGCTATGGAATCGTCCCCGTCTGTTGGAATCCCGAGCCAATGTTATGATCAGGAAACTGCTGCATCTAATTCGCTGGGAAGAGTGGTACGATTCCAAGCTGCCCTTATTGGCTGCAACAGCATACTACCTGGCAATGCGTCATTCCTTGCCATGGCCTGACGCAGTGGCACGCTATAGCCTGTCTATTGTTTTCTGTGCATTGTTTCTGGCTTATGGGTATGCTGTCAACGACTATAGCGACTTAGAGATAGATAAGCTTGCAGGTAAGAAAAAACTAATCGCTGAGATACCGAGAATCAACACACTTGTCCTTCTGATCGCATTGGTTCTTCTGGGCATTGTCGTTTTGCTTCCCTATTACCAGGACCAAAAGGTTATTCTAGCAGTCGTGCTTTGCTACACGCTGGGCACGGCTTATTCGCTGCCGCCTATCCGGCTGAAAGAGCGAGGGATAGCCGGTCTTTTGGGATCTGCAATTGCACAACGCTCCTTACCTGCATTGGTCATTGGAGCAGTTTGGGACAGCGTGGACATAGTCACGCTAGGGTGGGCATTTCTCGGGTTCTTGGTTGGCACGCGCTATATCCTGATTCATCAATATCAGGATATAAGCGCTGACATCAAGAGTGGAGTACACACCTTTGCAACAAAGAATCCTGGTGTCATTGTGCAGTCAATACGCTGGATACTCATGGCAGAGATTGTCACAGCGGTGCTTTTAGCTTTTTCCATTATCCTCACAAGAATTGGTTTTTTGATGATTCCAGCAGGGTACGTTCTGTATAGTGTCTGGTACTACTCGCTCTATAAGCGGTTCATCGGAGTGCCAGGCCTTACCTCTTTCATCCAGGTTCCACTTGCCGATTTGTACACCATATTTCTACCCATAGGATTGCTGCTCTTTCTTTCCATAGATGATATAAAGTGGTTGCCATTTGTGCCGCTAGAGATCCTGTGGAAAAGACAGTGTGCAGCGCAGTACTTCTTCTTGCCGTACAGGTATGTTATTGGTCTCTGGCAAGCCAGGGTTGTTCACAGATGGAGACGAAAATGATTCAAGATAGCGGAGTAGCATTTCTTGACAGGATTGATGAGTTGGGAATCACGCTCTTTGGAGAGCGAGACGATACGGCTTTGGAGAGCCTTCTGCGGACATACAAAACGCAGATATACCGTTCCTACGAGCAAGACTTCCCGCTTGTTGGTCCAACGTACGCATTGATAAAAGTCACGAATCGTTGCAACTCAGGCTGCTCGTACTGCAACCATAGTATATATGCAAAACCTCAACTAAACTTGGCAGATGCATCCACAGAGAGCATCAAGAAGGCGATTCGAGAAGTAGCTGAACTTGGGGTTCGTTCGGTCAACCTGAGTGGGGGAGAGCCTTTGTTGCGCCCAGACTTGCCAGACCTGATTTCATACGCCTGTGGGCAGCGCCTTGTATCCATTCTGCTGACCAACGGGCTGACTCTATCGGAGCGGTGGGAGGAGCTGGGAAAAGCCGGTCTAAGTTACATCATCTTCTCACTGGATTCCTTGGATGCAGAGCAATATCGTCGGCAGCGAGGAGCGTCATTTAAACAGGCCTGGAAAGGGGTCGAGGCCGCACTGCTCTTGCGAGACAAATATCCGCCTGCTGCGGTGCATATCACAACAGTAGTCACGAGACACAACCTGGCCGAATTGCCCGACTTTGTACAAAAGATGGCTTTGTATGCTGTCAGTGTCCAATTTAGCCCGTACCACCACTTTGACACGCGAGTACCGGATAGTAATACCCCGCGAGATTCGACAGCAGTGCGAGAGACCATAAATGAGCTAATCTCATTGCAGGAGTCTGGGTGCCCAATCGCGAATTCTCGTGCCTACCTGGAGCATTTTCCCTCATTCTTTGAGCAACCTCAGGTGCTTCCTTCCTGGTATCGCTGTTATGCTGCTTATGTTGGCGTCTTTATAGATGCGGAACTCAACGTTCGTCCATGTTGGAGTTGGTCGTTGCCCATCGTAGGTAATCTGGAGCAAGACGAGCTGAGAAACGTTTGGTACTCTTCATCATTTAACCAGCAACGGACGAGGGTAAGGAAACTGGAGTGTTCGCGTTGTTGGTTGTTATGCACCGCTGAATTGAGCATTCGATTTATGGAGTGGGGACAGTGATGGGCAAAGCGCGAATCGATTTTTCAGTCGTTATACCTACCTTTGGCCGTGAAAGCTACGTCCGTAAGCTGCTGGCGTCTCTAGACGCCGCGCGATCGAATTACGACGGGGAAGTTGAAGTCATCATAGTAGATAGCAGTAATCAGGTTGCCGCGCAACATATCGCCGAATCCTGCAAAATGTATGATGCTATTTATTGCGAAGGGGAGCAAAGTGTCCGTTGGAAAAGGAACTATGGCGTCCGCCAGTCACGGTTCCCAATCGTAATGTTCATTGATTCGGATTGCGAGGTCGATAGTGACATTTTTAAGGAGCATGCCAAGATTTACGAGTCAGTAATCGAACGTCTGGGCGGAGTATATGGTCTGACCCGGTTTGTCGGGAAGCGCTCTTTTTTGTGGCGAATCATCGAATTAACATCCTTTGTAGATGTGTTCTCATTTGCTGAACGTTTCCCTTATGTTCAGTGGGCGATTGGCAATAACATATCTTACTTTAGAAGCGTATTTGACAATGTGGGAGGTTTTGAAGAGAACTTCCCGTTTCGACTGGGTGGGGACGATTTGGATCTGAGTTTACGGGTTACGACATCGGGGCACTGGATTAAGACCAATCCGCGAGCTGTTACCTATCATGCACGAGACACGTGGAATAGTTGGAAAGCGATTCTGGAACGAGCGATACGCTGGGGTCGAATGGAGTACTACATTTGCAATAAACACCCTCAGCTTTTGCGGCGCGATTTGCCAAGACGAGAGCCACTGTTCCTGCTTTTTTCGCTTTTCTCTCCGGTACTTGCAATAGTGAGTCACAGTATGATCCCCATTTGGGGTATAGTATTATGGGGCATAACTGCATTTTTGTTAAGGAGTCTTCTGGACCAAGTCGCAGGGCACGGAAAGCCGTTGTTTTACCACTTTCTTGCTCAAATACCGACCGTTATGTATCAACTGGGTTGCATTTTTGAGTACCTGCGGCACAAGCGGCTGGACATTTTGTACAGGCGTATGATTTTTTCGATTCACCACATTCGATCAATATGGCCCGAGGAAGTGCGGCGACTATGGGCATCACTTCTTGCTTTCTGGATAGTGCTGCTTTTCTATGCCCTGTTGCCAAGATAGGAGATGTTTGTTATCATGAGCGTTGAGGAGAACAAAACGTTGGGTGTTTCTGTGGTGGTTGCCACGCGCGGGCGCATCCATCTGGTAGGAAAATTGTTACAGAGTCTGCAGGTCGCTCGCAGTCAGTTTCATGGGAAGCAGGAGGTTATCGTCGTTGATGACAGTCTTGATAGTGAAGCTGAGCAACTTGCCACCCTCTGTACTCAATATAACGCCAAGTTGCTGACCCAAGGGCCAAATGTGACAATCAAGCGGAATTACGGTGCCGAATTTGCCCAATATGACATACTGCTCTTTTTGGATTCTGATTGTGCGGCTACTCCCCAGCTTCTAGGCGAGCATGAAAGATATTACCATAATCCAGATATCGGTGCTGTCCTTGGGCTACTCGAGTTCGTAGGACCAGATTCTTGGTTCTGGAAAGCAATCCAACTCACACCCTTTGTCATGCCGTTCAATTTTCCCAAGTTCATGGAGGATGCTCCTTGGGGGCCTAGTGCCAATCTATCTGTACGCAGGGATGTCTTCCAGGCCATTCAAGGTTTTGACGAGACATTTCCTCAAAGGCCGGGCGGCGAAGATGTAGACCTGGGCCTACGCGTAGCCAAAGCTGGATATCGCATCCGTTGCAATCCCAACGCGGTTGCCCACCATAGCAAGGAGACGTGGATCCCTGTCAGAACAATGTGCCACCGTTTGTTCCACTGGGGCATTGCCGAATGTTTCCTTATGGAACGACATCCTGACCAGGTGGTAACAACGTTGCCTCGAAAGTCGTTAGTTTTCACGACCACTGCATGGTTGATGTTTGTACTTGCTCTATTGACAGGAAAGTGGCGGTTGGTTGCTATCTTTCCACTGTGGGTCGTGACCGATATCCTCCTACAAGCTACGTTACAGCTGCTGTGGGCTGGGCATTCGTTAAGCCAACTGCTCCAGCAATTCGTAGCAGTTCTTCTCGTTCTGGTAAATGAACTGGGAATGGTAAGAGAATTGATCCGTCGTCGCCGATGGCGTTACTGGACATCGCAGATGCTATACACGCCTGGACAGATGGAAGGAGAATGGCATTTCGGCGGAAGCAAGATGTGGGGACTTTTTTTCGGCATTTGGTTCTTGTTAGGATTAATTTTGATCCCATAAGTCTTTTGCACTTGTTCAATCCTGAGTGAGGCATAACCGGTGAGATTCTCGATTGTTATTCCGACGCTAAATGAAGAACAGAATATTGCAAGGTGTGTGGAAGCCATAAGGCTAGGTGTAGAACAACCGGATGAGGTTCTGATTGTGGACGGATTTTCCACCGATGCAACGCGCACAGTTGCAGAAGGTCTCGGGGCTCGAGTTTATCTTAACCATGCCCGACACGCTGCTGGCGGAAGAAATGTAGGAATCCAAAAGGCAACCGGGGATGTCGTTGTCTTTACCGATGCAGATTGTATTCCTCGAAGGGAGTGGTTAGCTCAAATCAAGGACGCCTTTGGAAATGACGCAGGGCTTGAGGGTGTTGGAGGGCCAATGGTTGCATTGGAGCCCCGAACCAGGATTGAGGCCTTTTGGGGGCGTGTTTTCCTGAAAGAGATCATGCCCTTCCCGAACGAATCATTTATTGTACGCAACCATATATTCCGTGGAGGTTTTCTGACTGCAAATTGCGCCTATCAGCGGAAGACTCTCCTCAACTTGGGAGGGTTTGATGAGTGGTTTGGCAACAACGCCGAAGACATAGACCTTTTCTGGCGAGCCATTGATGAAGGAGCCAAGTTGCGTTACCTGCCAAGCGCAGTTGTCGCTCACTCGTTCCCTTCTACCTTACCTGCTATGATAAAGAAGAACTTTCGTAACGGCGTTTCGAGCTCCAAGTTGCAAAAGCGATATGGAAATTGGTTTCAAATTGACAGATATCTGTATGGAACCCTGCTCTCCAATATATTTGGCATGGCTACCTGCAAACCAGGTGCCACCTTGTACTGTCTCCAGTTAATATCTCATCTTATGGGCAAATACTACGGCAGCTTCAAGGTGGGTGTGATCAACCTGTAGCGCTTTCTGTTGCGGATCAGCTTGCATGAGTAAAGCATACGATACAATCGTGGTAGGGGCGGGACCATCTGGCTCCGCTAGCGCTTATCACCTTGCCAGAGCCGGACTGCGAGTTCTCTTGATAGACAAAGAGAAATTCCCCCGGGATAAGGTGTGTGGGGATGGACTTAATTCACGAGCGCTGAGCCTTCTTTCTGAAATTGGAATTACCCCTAAAGACTTGAAAGCACATGGAGGTATTCAGATAGTCAGATATCGCCATTTCACGGATGAGCGCGAAGGGGTTGACTCTCTACGTGATTCCATATCAGGCTCTATGTTAGGCCTTGGCATCTCCCGCTTCAAGCTTGATGAGTTAATACGTCAAAGAGCCATTGCTGTAGGTGCTGAGTGGCTGGGTAAAGCGGAGGTCACGGCTGTCAGTTGCAATTCTCAGCCACGGGTGTTCATGGTGCGCACTGATGGTCGTGAGAGTTATCGGGCTCGCTCTCTGGTCATATCAAGCGGAGCACAGTCCACGTTACACAACCCTTTCCTTGTACAACGTTCTTTGTGGAAACCCTCTGCCATAGGAATACGTTCCTACTTCCAAGTCTTATCTCCCCACAATTGCCGTACGTTTGACTTTTTTTACTTATCTTACCTTCCTGGAGGATACGGATGGATATTCCCTGTGAGGGATGACTTGTACAATGTGGGGATTTGGGTGGCGCGGGTGAAATTTCGTAACTTGAAAGAGTGTTATGCGCAGTTCATACATGAAGTTGTTACACCTTGCCTACCTGCAGATTGGAAGATGGTTACGCAACCGAGGGGAGCTATGATAGGCACTCGTCCGGAAATCTGTAGTCACGATCCTTTCGCTTTGTTAGTCGGAGACGCCGCTCATCTCGCGGACCCTGTTAGTGGCGAAGGGATCTCTCATGCCTTAGAGAGCGGCAAATCGAGCACATCCCATTTTCTCCCACTCCTCAGCTAAGACCCTATACACTGCTTCTTCGCATCTTCCTTGACGCCCTGCTCTTAAAGAAGGACACTCGGATTATCGGCAATCTAATGCCTTTCGTTTAGGAGGAAAAGCGGTTCTCGAGGCCAACGCGAGTTGATGCGTGGGTTTCCAGCCAACCGAGCAGTGCTTCCAGCCCCAGGCGGTAGCTCTGCCAGCCAAAGCCGGCGATCTGCCCCACGCAGACCGGCGCGATGACCGACGTGTGGCGGAACGGCTCACGGGCGTAGACGTTGGAAAGGTGCACCTCGACGGCCGGCAGTCCCACGCCAGCGATGGCGTCCCTGATAGCGTAAGAGTAGTGCGTGTATGCGCCAGGGTTGATCACCAGCCCGTCGGCCCACCCGGCCGCCTGGTGCACGGCGTCAATGATGGCCCCCTCGTGGTTCGATTGACAGGTCCGCAGTTCGATGCCTGCTTCCGTGGCGTAGGCGCGCAGCCGCTCGTCTATCTCGGCCAGGGTGAGCCGGCCATACACCTCAGGCTCGCGTTGCCCCAGCAGGTTCAAATTCGGCCCATGAATGACTTGTATGTGCCTCATCTGGCTTCTCCACGGACAAAGTGCGCAACACGTGGTGCGTGTTCCGTTCATGTCCCCCTCAGCGTCTCCAAAGCAGCCAACACATGTGCCTGCGTCACATCGTCGGTCACGAACACGTCACCGAGGGCGCGGGGCAGGACGAAGCGCAGCCTTTTGCCCCGGCGCTTTTTGTCGGTGGCCATGGCTTGCCAGACCTGGGCTGGGGTGTGGCCACCGTACGTGGTGGGCAGGCCAAGACGGGCCAGCACCTCCTCGACGCGGGCGGCGAGGGCCGGGTCGCACAGCCCCATCCGGGCCGAGAGGCGCGTCGCGGCCACCAGGCCGGCGCTGACGCCGCTGCCGTGAGGCAGGGCGTAGCCGCTCAATAGCTCCAGCGCGTGGCCAAAGGTATGCCCCAGGTTCAGCACCGCCCGTCGCCCGCGCTCGTAAGGGTCTTCCTCGACGATGACCACCTTGACCCGCACCGCTCGCTTGATGAGCCAGCGCAAGGGGGCCGGCCCGTGGGCTTCGATCTGCTCAAACATTGCCGGGTCGCCGATGAGAGCCGCTTTGACGACTTCGGCCAGGCCGTTGGCGAACTCTGACGCCGGCAGTGTGGACAACGCGTCAGGATCGGCGATCACCAGGGCTGGCTGTTTGAAAGCGCCGATCAGATTCTTGCCTCGTGGGTGATCCACGGCTACCTTGCCGCCGACACTGGCGTCCACCATAGCCAGCAGGGTGGTGGGCAACTGGACCAGCGGCAAGCCGCGCAGGTAAGTGGCGGCGGCAAAGCCGGCCATGTCGCCGATCACGCCGCCGCCCAGTGCCATCACCGCCCCGTGCCGATCCAGCCCGGCCTCGACGAAGCAATCGTACAGCGTCCGCACCGTGTCCAGCGTCTTGTGCGCTTCGCCGTCGGGCACGATGCAAGTTGCCACCTGGAAAGCGGCAGC
>Ga0114922_10002328_pt1 | contig 17799 bp, 10 predicted proteins | sample AartaG_FD_100975 | JGI IMG/M metagenome (GOLD analysis project Ga0114922, IMG submission 100975) | Deep subsurface microbial communities from Aarhus Bay to uncover new lineages of life (NeLLi) - Aarhus_00045 metaG | ecosystem: Environmental > Aquatic > Marine > Oceanic > Sediment | place...
GGCCAGCGGAACTGTGATTGTTGACGCTTCGTACGGAGGAGGCGACTCTCCGGGGGGAGTTCCGCCTTCATTTAATGATATTATAGTCATTGATGGCAGCGGTCAAGCAAGTCAAATATTAACCCTGGCTGATAGTACGGTATTAAGATGTATAGCCGGCAGTGATACGGTTTACACCGATACGATAACAGTGCTGCCGGGTAACCAACTTGGTGAGCTTGAAATGGTAATAGCCTCACCACTGGTTTCGGGCAACCCTTTTGGTGCAGTTTCGGCTATTACTGCTAAGGATAACCTGGGTAATATTAAAACCGATTTCGATGCCGCTGTCGATTCGATTGTTATCGGCTCATCTACAGGCGGGCCTATAAGCCCGGATGTTTTAAGACAGACCTCGGATTTTATCGATGGCGTGGCTGATCTTAACAGCTTGAATGTTACCTATTCGGGGCAGGGCGGTCAGGTTGTGTTTAATGCAGCCTCCCAATCCGGAGTCTATGGTGAATCTAATGCTGTCAATGTGATTTCGCTGTACGCTGAGAACCTTAATCTTGATATTAATGAGGTCGCCTGCGAGGATACGGCAAGGGGAACTGTTTCTTTTTCCAATTTCGGAAACGTTGCTGTCGAGATAGTAGATATTAACATTTTCGATGAGAATTCCGATTTGATAATATCGCCGGTTTTCCCATCGATGCCGGATTCGATACTGGGAGGAAGCGATACTACAACTACGTTCTGGTTCATAGTGCCGACCAATTCTGAACCCGGCGAATACCCGTTATCAATGTGGATCTCGGGAAGCTATTCCGGGCAGGTGACATATGACACTCTCAATGTTTTCAGTGACACGCTTATAGTTGTTACCGAATCATATCTGGTTTATGTCGACAGCTCTTTATCGCCAACTACGGTTTCAACCGGTTATGAATACAGCTTCAGTATTAGCGTTCATAATGATGGCGGCTCAGCAGTCAGCCTTAACAATGACTCAACTTATATTTATTTCACCGATGGTTCCAGTCATTACCGAGCTGATCTGATTCAGAGCAGCGTTATCGAACCTGATTCTCTTGGGCTTTTGACTTTCGAGCAGGTTGAGATATCTTCGTCATTTGACGGCGGTTTGTACCCGGTCATGTTTTATATATACGGCTCCGATCTGGGTGGGGTAGTGTATGATTCACTTGATCTTTCCGACAGCGTGCTTGTCCAGACCGCGGCTGATGTTTCTTATGGACCGGGAAGCTTATCGCCTGATACAATCTTGACCGGGGATGAAGCTCAATTTTCCGTGCAGGTCTGTAAATCCGGACAGGCCTCACTGCGGCTTAACCATAATCTGACAAGGATATCATTTTCCGATGGGACTAACCAGTTTGTCGCCCTGTCAGATACCGCCTCAGAAGTTAGAATAGACACTATCTCAACAGATACGACTTTGACATTTACTTCCACTGCATTACCGACAGGATTTATCTCCGGGAATTATCAGCCAGTAATTCATATATCGGGGATGCAAAATCAACAGGAATATTCTATCGATTTAAATACCGACTCTGTGAGCGTCTTAAGCCCCGGTCGAGTGAGGATTGATTCTTTATTTACGGTGAGCATGAACAGCCCCCGGGTAAATGTGAATCAGCCCTTCACAATTCATGGCTTTATCAGTAATCTGGGCGCTGAACCGGTAGATTCGGTGACCCTGTTTTTGGATTCTGACGCTGACAGCAGTTCAACCTTTGCCGAGACTCTCTATGTAGGGACAATAGATAATCTGTCGGGTACAGCCTTCGATTATGACATCATAGCCGCATCAACAGCAAACCCCACGGAGATATTTCAATGTTTTGTCATTCGCGCTATAAATAGAATATCAGGTGATTCGACGGTAATTGTTACGCCGCTGGATAATACTACATCGGCAATAATTGAAGATTCGGCGTCATTCTGGATAGATACCCTGTATTTATCGGATGATTCTATTTCCACCGGACAGGAATTCTCAGTATTTGCAGTAGTTATGCATTCCGGAAGCGATAGTTATACAGGCTCCGGCCAGGTTGCGCTTGATTTTGAAGGCGACTCGGGTTTCCAGGTTGTTGATTCTTTGCGGCGCAATTTTATTTCCAATCAACTGCTGTCATGGGCAGTCACTGCGCCTGATTCCTCAAGAGATTCAGCATTAGTAAGAGTTTCATTCATTGGACCATTTATAGACTTGAACGATTCCACTTCCGCGCTTATGGCCGATTCTATAGTTACAGCAGTAGTAACTGTCACGGACAGCGCTTCAATCACTCATCGGGCATCGATAACATCTCCCTCAGGCGCAGCGGATGGCATCCTTTCCACCGGCCAATCTTTTACCGTTACCGATTCATTGCTCCCAGCTGGGAATGCCGGTGAAAGTTTTGCCCGGGTAGTTTTGCCAGATGGGTTCAGCAGTGTCGATCCGCTGATGCAGCCTTTATCCGGCCAGGCTGTGGACTGGCGGATTGTTGCAAGTAATAGTGAAACTGTGGATTCAATTCGTTTTGACTGCTGGTGTTTTGATTCAAACACCGGCGATTCAGTATATGACGCTAAAATCTGGGCGGCTGTTGAAGTAGTGGAAAGAGCAACGCTTTCTTTAAGTCTGAATATCACTAACCCGCCTTCGGCAATCGACAGGATAGTCACACCGGGTGGTTATTTTACGCTTGAGGCAGAGGTTACAAATTCCGGAGATGCTGAAACCGGTGAGGGCGAGCTTACACTTTTACTCGAAAATGGCGGTTTTGCTGTTGAGGAACCTGCAGTAAGAATATTTACACCCGGAATACCGGTTCAGTGGCATGTTACTGCGCCCGATACACAAATTCTCAGCGGCATTCCGATTACTGCTTTTATAAATACTATACCGTTGGATCTTAATACAGGTGATAACGCAAATGTAATAAATGATTCTGCCGGTATAGAGCTGATTCTCAGGGATGAACTTCCCGAACTTGTGTTGCAGAATCCCGAGTCGCAGGGGGGAGTGGCGGTTTGCGGTCAGCCTGTTGACGTTTACGGCTTTACTCTGGCAAACTCATCAGAGATCGCCGATGTCCAGATAGCGTTGATTTCCTTGAGCTATCGGCTTATGTCCGGTGATAATTCAATTGCTCCGGATGAGATTGTATCAGCGTCGGTTCTTAGAATAGATGATCAGCCTTTTGAAGGTGTTATCGGTGATTCGTTGGTAAGTTTTAATTTTGAACAAGCCTCGTTGTCGGCGCGGATAATAGAGCCGGATTCCTCGGCGGAAATTATCATAAATATTACTCTGACCAGAGCCCCGGCAGTTAATTCGTTCAGGATTAATCTGGGGTCTGGAGATATTGTTGCCAGAGCTGTCATAGGGGGAATATATGACCAGTTTGTAGAGATTGTCCTTCCTGATGGCGAGGAATTCACGTTGGAAACCTTGCCGTTTGCGGTAATGCAGACCGAGTTTATAAGTTCGGTTGTTATAAACAACAATCCATACTTGGCCTCCGAGGGCAATCTTGAAATCGGCTACAATCTCAACGATGATGCGGTTATCGACGTTGCAATTTTCAGTATCGATGGAGAAAAGGCCTGGGATTATCAAGCGACGCCCTCTAATGGTGGAGGTTTGACCGGTCCTCACTACGATAATAACGCTGTTTTATGGAATGGCCGAAATGTGTCAGACAATCGGGTGTTAAGCGGTGTTTATTATATATTTGTAACCAATAACTCAAGCGGCCAGACTGCTAAGATTAAAGCGGCGGTAATATGGTAAGAAGATTGACTGTAATAGCAATCATGATTTTTTGCCTGAGCATTAATCTGTTGGCCTCCGGTAATGGCGGTTATCGATCGCCGTTTACTGTGGGTCTTGGCGCCAGCCAGCTTGGAATGGGCGGAGCGTCTACAGCCTATTGCAGCAATTCAATTTCTGTATACTGGAACCCGGCTGGTCTGGCATTTTTAAATCGACCGGAGCTTGAGCTGTTTTATATGAGTCTTTTCATGGATACCCGTTATGAATGCTTGACCTTTGCCTATCCGACATTATCTGCCGGAGTTTTTGGCGCCGGCATCGGCGATTTATCAAGCGGTGAATTTATTGGCAGAAAAGACAACCACCCTGACGGCACATTTTCCACTCGTCAGGATCTGTTTCTCGTTGGTTATGGTTTTACTCCATTTAGCAGTTTGGCGGCAGGTATAACTATCAAGGGCGTTTATTACGATCTGGCCGGTTATAAAGATACCGGTTTCGGATTCGACCTGGGAACGATTTATTCGGTTGGCTTTATTAATGGATTATCGGCAGGTTTAAAAGCCTCAAATGTCTACAGCCCGCGGATAAAGCTTCACAGCTTAGAACAGCGTTATCCTCTGGCAGTCAGGGGCGGGCTTGCCTATAAACGAATGATTTCCGGCGGATACAGCCTCGTTATCAGCGCCGATGTTGAAAACACCGAAAACGCCGGCGCCGATGTTTATGCGGGAGGCGAATTCGGAATTAATGATAAGATATTCGCCCGCCTGGGTTATATGCGGGATAAACTCACTCTTGGCGGAGGAATAGCGCTTTATGATATTCGGTTTGACTATGCTTACACGTCGCTTCCTGTGCTTGATATCTCACACAGGTTCTCGTTAGGCTATTCCTTTGGCGCGCCGGTGGACGTTAAACGAGCCCAAAAAGATGAAATGAGGATACGGCAACGGTTTGAGGCGCTAAAACAACAGGAGCAACAGAAGCTGCTAAATAAAATTGAACAGGAACTCGACCGTGCCCGAAAATTTGAAGAGGATGGAGAAATTTACAAGTCTGTGGAGGCATATTATAAGGCGCTGGGGATGGATGATCAAAACGAGGACGCCCGTAATAAAGTCATTATCTTGTTTGAGCGAATTAAACAGGATGTTGCGCATCAGGCCAGCCAGGGCTATATAAATAATCTGATTGTCAGACAGCTTGAAATAGGCAATGGCTATTTTGATAAAAAACAATATGATAAAGCCGCCGAACAATATAAGCTGGCCTTAATCCTTGCCCCGGATAACCGGCAGGCCAAAGACAGTCTGGCGGCAATTGAAAAAATCGAAAACAATAAAATTAAAGAGCTGAAAACCCAGGCTGATCGATTTATAATGAGCGGCGATTATGAGCAGGCGTTGTCAAGATTAAATCTTGTCTTACAGGCTGATCCTGACGATAGAGACGCCCGGGCTAAAAAGGATGAGATATATAATAAGTTTAAAGCCGCCGGTTATCTCGATGAGGCCCTAAGATATTTTGATCAGGCAGATTATGCTCAGGCTGGCATCATGGTCGATTCGGCGCTAACTCTAAATCCTCAGTCGGAGGGAGCCAGAAGTCTGAAACGTCAGATGGCCCGCTTTACCGCCGATATTACAACTCTGGAAGATATCAAGAAAAATGATACCCACTGGCAGATTTATATTCAGGGAATGGAAAAGTACCAGGCGAGTGAATATAATGAGGCCCTGGAGATGTGGCGTTCGCTGTTGGATTATTATCCCAACAATCCAAATCTTAATCGAAATATTGAACAAGCGGCGGAACGGTCTGCGAAAAGATAAAAATTAATGTAACAAATTTGCACAGATAATAGTAAAATCGTTTATCATTATAATATCATAATCCAGCTTTCGATAAAGATGTCCGATGTTATTATTAGAGGAAGGCCTGTTGGGTCTAATTCGGCTTTACTTTAAGCGCAATTTGGGTTATAATTTTATATACAATATGTGAGGCAGGTTAATTGTATTGAGGAAACCAACAGAAATATTTATGAGTTTTGCCGCCGATGAGAGTATGCTGGAGGATATCCGGCGTTCTGTCAGTGATGGGATAACCGATGTCAATCTTGGCAGCAAGGAGAAAAACGGCATTCTTCTGGCAATCGAGGAAGCCTGCACCAATGTTATTCGTCATGCATATCTCTATGGCCCGGGAACAATCCGCATCAAGGTAAAAATCTTACCAACCAGGGTTGTCTTTTCTATTTTTGACAAAGGACGGCGGTTCGATTTTAACCGCACGGATACTCCCGACCTTGAACGTTATATCAAGACCGGCCGAAAAGGCGGCCTGGGATTATTTCTCATTCGCAAGATGATGGATAGTGTTGATTACTATTCTCATGATGGCGAAAATGAGCTCCGGATGGTTAAAAATGTTGTACCCAGGAAAAAAATCGCCGTTATGCCCAGGGGATTGTCAATACGTTTGAAGTTTGCCATGTGGGCTTCTCTGGTAGTTTTATTGATAGCGGCCGCAATTTCATATTATTTTGATTTTAGATACTCCAACAGTATCCGGGAGCGCTTTTTCAGCGAGGCGATAAATTTTACTCAAACTACCGCCTTAAATGCGCTGGATAAAATCGTGGTAGGCAATGAACTCGAGCTTTCCGGTCTGGTTAAGTCGGCGCTTGATGGAAACCCTCATCTTAAGTATGTAACTATCGTCGATACAAATAATTTAATCTGGGCTGATGTCTTAAATCCGCAAAATCTGCTGTCTGAATATTCCTATCCAGCCCCGGTGGGTTCCAGTCAGGTTGGCGTCTTCCAGCATTATTATAATGAAGACCATGGCTTTGTTTATCATCTGATAACCGAGGTGGCGCTTGATGATCAAAAACTGGGGGCTATTCATTTCGGGTTTTCGCAGGAGGAATTAACGCGGCAGTTGGCCCAATCGAGGAAAGGTATTTTAATATTCGCCGTATTGGGAATATTTGTCGGTCTTTGCGCCGTATATCTTCTCTCATACTATTTTGTCAAGCCAATCCAGAAATTAACCGAGGGTGTTCTGAAAATCGGTCAGGGCAACCTTGAGGAGACTCTTCCTGTCGAGGGGACCGATGAATTTTCCGAAATTGCCAGGGCATTTAACGAAATAACAAGCAAATTTAAAAAAGCCCAGGACAGCGTTATTGAAAAAGAACTTTTGCAAAAAGAGATGCAGGTCGCCCAGGAGATTCAGCATGCTCTTTTACCAAACAGGTTCCCGGAAATCGATGGCTACGAATTGGCGGCGGTTTATCGTGCGGCCAGGGATGTCGGCGGTGATTATTTTGATTTTGTCTGGATTGATGATGATACTCTTGGTATTGTGGTAGCCGATGTGTCCGGCAAGGGGGTCCCCGGCTCACTGGTTATGACAATGATTCGGACCGCTATAAGACTTGAAGCCCGGGGGAACAGTTCCCCCAGTGAAATATTGGCAAAAGTCAACAATTTCGTCGCTGATGATGTCAAAAAAGGAATGTTCATCACCATATTTTTTATCATTCTCGATTCTGAAAACCGTCAGATATCGTTTGCCTCGGCTGGCCATAATCCGATGATTCTGTATCGCAAGGACACCGACAAATGTTATTTCTTGAATCCAAAAGGCATTCCTTTAGGTTTAACATTACCTGATGATATTTCTTTTGGAGGCGCTCTGCAGGCCGACAAACTTAAGCTTAAAAAAGATGACATGCTGGTTGTCTACACCGATGGTATAACCGAGGCGATGAACAATCGATCCGAGCAATATGGCAACGACCGGCTGATCAACTTTATTAAGGCCAATTCATATCTTTCACCGGAAGAATTTGCCCAGGCGCTGGATAAAGATTTGACTCAGTTTACCGGCAACGCTCTCCAGAATGATGATATAACCCTGGTAGTTATCAAAGAGAAAATAATGGCCGATGAATTAATCCTTGAAAAACGCAAACGTTTGCTGGCGCTAGTTGAGGATGAGGAAATGTCGATTGAAGAGGCCTGTATAACTATGGGTGTGTCGGTGGCGACATATTACAAGTATCGCAAGAGGTATAAAGACCAGGGCGATTCGGGACTGTTAAATAGAAGGCTGAGAGCCCAGGCGGTAATAAAGCAAATCCCCTACAATACCCGTAAGAAAATACTTGAAATTATCCGTGAAAATCCCGAATTTGGCACAGCCAGGATTCGTAAAAAGCTGGCTGAAATGGGCGAAGATTTTACCGATAAGAACATTTATGATGAACTGGTTGGAATGAGGCTCAATACCCGGCGTCTTAGATTAGCTTTCGTCGAAAGAGTAGGCCAGTTAAAGCCGGAACAGAAACAGCTTCTTGAAAAAGAAATGCTGCGCGAGGAAAAAAGGGAATTCGACAGGGCGCAGTATACCGAAGATTTAAAAAAGAGTATCGAGAAACGGCAGGTCGAACAGATTTCCAGTGAAACGGGCAGAGTCATTTCCCAGTTAAAAAGACTTGGTCCAACTGCGGGCAGTGAAAATATCTATAATGAAATAGCCAGAGAACTCGAAAAATTAGACGGCGGTCTGGAAGTTTCGCGAATGTTTACTTCAATGATCTCTAAAATGAAAGGGGGGGCGTCTGACGAGAGCGGGTATCCTGCAAAACCTGATATCGAAGAAGTCGAAGAAGAAGAGAAGACAAAAGCTGATCCGACTGACCAACAGCCGATTAAACCGGTAATAGTTGCGCCGTCAAGCGACGAAGCTATTGTAATCGATAAAAAAGCTGTAAAGCAGAACAACGACAGCAAGTCGCCGGGCGATATAGCTGAATATGAAAAGAAATTAATGAAGAGATTTCAAAAATAATGAATAAGATCGCCATAATAGCATCAAAGGGCGGAACCGGCAAAACGACCACCGCTATCAATTTTGCCCATGCCGCAGCTATGATGGGTAAGAAGGTATTGTTGATCGACAGCGATTCACAGGGATCGGCGTCGCTTGCTTTTAATCTAAATGGCGCCCAGGGGCTTTCCGATTTGCTGCTTTGTGACAAAGTTGATATTTATGATATCAGACCCAATCTTTACTTAGTTGGTTCAGGCAACAGTGATATCTTTATGGTAGAACGCTACTTAACTCAACAGCCCGAAAACGAGTACCCGTTGGCAAAAGCCCTTGATAGATTTACCGGCGTCGATATCATAATTTTAGATTGCTCTCCGTCGATAAATATAATAAATTCAAATATCTTAGGTTATGTTGAAACGGTTTTGATACCGGTCTCTATGGACTATTTTGCTCTGGAGGGAGCCGCATTGACACTTAGACTTGTCAGAGATACAGAAAGGAATCTTCAAAAAGACATACGCTTGCTTGGTATTTTACCGACTTTTTTTGATGTCAGGACCAGGATTTCGAAAAAGATACTTAGTGAGCTCAAAGAGAAATATAAAGATAAGGTTTTTAATTCAGTTATTCGGATTAACACCCAGATTAAAGAATCGCAGATGAATAAAAAAACTATATTTGAATTCTCGCCTTATTCGCATGGGGCTTATGATTATTATTGTTTTGGAAAAGAGGCTTTAACTAGATTAGGCAGGTAAAAAGTTATGAGTGATATTAAGATTTCAGTGGAGACTTCCCAGACTCCAGAGGTTGAGGGCGAAATTACCATTATCCGCGTTGACGGCGTAATAGACACCATAACCGCTTCCGAGCTGGAGAAAGTCACTAACTCGCTTTTAGAACAACAAAGGTACAGGATTATTGTCGATCTTGGCGGAGTTGATTATATCTCCTCGGCAGGCTGGGGTATATTTATTTCAAACATCAGAGAAATCCGATTAAACGACGGTGATATAAAGCTTGCCCGGATGATTCCCAATGTTTACGAGATTTTTGAATTGCTTGAATTTGACAGTATACTTAAAGCCTTTGATAATGTCGCTAAAGCTAAAAACGACTTTATGACCGCCATCTCTGTGGCTGACGATAAATCAGGGGATAAGGAGACGACAAAGATAGCGGTAACAGAAAAAGTTCCTGTTGATGCCGGTAAAATTGAATTTGCCCAAAAACCCTCAATATCAATGGCGGAAATTTCTTCCCCTGAGAAGACAAAGGTCGAAATCGAAACAATAAAAGGACCTCAACCCTCTGATCAGCCCGCTGAACCTGAACCGGTTAAGCCTCAGGAAAAAGTATACAGCAAAGAAAAGCGTTTAAAACAGGTAATAACAGACCTGGTTGGCAAAGACCCGTTTCTCAGCGTAGGCGAAATAAGGAAGGCGATCTCTAAAAAATTTCCCGGGACCGGGTTTTTGAAAACCTGGTGGCTGTTAAAAAAAATGGGCCTTGGTTCAAAAAAGAAAAGGTTTTATTTTGCCAGAACCCGAAGGACGACCAGGTAGAGAAGTAAAAATCAAGCTTAGACGGCTTTATGTTTGTTTTTAATTTAATTCTATTGCCTATATTGATTTTGGCCGGGGCGGTAATAGTAATATCATTTATAAAAATTCGCAGCTATCGCCAGAAAACCAGATCAACTACCACCGATTTGTATAAATTGCGTTCGGATTTTTCAATTAAGAAAGAAATAGTAGACCTGTATAAATCGGTTTTTGGATCTTATCATACAACTATGCGGAAAAGCCCGGTTCTAACGGCAGCCGAGGAATTCCAGAATAAATTTAAACTTGGCAAGTTTATCATATTCTGTGCCGTCCATAATATGTTTTTACCGCTAATGGGGATTGGCTTTAAATTGAGATCGATAAAACCGATTAAGACTGATAGGGTAAGGCAAATAATTGCCAATGTCAGCGCTGGTGCAAGTTTAAAAGATGGTGAAAATTTTGGTGTATCTCTTGGGAGAAATAGTTATAAGTCCATTGCCGGGCTGGCTAATTTATCGGTTGAATTGAATGATCCTTTTATTTTCCACTATAACTTCAATAGTCAACGGATATTGTTTATAGGAGAAGATACTGAAAATGAACTGGCCAGGAACTGTACCATTGCTGATTTTAACAAGGCCGTCTGGCCATTGATTGTTGAAATATGCCGCAGCAACAGCACTGTCAAGAAGCAGATGGACAAGAGTAGATCGCTTCAGAGCGAACTCCAGAAGGCGAATAATGAGCTGATAAACTTGACTCGAAGATTGAAAGATAAAATGGTTGATCTTCATTCCTTCTTTGAAATATCTAACAGGATGTTTACGATCTATGATGAAAGCCGTCTTATTGAATTATTCGTTGACTCAGTAAAGGCTTTACTGGCGCCCATTTCAATTGTAGTCATGACTAAAAGTGAAAAAGATGAGAATGCTTACAACGTGACCGTTGCTGAAGGCGGGTATTCTTCTGAGAACCAGGAGCTGAATCTTTTTTCTGACTCGGAAATATATAAACTGCTTGTTTCGAATAATCAGGCAGTATCATTGCCATTGTTGAGTTCTGGTTTGCCGGAGACGGACGCTTTTGTTGAAACGGCTTTATCTAATCGCCTATCCGTACTGGAAAAGCTTCAAGCCGGTGAGAAGGTGCACGGTTTTGTTTTGATAGGACAAAAACAAGGCCAGGGTTCATACAGCGAGGTTGATCTGGAGATATTCTCGACTCTATCCAATATGGCCTCGTTAGCGCTTGGGAATATTCATCAGTATTTATTAATAGAAAAGATGTCATACACCGATAGTATGACTGAATTGTATAATTATCGATATTTCTATAAACGGCTTAATGAAGAGATATTCAGAGGCAAACGGTTCAACCGGATGCTGGCTTTGGTGATTTTTGATATTGACAATTTTAAAACATTTAATGACACTTACGGTCATCAAGCCGGCGATGAGGTGCTTAAAAACCTGGCGGCTTTAGTCACCAACAGCGTTCGGGCGATTGATATTGTAAGCCGCTATGGCGGAGAGGAATTTTGCGTGATTATGCCTGATACAGGTTTTGCAAATTGCCTGATATTTATCGAGAGATTGCGCAAGAAAATTGAAGGTTATACATTTTTAAGCAAATTTGTTGAGGGAGGATACAGCATAACAATTTCAATTGGCGGGGCAGTTTATCCTATTGACGCCCAGTCAGCCGACCGCTTGATATATTGCGCTGATATGGCTTTGCTAAAAGCCAAAGCCGACGGACGGAATCAGTCGATAATGTTTAATAGTACGATGTTGGAAGATGAAGAGTTAAAGAAAAACTCCCAACAGCAGTTAACAGATCTGGGGATATATGAGGATTTATAGTTTTATTCTGTTTTTAATCCTGGCGTTTCAGGTTAATGGGTCTTGTCAGGAAGATCAATACAGAATCGGTATTGACGACATACTCAGTATCAGCTTTTGGCCGGAAGAACAAGTGGCTGATCTTAATACTGTAGTCAGGGTAACAGAAGATGGTATGATAACTCTGCCAGTTATCGGAAACATCAAGGCTGAGGGTTACACAACCTCGGAGCTGGCAAAAATAATTGTCGAGGAAATATCGATTTTTAATACCGGGTGTTCCCAGGTTACAGTAATTGTTACCGAGTATAACAGTCAGACAGTGGTCTTAACCGGCGCCGTCAATAATCCGGATGAGTATCATTTTGAGCGGATACCCAATCTGCTGGAGGTAATCAGGCAGGCCGGTGGAGCGGCTCCAACAGCCGATCTTTCCGATGTGACAATTGTTCGTCAGGTAGACGGTAAGGTTGAGGTTATAAACGTTGATCTTTTGAAACATCTTCGCGACGGTGATTTATCAGATATTCCTGTTCTTAAGGCCAAGGATTTGATAAACGTTCCTGAATCTCCGTATGGTTTAACCTCGGAGGTTCTCAGGGGTAAAATCTTTAAGGGGAAAAATATATATTATATTTATGGCGCCGTTAATGCACCGGGAATAAAAACTCTTTCAGAAGACATAGAACTGGTTGATGCCATCGCCGATGCCGGCGGCGTTACCGCAGGCGCTGATCTTGAAAACGTGCGAGTTGTTTTGAAAGATGTCAGGTATTCTTCGGTTCTGAATTTTGATCTTAAAAAATATTCTGAAACCGGTCGGCCTGCCAGGTACCGTCTTCACCCAGAGGATACGATCATAGTTCCGTACCGCCCCGACCAGACCTTCTGGTCTAGAATGCCTGAAATAATTGTTCCGGCTTTGGTGACGGCAGTCATTACAACAATCGCAACAGCAATAATAGTAGACGCAACAAATTGAATAAGTGATGAATGAATCAACAAATTCAACACAGACATTAAATATTCGAGAAATCTGGCAGCTGCTTATTAGAAATAGGTGGTACTTGATTATGCCGGTTATGATTGTACCGCTTACGGCTATACTGGCTACATTTTTTCTATCTCCCGTCTATGAATCTTCAACCTCTATACTGATGAATGAAGCCAGCATTCTGCCGCCAGCGATAGACCGCGGCCTGGAAACCAGGCAAGGCTACAGAAGGCAATCGGTTAGTGACTTAAGAAATTTGCTGTCAAATCAGATTAAATCTACAAAATATATAAAAAGCCTCGTAGCCAAACTCGATATTCCATTGCCTGAAGGCATAAAAACAAAGGTTGCAGAAAAAGCGATTACCCTGCCGAACGTTTCTGAAGCGGAACTTTCTGAAAATTTACTGGTTGAATCAATCCGTAAATTAATCGATGTTCAGATGTCGGGTTCCAACCTTATTATACTTTCAGCAAGATCATCATCGCCAACCATGGCGCGCAGTATGACCTTGACATTGGCAGAGATATTTCTTGAGGAATCACTGGCTCAGGAATTGGCCGGTATCCAGGGCAGCATATCTTTCACTGAGGAACAACTGGCGGTTTATCGCGAAAAGCTGTATAATGCTCAGAACAGGCTCAAACAGTTCAGACAGAATTTGATCGTTTCATCAATTGATGAGGACACTACTACTTTGAATTATAATTTAAATTCCATTATTTCCATAGTCGAGGCTTTAGACATCGATATTAGCGAGGCTGAACGGCTTAAAACCGATATAACCCTGTCCCTTCAACCATATCAGATAGAGCCCTCGTTAATTAGCATTCCCGATAATATCAAAAAACTGAAGAATGATCTAATGAACACCATCCCCAGGCTGGCCGAACTTTTAGGCCGTTATAGCTGGCGGGATGCCAAAGTCATGGATTTGAATCAAGAAGCAAAAAATATTACCACCAATCTTAATAATGAAATTGAATTATTTATCGTCAAAGCATATCCCGGCCTGTCGCCTGAAGTTCAAACCGGTCTGTCACGTTTTCTTATTGTCGATATCAACATACAATTTATGCAGACTAAAATCATGTCGCTGGAGAAAAGTATAGGAAAGATTAAATCCCGGCTGACCCGTGATCCGGATGTTGAGGTTACCCTGGAGAGACTTCAATCCGAGGTGAGCCGATACCGGGATCTTTATAATACGTTAGTACAGTATTCTCAATATGCGGCAATCAATCAGAGCGCCATGGATGTGGAGGCTAAGCGAAAATATATGATAGTAAAACCGGCGGCCATGCCGTTTGCTCCGATAAGCCCTAACCGTATGAAAATGGCTGTCATGGGACTGATTTTGGGTTTGATGATAGGCGGCGGCGTGATATTAATCCTGGTTATGCTGGATGATTCTTTTAAAAAGGTGGAAGAGGTTGAAGACTATCTCAAGCTTTCTGTAATGGCGACTATTCCACGAATCATATCCCCCTTTTCAAATACTAAAAAGGACAGGGGGTTGGTATATGCCGGTACATCGATATGTATTATTTTAATAGCCGCCATTTTGTATATGAAGTTTAGAAACGGTTAAAGGTTAATGGAGAAGTTGATGTTGACAAGCAAGCTGGAAGGAATGGGTAAGGAGTTCTTCCTTCAGACCTCCGGCGATCCTCAGAATGGAAAAGGTACATGCGTTTTATTTGAGAACGGTAATCCTATAGATATGATTGAATTCAGGCTGCCGGAAAACAGCAAGCAGGCGGCGGGCGTTATCGATGAATTTCATAAGAACAGATTTGAAAAATTTGTTGAGCTTGATGAGCTTTATGTTGAGCTAATTGAGGAGACTGACGCCTCGATACTGGAGAAACTGGCATTATCGCTTATTGATCAAAAATTGTTCGAAGAGGCAGCCAGGATTTTTAAGCGCGGCTCTGAAAATGCCCCGCAAAATTCGCGGCTTCTAAATTATTTAGGCTTAACTTACATGGAACTCGAAGATTACCAAAAAGCCGAGAACTACTTTATCGAGGCAATTAACATAAGCCCCGATTTTCCCGATTACCAGAACAACCTTGGAAAAGCGCTATTAAAACAGGGAAAATGTTCTCGGGCATCTAAAAGCTTCGAAAAGGCAACCGAACTGAATGTGTATTATGCCGAGGCCTATTACAACCTGGCTCTGGCTGTTGTTCTTAACGGCATCAAAAAGGAAGATTACAGTCTTGCTCAAAATTTAGAAGACAATGTCGCTAATTTACTGTCAAAAGCGGTTGGCTTCGATCCGGCGTTTAAAAATGAATATCTGCAGCAAGCTCTGGACGCCCTTAAAAACAAAGATCTTGATATAACTTTCATTGAGCTCAGTAAAGGTTATGATGCCGCCACCAGCGGGAAGTTTCCTAAAAAAACATATCATTTTCATCTTGAATACCTGTTCAGAAATGATCTGCTGCGCGAGGAAACTGTGATTAAACACATAAAGAAGCTGAAAAAACTTCTCGAAACCCATCCCAATTATCCGGACCTGCACAACGAATTAGGAATGGCTTACACCGTGCTGACCCAATTTCACAGCGACCGGGCTATTGAGGCTTATCAAAAAGCTTTGAAGCTGAATCCGGAATACAAAACAGCCATGAAAAATATGAAGCTTATTCAGAACGAGCTGAAAGGTATGAAAACGCTGTTGAGGGCGATATTAAAATGAAGACAGAATCTATAATAAACTTTTATGATAGAGAATCAATTGAGGCTACCGAGTTCAGGCGGCTATATTCAAATATTAGAAATTCAAATGACGAAAAGCTAAAATCTGTGATGGTTACTTCATCGGTCATTGAGGAAGGCAAATCGACTGTGTCGTCATATCTTGCCTTATCGATTGCCGAGAATTCCGATGATAAGATTCTGCTTCTGGATGCCGATCTGCGCAGACCAATGATCAATGTATTTTTCAGACTGCCGCTTGAGACCGGGCTGGCAGATATTCTGCAGAAGAAATGTTCGATAAAGCAAGCCGTAAAGTCAACCCCCGTGACTGGGTTAAGTATCATTACCGCCGGCAAATTAACAAGCGATCCGGCAGCGATATTGAGTCAACAGCCGCTTAAAGAGATGTTTGAGGAACTCAAGTTTTATTTCGATTTCATTATAATTGATGTTCCACCAATAATTCCCGTATCAGACCCGCTGATAATTGCCAATGAGGTCGATGGAGTAGTAATTGTGGTGCGAGCAGGTAAAACACCCAGAGAAGTAGTAAAAAGAGCGGTTAATTTTCTTAATAACTCAAATATAAACGTTCTGGGAACAGTCCTTAATAATCTCGAAGAAGTGTTGCCATATTATTATAGTTCAAAGTATTACTCTTATAAATATTATCATAAATCAAGTCAGAAAACTAAAAAGTAGTGCACATATTATGCAATCATCTGCATAAACTGCTTATATAGATGCCTGCATCCTGAAAAACACTCATCAAATCGTAATATAATTCATAATTCATATTTTTCATGTATTTATTTAACTCGTTGGTATATAAAATATAAAGCCAACGGCGATTCAAAGATATTCTAATCATATTATAATTGGTTACTTGCAAATTATTATTAGCTTAATGGCAAATTATTTGCAACTAATGGTTTAATAAAATTGGGGTTAATTGTTAACCTGGAGAATGAATGCGATACCAGAGTCCTATTTCAAATCCACTTTCTCAATACTGGGAAGAGGAATTTGTTTTTGGCAGTCCTAATAAGTTCTGGAAGGACTTTTTAACAAGACTTAAATACCTTGGCGGCGAGTATATTATAGCCAATGGCATATTGACGTATAGTGTCTGCAACAATGCCCTGACAATTAAGCCTTTGTTGAATTCGATTTCATTATTATATCGTATTTATGGATTTAAGTGGGGGATAAAACGTGCAATCGATATTGTCGGAGCTTTCATTGGTATTATTTTATTATTGCCGGTATTTGCGGTAGTATCAATTGCCATTAAACTGGACTCGCCCGGTCCCGTATTTTTCCGTCAGGAACGCATCGGCAAAAACCGTCGTCGGACCAGTCGTCGTATTATGAGCATCAGGGGCATTCAAGACCAGCGTTCAGAAGACCGTCGGAAAACTCCCAGGTTTGGTAAACCATTTACAATTTTCAAGTTTCGGACAATGTATCAGGATGCTGAAAAACATACCGGACCTGTTTGGGCCAGTAAGAATGATCCTCGGATTACCCGCGTCGGCGCCCTTTTACGCGCCACCCGTATTGATGAATTTCCCCAGTTGTTCAATATACTAAAGGGCGAAATGAGCGTGGTTGGTCCGCGTCCCGAAAGAGAGTTTTTTATAACGGCTCTTAGAAATAATATTGGCAGCTATGATGACAGGCTGCTGGTGCGGCCGGGATTAACTGGTTTAGCCCAGGTGAATCACAAATATGATGAATCTGAGACGGATACCCAGGTAAAAGTCGGTTATGATCTCGATTATATAAAGAAATTAACGATCTTCAATGACCTGAGAATTATCATAAAAACCGTATTTGTAGTTTTGGCGGCAAAAGGAATGTAGTTAATTCCTATTTTTTTCTTTTTATAAAATCAGTGAAATCTCGAAAGGCTCCAGCCTTTATTTTTTTCAAATCAAGAATCCTTTCACGGTAATTAATCTGAGTTTATCATTAATGTCCGGCCTTTCCATAAATAATAAATTAACAATTGTCATTCCCCGCCAAGGCGGGGAATCCATATTGTGATATATCTTGTTCAATAACCGTTAC
>Ga0114922_10002329_pt1 | contig 17798 bp, 31 predicted proteins | sample AartaG_FD_100975 | JGI IMG/M metagenome (GOLD analysis project Ga0114922, IMG submission 100975) | Deep subsurface microbial communities from Aarhus Bay to uncover new lineages of life (NeLLi) - Aarhus_00045 metaG | ecosystem: Environmental > Aquatic > Marine > Oceanic > Sediment | place...
GGCTGCTCGAGGTCAGGATCTTGACCTGTCTGAGATCGAGCAGATCACTGCTGCGTCCAACCAGACGGCTGCCGACTCTGAGGTTGCTCGCCGCAACATCGCTGAGAGCTACGCCAACGACGTGGCCGGGGTGTTGCCTCTCATCCGTCAGGATCGCATCGAGAGGAATGACGCTGCGTTCGAGGCTGCCCGTGCGGGTGACCCCGGAGCGCTCAAGGATGTGGGTGTTCCTCAGTTCATCATCGACCAGCTGGGCCAGGAGGAGAAGGACATCGCTGAGCGCGAGGCTGCTCTCCAGGAGCAGCAGGCGTTCACCAACCAGGAGTTCCGCCGGCTGCGGTCCTACGCTGCGAGCGGTAGCGAGAGGGATGCAGCGCTGGTGGCCAATGTCGACGAGATCCTCACGGGTCGACCGACCGGCGACACCAACCCTGCCGCTTCCAAGGAGGAGCGCTACCGGGACTTCGTGGCAGCGCAGCAGGATGCCATCGACAACCTCCCGGATCTCCGCACCCTCACTGGTCAAGACAAGATCAACGCCATCAAGTCGAAGCGCGAGATGGAGGAAGACATCAAGCTGGTCCAGCAGATCCTCGGTGTCGACGACAGTGGCCTCGCCAACGATGTCACCTTCCGTCCCGAGCTGCTGGACGAGGGCGCACTCGACATCCTGGATGTCCAGAACCAGGCCTTCGGCGTGGGCAACACGCTGGCTCGCTCCATCGGGGCCGTCGCCGCTGGCGCTCCGCTGACCCGCCAAGGGTTGAACCCCACCCCCAAAGCGCAAGAGGGTGAAGGCTAATGCCGGTCCCGACTTCCCCTTTCGAGGGTGGTGGCGGTGGTGGACCTGCCGCGACCCCGGTCGGTCAGGCCAACCAGAAGACTGAGGCACAGATCCAGGAGCAGCTGGACGGTGCCGAGAGGAACCTCCAGCGAGTCCTGGCTTCTGACCAGATCAAGCCGGACGTGAGGAAGGGCGCTGAGGCTCAGCTCCGCCAAGTGCAGGCAGCCAGGGCACAGGGCGCAGCCGCCGACCAGGCGCTGGCCGAGCTCGGCGTGAAGGACAGGTTCCTGCTGGGTGCCGGCCGCAACCGCGCGGTGCGTGGGCTCACCACCGCGCTCTCACTTCCGGGCAGCACGGTCTTCTCCGGCTTGAAGGAGGGCGTGGTCGATCCGATCACCAACCTCCAGGGACGAGCGGACGCTGATCCTTCCAGCTTCTCCGACTTCGTAGGCCAGTCCATCGGGCTGGGCGACACCAGGCAGATCGGCTTCGGTGATGTCATCGAGGGTGCTGACCCGTCGTTGAATCTCCACCTCAAGCGGGTGCTCGGCTTCGGTGGTGAGCTTCTGCTCGATCCGCTCAACTACATCTTCGGTGTCGGTGCGGTCGGCGATGTGGCCAAGGCCTCCAAGGCTGTCCGCATCTCTGACGATGCGCTCTCCGGGCAGATCCTCAAGGCTGCCGCCAACACGGCAGACGATGACACTCGAGCTGCCATGCGTGGCGCTGCCGCCCACATGAGGCTCCAGGGGTTCTCCAAGCTGACTGACGAGGAGCTCGATGCCATCTCGAGCGTCGCTCGCCCCGGCATTGGGTTCCGTGTTCCCGGTCAGGATACCGGCGTCTTCTTCTCCGGGCCCGTGGCCTCGAGGGTCTCGAGGGGCGTCACCAAGCCCTTCGCCACCCTCCGCAACGCTGCGTCCCGTGGGGACGGTCCGCTCAATGCGCTCAGGGCCCGCAGGGGAGCCCCTCGCAAGCTCTCCCCGATCGAACAGAAGCTGAGGGGCAAGACTACCCGAGACCTCCGCAATGCCGCTAGGAAGGGCGGAGAGGACTACGCCAACGCTCTGGCTCTGGGCGACGGCATGTTGGCTGGTCGAGCTCGAGGGGTGGGTATCGGCACCCGGCAGCAAGAACGCTTCGCTTCTCGGTTCGGTCCCATCTCCGACTCCTCCGGTCTGCCCAACAACAAGACTCAGCGGGCCATCGCTGATCTCGATGTCCACTCCGACGAGGTGATGGATGCCATCGAGGAAGGCAGACGTTCGGCCACGATCCTGGGCGGGCGTGAGGTGAGTACGGGGGAGCTGATCGACGAGTTCGCTGCACTCCACAAGGACATGCGCGCCAACGGCATAGACGTGGGCGAGGTCAAGGGCTACATCTCTCGGCAGATGAACCGCATGAGAGACGGCTCCTCCGCTGCCGGTGACTGGCGTGACTGGCGCAGCCTGGGTGACCGGGACGCTGAGGTGCATCTCGGGAACCTCGTCAAGAGCCGGGCCTACAAGCCCGGCGATGTGATCTCGGGACAGATCGACGGCAGCGCCGTGGACATCGTGCTCGAGACTGGCAACCTCAAGGAGCTGGACCGAGTGTTCAACTCCCTGGACGACACCTTCTTCGATCGTGGCATCCTGTCGAACAACCCGCTTGAGATCATGTACCGCTACCAGGGCGGTGTAGCCAAGGTGATCGGACGCAAGCAGGCACTCGACGATCTGATCGACCTGGGCTTCGGCGTGGATGCTCGCACCATCCGCCAGGATCCCGCCTTCCGTATCAAGCAGACGCTCCAGCAGCAGGGCATGACTCCCGAGGAAGCGGTGGACGTGCTCAAGATCGACAGCGTGGAACTCTCCACGGTGCTCGACAACCCCGACAGCTACATGGATTACGCACGCAACCACGCTCTCGATGCTCCGGTCGAGGGAGCAGAGAAAGATCTCTGGTATGCGGCTGGCGATCTCATGCGTCAGGCCACAGACGAGGGGTTCGACACCCCACTGGGCAAGTACCTGGCAGTGCGGTCGCAGGAGGCCGGGTACCGGGCGACGCTGACCAGCATGGGCAGGCCCATGGGCGACGACGCTCTCGTCAACTTCGCTGCCAACATGAGCGACCGCCAGCTCCGGCAACTCCGGCAGACCATGAACCGTGGGGATCGGCTCATCCCGTTCACCCCCGAGTTCGCGACCAGCCCGGAGATGCTGGAGGTGCTGCGCGGCAAGGCTTCGCTCGAGCAGGGCAACATGCAGTTCATGCAGGACATCAACCAGATCTTCAAGACGCAGGCCACACTGTCCCCCGGCTTCTCGGTCCGCAACTTCTACGGTGGCATGTTCCACAACCATCTGTCAGGTGTGCGAGCCGGCGACTACCGCACCTTCACCAAGGGCTGGGAAGTGGCCCAGAAGGTTCGGGCAGCCGAGCGACAGGGCCTGGATGTCGAGGAGATCACGAAGATCTGGGACGACGGGATCAAGGATGTAGCCGACAGGAAGATCATCCGGGACATCTACGAGTCCCACTTCGTTGAGAGCTCGAGCCGGCTGGGCGATGCACTCGACTTCACCCTGGACACCGCTGCCGGGCCCGGCGCACGCGGGGCTACTCGAGCCCGCCGGCAGATTCTCGGTGGCGGGAAGCAGTCACTGGCTCGGGCCGGCGACTTCCTGGATCGGCGCATCGGTGGTGCCCTCGGTCGGATGGCCGGGCTCCGCACCGGGCTGGGTACCGGCATCCCGGTGGAGGAAGTCCTCCGTGGCTCGCTCATGTACAAGGAGCTCAAGCGGGGTGGCGCTGACATCTTCGATGCCAACCGCACGGTGTCCAAGTTCCACTTCGACTACGGCGATCTGACCGGCACAGAGAAGACGATCCGCAACGGGTTCATCCCGTTCTACACCTTCCGCTCGCGCAACCTCCCGCTCCAGATCGAGATGCTGGCTCGCCGGCCAGGTGCGTACAACAACTTCCTGGACTTCCAGCGGGACATGCAGGATAAGTATGCAGACCCGCTCATGCCCGGCTACTACGCCAGCTTCCTCGCCGCTCCGCTCGACGACAACGCAGCGGGCACCGGGCTGCTCCGTCGCATCGTGGGCGACAACCCCGTGCTCACTCCCGACCTGCCGATGAACGACCTGCTCGAACTCATCACTTCGGCAGAGGAGTCGGTGACAGTGGATCAACAGAGTGGCGGGATCGCTGGCCAGTCGCTGATCGCCATGCCGATCGGTGACTCCACCCCGTTGTGGAAGCTGATCCCCGAGCTGACGGTGAACCAGTCCTTCTTCACGGGTGGACCCATCGCTCCCCCAGGTGACAGGAAACGCCGGCCCATCGCTCCACTGGGGATCGACCAGTCCACCGTGCCCATTTACCGGGACATTCTCCGTGCGGTCGGGGCTGCGTTGGATCGCACCCCGCTGGCGGACACGGACGACGACGGCAACATCATGGTGGACGAGCGGCTCAACTATGCCGTCGAGCAGATGCTCCCCCTCGTGGGCCGCACCCGTCGACTGCTCCCCGACTTCCATGACGAGGAGGACACCCGGTACTCGGACCGTTGGAACGCATCCGTGCTCGGGTTCATGACGGGCGGGTTCCGCTCGGTCAACTCTCGAGCCCGGCTGAACGCAGCCTACGAGTTCGGCGAGACCACTCGAGAGCTTCTCGCTACTATGGACGAGCTCGGCTACATCTACGATGATGAGTGACCGGAGGGGGTGAACAGCATGGCAAAGAACAGCACGCGTGGCGGACAGTCCTATGGACGGTCTGGCCGGCAGGTCGTTGGCAGCCCGGACAATCCGGTCGCCAAGGATCCTCCCGCCAAGATCACCCGCACCCGCCCCAAGAAGGGCGGTCAGTAACACAGAAAGACCGAGGCCTTCTCACCGGTCCACCGCGCCAACAGTAAGGATAGTGTGAGATCTGCCCCGGTCCGTCCGTGGTAGAGAATGTAGCAGAGCCCCCGTGGCACCACCAACTCCCTCCCTTGCCTTTGGTGAAGCTGCGGGGGCTTCGCTATGCGCCGTGCCACACCATCACGTCGAGCTCCTCGTCGTAGAAGTACCAGCCGGCATGGAAGCCATCGCCGTACTGCCGGCACTCGGGTCTCGTCTTGGGATCGAACCCGGGGGAGTAGTCCCTCACGCTCCAGTTCGATTTGCGGTTGGCGAGCCGGCGTGCTATCCAGCGGCCGTCCAGTGCTCCACCACGGAAGATCATGCGGTCATCGGTGGACCGCTTCCTGGTGAGCTTGGGCTCGCCGTTCTTGAACGTCGGCTGCTCGAACGGGTGGATGCCGCAGGGGGCAAAGTACGTGGGTCCCGTCGGACTCAGGCTGGGACGCAGGTAGGTGACAGGCACTCCGCTATCCATTCGTTGACGTTGCTGTAGACCCCGGACCGCTTCCACGAGTGGATGGTCCCGATGGTCACGCCGATGGCGTCGGCCAGCTCCTGGCGGGTGAGGCCGTGCATCTCGAGATCTTCCTGGCAGGGGACTGTGAACCACTCGGGCCAGATCTCCCAGGGGTGCATGGTCAGCCGACAGGCGATCTTGTCGGCCGTGGTCACAGTCAGTGCGTCCCGCCGGCCGTAGATGTACTGCGAGAGCCCGTGCTTCTCGAGCTCGGCGTTGTCGTAGACGGCCTCGGGTCGCTTGCCCGGGAACCTCGTCTTGAGGAACTCGGCCAGGGGCTCGGCTGACATCTTGGGGGTCTGGTTGATGGAGGGGTAGCTCATCCTGCGATCGGTCCCTTGTACCTGCCGTACACCACGACACCGCGGCGGAAGAACGAGTAGTTGTCTGCCCCAAACGTCTTCTTCATGTAGACGATCCTGTTCTCGAGTCGCTTGATGAGCATTTCCTTGGTGACCTCGTTCCCGTGCCCGTCCATACCAGCCGCAGCAAACTCGCGCCAGTCGAAGACGATCATGACCGACTCGTCGTCGGGCAGTTGCTCTTTCCGCTTCTTCATGCGGAGCATGAGCCGATCGTAGTCAGCGGTGCGCTTGGGTGCCTTGAGCTTTGGTACGTCGGGCAGGGGAACGAACGCCCCGACCTGGGGTGTCATCGGGGCTGGGTCACTCATCGGTCAGCCGGTGAACTGGGGCTCAGCCTGGATGGGCTCAGCCTCTGGTGCCGACCGCTCGAGGATGATGGTGTCGATGATGACGACAGTCTCCTCGGCCGGAGCCTCAGTGGTCGTGGTGACTACGGGCTTCTCGGTCGTGGTTGTCACGACTGGCTTCTCCGTGGTCGTAGTGACGACTGGCTTCTCCGTGGTGGTGGTCACCGGGGCTTCGGTCGTGGTAGTGACCGGCACCTCAGTGGTCGTGGTTGTAGGCACGATGCACTCACCGAGGTAGTCGTTCGCATGACCGACTCGGGGAGCGTCGGTGATGGGGAACAGATGTCCACCCCGTCCGTACGCTGCCGGGTAGCCGACGGTGATCGTGTTGCCGTTGTGGCACAACGTCACCTTGCTGGTTGCCTCAGCGCCGGGGGCGAGTACCGCCACCAACACTGCGATGAGTGTCGCCGTGACGGCGACCCCAATGGTTCGTTTCATGTTCATGTTTCCCTTTCCTGTGCTCATTCGTTGAGCACCTCTCTGATGGCTTCATTTCGCCGCAGTTCGCGTGCGAGCTTGCGCTTGGTCACGTCCCAGGTGGACGCCACTGTCGCGGGTGATATGCCGAGATGGTCTGCGATGAGCGAGTAGGCCATGCCCGACATCTTGAGACCGAGCACGGTGAGCTGTTGCTCAGTGAGCGTGGACAGGGCCGAGTCCATGATGGGTTCAAGGAACTCAGCAGCAACACCATCGGCGATATGCCGGCGCTCCGCCAGCTTGTTGAGAAGGTCGGGGTCGAATGGTACTTCACGTCTCACTTCTTCTTCTCTGCCTCTGTGCCCAGGGACTTGATGATCTCGAGGATGGTGAGGAAGTCCTCGAGCCGCATCGTCACAAATGCGTCGGCTGGATTACCCTTTCCCCAGCGCTTGTGGATGACGACACCGATGAGACCCTTGGCGTTCTTCTTCGCCTGGTCCACCCAGCTGCCGAGCCTGTCCTCTCGCCGGAGCTTCGTCTCGCCGGAGAGCCAGTCGAAGGCGGGCAGTCGCCAGTCGTCACCCTCGTAGCCGGACTGGTTGCTGTTGATGATCTCGAAGAACTGGCCGATGTACCTGCGGATCTCGGCCTCGTAGTCTCGGCCTCTCCGTCGGTTGCTCGCACCCTGGCTCTTGCTCATCGGTCTCGTTCCTCGCCCGCATACACACGGTCGACCTTCTTGAGTGCTTCCTCCACGTTGTACCCGTACTGCTCGGTCTGGTCGTCCCAGACCTCGAGCACCTTGGCTCGAGCCTGGTCTAGTTCGAGCCCCATACCCTTGCAATAGTTGGCGAGCACCCAGAAGGTGTCGTCCCTCGTACCCGCCGGCACGTTCATTTCGCCACGATAGACGAGATGAATGGTCCCCTCCGTCTCTCCACCCCTCCCGGGGGTTTGGGAGCGGAGCATCTTGCGAACTTGCGAGAGCGCATCTTGCGGCGGGTGCTCCGGTGGAGAAAGTCGAGCGCAATGCTCGAGTACAACTCGGCTAGTGCGGTGTCCAATCGCTTCCCGTACGAAGTCCCGTAGAGGCATCTCTTGATCTTGTTCATCGAGCATCACCATTCTTCCTGCCGCGGCTGCTCCCGAGTAGGGGAGCCGGACGCAGTTGACAATCTTGCGGTGGTCAGTTGACTTCGGGTTGATCTCGTCACACTCGGTCCCAGCTCCCAGGTCCAGAGCACGTCCGGTATCTCGGACGAGCCGGGCATGCATTGCTCCAGCACAGAAGAACCAGACGTGGTACCCCTTGCTCCGGCTCCGCTCGACCCAGGCACGGATGCCATGCCACTCAGCGCAGGCTTGGACGGCTCGAGCCTTGTTGTAGGAGTTGGCGTCGTCGAAGTCGAGACACCCCCAGTGAGTGCGTCCATCCGATCGGACAGGATAGATTCCCACTTCTTCAACGCCAGCCAGATGATCTCGGTAGAGACCCAGAGAAGTAGGGCCGTGATGACAGCGAGTACTACCGCTGTCGAACCACTGCTCTGTTCGGCCGGCGAACAACGTCGCGAAGCCGATGGTCGTTTGCCAGTCCACTTCACGTCGTCTCCAGTAGTAGTCGGTCAGCGTCGTGCTTTAGGCTGTCGGCCAGCATTGACAGGAGTCCGGGCAAGAAGTCGGGCTCGATGTCGTGGATGTACGGAAGGTACTTCTCGCCAGCAATGACGGTGAAGTCGTTGTTGTTGACGGTCCGCGCGCAGCGCAGCATGTAGCCATGCTGGTCCCGGTCCATCCACCACGTGTATCGGTCCCAGGTCCTGTCCTTCGTCATTTCTTCCTCAGCTCCTCGGCTGCGTCCTCCGCATCCTGCTCGCTCGTGTAGGTCTGGAAAGCGGTGGCCACTGAGCCACACCCGGCGACCTGGATCATCACCGTCCAGGTCCCGACGCCATTCTCTTCGCGCTGGTCGTTGCGTACCCAGTCCATGGTGATGGCGGCTCGGCGGACCCACTGGCCAGCGCTGGTCTGTACCCAGTCCTTGTCGTTCTTCTTCGGCATGTCAGTCGTTCCATCTCTGCCAGTCGACCTGGCTTGCTGTCATTCTCTTGTCGGAGAGCATCGTCTCTCTCATCCGCCACCCGTCTCTCGGGTCCATGACACATTCAACACCAGCGGGGGCCCCCACGTCTTGAGACGTTCGGCCCCACTTGTTCTTCATCACGTTCACCCACGAGCTCGGAGCTTTCCTCCGACGCTCGAGTTCAGCGGCACCCATCTTGGCCGGGTCCACTTGCCGGCAGCCCAGAGCTGCCCCGTCTATCTCGGGCCCACCGCCGTAGTTGGCGTGGCGCAGGTCCATGATCTCCACGTACCGCCCAGCTGCGTTGGCCTGGTGGATGACGACCCACCACGTGTCAGGCGTGGCGTGGATGAGTGTCTTCATGACCTGCGACCGACGCCGGCCACCCTGGGCCGAGTCATGCGACACCCCGTCCGCCTTGAACCGCTCGAGGTAGTCGAACATCACGATGTCCACGCTACCCATGCGGGCGGCTGCGTCTTCGTACAGGTCCATGAGCTCCTCGAGATCGGGCTCCCCATCATCGACGAGGAGAAGGTTGTCGGGCGGGGCAAGGTCGTGCGTCATCGCTCGCAGCTTGGGCCAGAACAGTCTGGCCGACTCGTCGAGCTGGATGACGAGCACGTTCTTGTCCCAGTTGTTGGCCAGGATCGTGAGTGCCAGGTTCGTCTTCCCGCTGGCAGCGGAGCCGACGATCATGTTGAGCACTCCCGGACGAAAGCCTCCACCGAGGATGGAGTCAATCGCCCCCAGGCCGGTCGGCAGGATCGGGCGTACATCGCCCTCCAGTGCGGATAGATCACAGAAGGGCGATGCTTCCCGATACCTACGTTCGGCCGCATCGGGATCGAACACCTACCGCTGGGCGTGCTTCATGAGCGGCTGGATCTGCTCGATCGGGAACCCGGCAGGCATGTCGCTGAGCCAGACGGCAACCTTGTACTGGCTGCCTTCCTGGTTCATCGTGCTGTGTCGGAAGTCCGGGGCCTTGGGGTTCTGCTTGCCGGTGCTGTTGTCCCACCACTCCTTGGGCTCGGAGGCCACGAGGTTCCAGGGGAACTGCCACTCGCTGGTAGCAGCTGGCGCTGGCGCTGCGGGAGCAGCTGCGGGGGGAGGAGTCTCGAAAGCTTCCTCGCCGGCACGCAGCCCCTCGGGCTGACGCATCTGCACCACGTTGGTGTCGGGGAAGCTCTCCATGATGACGCCGGTCTCCTCGTCCTGCGAGAAGTCCAGCCCGAGCTCGGTGAACACCCGGCTCTTGCAGTGAGCAGCGAGCTGCTCGACCTGCTTCTGGATCTCCTCCGCGCTCAGAGTGCCGGGGTAGGTCTCCTCGATGGCGACCATCATCTCGGCCGGCTCGTACTGCTGGCGCTGGATGACTCGTCGGAACGAGGTGCGGATGACGATATTGGCTTCACTCATATTTGGTTCCCTTGCCTTTCAAGGTGTTCTTGGATGGGTAGTGGAGCCCGAAGGCTCCACGACATTGGCCCGCCTCGTTGACGGGACACCAGCTGCTCGAGCACCACCACTCAACAGGGTTGAGGGGCCAGTGCGGCAGGCGTGCCTCGGTGAGAGTAGCAAGGTGCTGCATCTCGAGCACGAGGGCCCGAGCGTCAGCGACGGTGCGGGTGATCTGCACGATCTCGGCCGGCATCTGTGCCTCGGCGGTGGGGGAATACTCGCGGGGCACGCGAGCGTAGTGGAAGTCGGGGAGCGACACCTCGTTGGAAGGTGTGGCCTGGTCCAGGTGATGTGGCCGCAGATCAAGCTGGTCGATCCAGCCAAGCTCCAGAGCCTTGGCCATCGAGTACATCGAAGGCTGGGCATCGTAGCGCTGGTTCTGCCAGACGGCCTTGCGCTCGATGGTGGTCTGGTCGTCCTTCTTGTAGCCGTAGTTCCGCATCCCCGTCTTCCAGTCGTAGATGTCGGGGTTGCCGGCCAGGTCGGCCGTGCCTTGGATGTAGATGGCACGGTGCTCGTCCTCGTACACGAGGAACTCGAACTGCCACTCCACGTCCTCGGTGTCCCACGTCCCTTCTCGGACGATGGGCCAGATGTACTCGTGCCAGCGGTGGAAGCAGTCGAGAGCCAGGATCTCCCCGGTCGCTCGGTTGGCGACATGGGTGGGCTCGAGATCCTCGGGCCAGATCTCGTCAGCGTGCGACTCGATCAGCTGCATGGCCACGTCAGGGTCCATCTGGTCGAGTAGAAAGCACTCGATTGCGGCGTGTGCCAGCGTGCCGACCAGCGCCGAGTCGCTGGTGCTGTCGGGCACGAGACCCTGGGACTTCTGCCGTGCCTGCTCGGGGCAGTGACGGAAGTCGTTGATGAAGCTCTGGCGGAAGTGATGCACCCAACGCCCGCCCGGCTCTTGATAACTCGTTGGTGGTTTCGTCATTCTTCCTCCATCGACTCCACGGTTCTTTGCACTTTGCCGGACATGACCGTCACGTACTCGTCGAACCTCTCGCGCTCCTCGGGCTCGAACATCTCGAGGTACGTCATCACCGCTTCCAACAGGATGGTGACACCAGCAGGATCGAACAGCATCTCACCGACATCACCGTCCTGGTAGTGGCAGCGAACGAACATGGTGGGCAGCTCGGGGAAGTGGCCGTCGTCGGTGAGCATGGACGAGCGGGCGGGGATGATCTCCACCGACTTGACCACGAACCCGGAGAGCTCCACCGCCTCGTCGGTCACGACTCACCCTTCTGCACCATGTAGTTGACGTTCTGCCGGGAGACCTCGAGGAGATCCGCCAGCCGGCCAAGGGTGAAGCCGTAGTTCTTCTGGAGATCGCGCACCAGAGCGCACGCCTCCTCGTACTCGGCTCCCCTCTTGTTCCAGGACTCCCAGACGATGACGAGCCGCTCGACCTTGAGTGCCTGTTCGGCGTTGTCGGGCATCACTTGCCTCCTGCTGGGGTGAGGTACTTGAGGGGGATGTAGAGACCCTGGGCGTTGTCGAGCTGGACGAGCCCCACCTCGTCGCCGTTGACCCTGTACGTGCCACGGTAGGTCCCTCGGACCTTGATATCCTTGGCGTAGGTCTCGTCGATGCTGACTCTCGTGTTGGGGGTCACAGCTCCACCTCGAGCTCGGATCCGTCGAGCGTGGTGAGCTCGAGAGTGTAGACCTTGGGGAAGATCCGGGGGTCGAACAGGAAGGGCAGGAGAGCGAGAGCGAGCTGCTCTCCGAACAGCATCCCGTTGATGTTGTCCTCCCGGTAGTGGATGCCAGCGAACGACCGTGCCACTGCTCCGTTGTACGCAGCCTTGTTGAGCTCACCGTGGACGGTGTACCCGTCGCGCGGTGCCGACGTGGGCCACGGCTCGTTGTCGAACCAGACCTTGAGCAGCGTGGCGTATGCGCCGGCCAGCACGCTGTGTCCAGCGGGGTAGCTCGGGTGCATGGGGGCACCTTCGGGATAGGCCAGCGGGAGCAGGTAGTTGCCCTTCTCCTGGAGGAGCGTCTTGACGGCGACCGTCTGGTAGAACTCCCTGGGGATCGAGGGGTAGGTGCCGAACTGACGATCGTTCTCCGCTCGGATCATGAACTCCTCGGGCCGGCACTGGAGGTGCCGCCACTTGGCCTCCCACGCGTAGCGGAGCACCTCGGTCTCGAGTTTCGAGAGGATGTCGAGCAGGTGGTTCACGCTCCAGTGGACGACTGGCTCACCCTGCCGGGGGGCCAGGGTGCCAACGTCGTTGCCGTAGAGCACGAGCGCCGCCGTCTGCCCGAACTGGAGTGCGTAGTCCTTGTGGACCAGCGTCGCCAGCGAGCGGGGGGTGTGAGAGACGGGGACCTGCCGCTTGCCATGCCGGAGCTCGCCGTTGACGATGCCGTTCTGGATGGAGGCTGCGTCGGTGAGCGTGACGCCGAACTCGTTGCCGGCGAAGTCGGGCACGGTGAGTGACTGGACTGACCAGCCGTGGGGCACGGGGCTCGAGAAGATCTTGGACACGAAGTCACCGACCTCCACGCCAGAGAAGGGGGCACGGAAGATGTTGGCCGGCGTGCCGTCGCCGATGCCGACTCGCTCGAGCTCTCGAGCTGCTTCCTCCACCTCGACGTTGGTCTCGAACTGCGAGAACTTCACGTCACGGAGGAGAGCCATCCAGATGAGCTCGACCGTCTGGTCACACATATCCTTGGACAGTGCTTCCATCGGTTCGGGGATGGCGTCGACCGAGATGTCAGCCATGGGCCCCTGGGTGGCGAGAGGGTCCGCCAGTGGGACCAGCGGGGACACCGTGTCGTCGATGTCCGGCCCAAGGTACGGTCCCGGGGGCAGATTTGCTGCCTCGTGGGGGAGCCCCTTCTTCGGGTCGTGGGCCAGGCCCTTGGTGAACTGCATAGTTGCTCTCTTTCCGCCACTTGGCGATTGTCTTGGGGTCGATGGCGACCCCGGTCTCGTACTGGAAGGCTGCGGCTAGATCACGCTGGGACTTGTCCTTGTGGCGTCGGAAGAACCCGTTGAGTCCGCCCGGTATCACCCTGTTGGCCAGTCCGTGTGCCAGCTTACCTTTCGCGCTAATCACCGTCAAGTGCCCTTGTCACTCATCGGTCGTACTGCCGGCCGTACGGATCGAAGATGCAGTTCGCCTCGATGTCGTACCGCTCGAGATGCTGGGACCTGCCGTAGCAGGTCAGTTCCCCGCCCGGTACCTGGAAGTCTCGCCACGTGGGCTCGACCCAGAAGGGCTCGTCCGCGAGCCTGATCGCTGCGAGCGAGAAGGCGACCATGGCGATGAACACCAGCAAGGAAACGCCGATTACCTTCACAGTCCCTCCCTCGGTGGCCAGGGTGGCTGGTCCTTGTCGGCCATGTAGGTGAGGTAGGCCCAGCCCAGCCGGATGATCCAGAAGATGGCGAGGAACAGGAGCACGAGAGTGATGAGTCCGCTCGTCATGATGCTGTCTCCGCGAGGTCGGCTTTCAGTTCGGCGATCTCAGCCCGTAGCCGTTCGATCTCGGCTTCCTGGGTTTGCAGCTTCTCCACGGCGTCGGTCGACCAGTCACGAAATACCACCCCGTAGTCATCCATTGCTGTCTCCCTCCGTTCGATCTCATCGACCAAGCGCACACACAGTTCCAGCCACTCCTCATCACCACTCGGGTCGGGGTCGTACTTGCCCTCGGCCCATAGGTGAATCTTCTCGATGTCACTGCTCATCGTCGGAACCTCGCTGAGAGCTGTCGGAAGGCGAGAGCTGCTTGGAGAGGGACGACTGCGTTACCGAGGCATCGCAGTCGGTCCATCCGATAGGCAGCCCGAGGAGAGTCTCGACGAACTGCGGGCTGAGGACCGTTCCAGGTTCCGTCCCACCATCCGTCTGACTCTGGTCCTGGTGGGAAGCGACCGCTCCCGGCAGGCATGACGTATCGTTCCTCTGGTTCCGGCCCTTCCAGTCCCTCGAGGTGGGAGTCGGCCAGTTCCTCACCGCTTTGTCCGTCAGCGTCGTGCCCGAGTGTCTCCCCGAGTCCGTTGTGTACGCTGCCGAGCCGGAGCTGTTGGCGTCTCCCGCCGTTGGTGTCGGCCAGAGTGTCGCCAGCGTGTCCAGTGGCGGCCTCACCTTCCCCACTCGCCCAGCTGCTCCGCCTTGGTTGCTCCCCGACCGCTGCGCCGCTGGCGTGGGCCAGTAGGAAGAACCTGTTTCGCTGGTGAGGGGCTCCAACATCTGACGCTCCGAGAAGGCCCCATTCCGCAGACCACCCGCTTTCGGCAAGGTCGGCCAAGATGAGGGGGAGAGCAGCCTTTCGGATTCCGGGAGTGTTCTCCAAGAAGATGGATCGGGCTCCGCACTCGTTGACGACTCGCCAGAGATCTGGCCAGAGCCACCTCGGGTCGTGGATTCCTCGCCGCTCGCCGGCAACGCTGAACGGTTGGCAAGGGATTCCAGCAGTGACAATCTCCACCATGTCACGCCATCTGCTGCCGTCGAAGGTCGTGAGATCGTCCCAGATAGGAGCCGGGTCCAAGGCCTGTTCTTCCATGCGCGCCACGAGGACGGCTGCTGCATAAGCTTCCCACTCGACATAACCGACAGTTCGGTATCGCCCAGCCATGGCAAGCTGGACACCGAGTTCAAGTCCGCCAATCCCGGCACAAATAGCCAAGCCATTCACTTCAACTCCTCTGAGATGGCCTCGGCGATGGACGCGCGCATGTGCTCATCCATCACATGCCACCGGACTCGTCGAGATCGCTGGGGATGTTCGGGCGCACCCACGGTCGCCCCGTCGGGGGTGGGTAGTCGCTCCACCGAGGATCGAAGTCTTCGGTGGCGTACCGCTCCATCCAGAGTCGGATTGCGTCGATCAGCCCAGGACTACTCATCCTCGAGCTCCGCCACGATCCCCTCGGCGATCTCAGTCACCACGTTGGCGAACTGGACCACGGACATCTTCTCCACCACCTCGAGCGTGCCGAGCACGCTGGAGACGGCCATGTAGATGGTCGGGAGAGGGACCGGAAGGAAGGTACCGGCCCCTCTCCCGTCCCCAGACGGGTCAACAGCTGGTGACGAGCCAGCCTCGTCGGTCTGGGGAGTCTCAACCACGCGGGCGGGCGGTGGCTGAGAGGACATCTGCTCGCCCACCTCTTGCATGAGCAGAGTGATACAGGGTAGCAGCTCGCCGGGGTCGGCGAATTGCCCACCCTCCACGAGAGACTGCCTGCGTAGGACTTCCATCCAGTCGTCGATGCCGAGGACCCCGAGCTTGGATGGGGTCACCTCGGGTGACTGCTGGAGCGGGCGGCGGAGCTTGTGCGGTGGGGGCAGGTTGGGCCCATCACCTACGTCGATGACGCTTGCGTCCATGTCACTCACTAGAACCCTCCTTCACTGAGGATGGCCTCGCGTTGGCGGACCATGTGGAGACACTCCGTGTAGCCGGCCAAGTCGATCAGGTGATCCGCCACGTTGGGGCTCGCCTGGAACCGACTGAGCTTGACGGCGATCATGAACTGCACGGCCTGGGTGACCGTCAGTTCTACGCCAGTCATGGCTCGGAAGATGTCAGCGGTGCGCTGGTAGTCCTTGTACGGGTGGTCGTAGTCGCGGCCTCGGTCGCCGTGGACGAGCTCGTGAGCCTTGAGCAGCGGTGACCCCTCGTCACCATCGGGCACCGACACCACGTACTGAGTCGTTTCCTCGCCGGGCTCGGTCACGTAGCACGGCTGGCCGTCCAGATCTTCGTCGGGCGCGTAGTACGGCTTGAACTCCTCGGGCATCTCGAGTTCGGCCGGCACGATCACGTCGAGCTCCTCGATGGCGTACCAGCCGAACCCGATGGCTTTGTCGTCCCACTCCACCCGGTGGGGCCAGTTGCTCTCCCCTGCACCCTGCCTGACCACTGTGCCGGGGCCGGAGTCGAACTTGAGGCACTTCACCCGGTCGCCGATCTTCACTTCATGGAAGTCACTCATTGGATGCACCCCTTGAGGAAGCGATGGTCGCTGTACCCGTCGCGGGTGCAGTCGTTGAGAGCGACGTGAGCGAACACGCCGATGAGCACCGTGAGGATGAACCCCACGATCACGAGCCAGCTGGCCACGTCGATCCAGGTGAGCTTCATGTGTCCTCCCTGTTGTCGTAGTTGACGAGCATGACCGCCGCCTGAGTCAGCATTGCCTGGCCGACTTCCCAGTACGCCGCCGGCACCTCGTCGCCTTGCATCGAGTGAACGACCGATGACACGTGGTTGTAGATCACGGCCAGAGCGAACTCGGCGTCCACCCCGTAGATCTCCATGAACTGGTCGACCGACCCCTGTGCCGCAGAGAGAGCATCGTTCCGCAGACCGAGCTCCTTGCCGAACACGTTGAGTAGGTAGGTGCGAGCTACGTCGATCACTTCCTGTGGATCTGGCTGCGTCATGAGAACAGCACCTCCACGCTCACCCATGCCACTGCGTAGAGCAGGATGATGGGGATGATGAGGATGGCGAGCGCTGCGAACAACGTCAGCGCCAGCGACGCGAACACGAACAGCATTTCCTTGGCTAGTTGCATGGGGTCCTCCCCTGTAGTCGTCGGTTCCACGCTAGCTGGGGTAGCTCCAGCGTGTCAAGTTGGCTTGTCAATCGTACCGTGGCAGGGAGTCGAACCCCACCACGGACCAGAAAGGGCAGTTGTTCCTTCCTCTAGTGGGTGGCGTCGTATCCCATGATACGACGATGGACATTGTTGAGGAGGGTCGTGCGCGCTCGCTCGATCCTCTCCTCGTCACCGCTGGCGAGCGCTGCGTTCCACTCTCGTCGTTCGAGCTCTCGCTCGGTGTCTATATCCGTCATTACCTTGCATCCTTCCTTGTCTTACTGGGTATGTACCAGCCTCCCCCGCACCTTGCACAACGATAGTGCGGCGAGGTTTGCTGGTCCATTCGGGCGTTGAATTGTTCAATCAGAGGACCCTTACACGTTGGGTTCGGGCATGTCATGCGGGGCATTATCACTTCACCCCGGGACATGGGTGCGGCGGACGTGCCTGCACCGCTCGCATCCCGTCGGGACACTGGACCACCACGATGGGGTCAGTCTGCACGTGCAACCCGACAGCGGTAGCCGCCGTGGCCAGGGTGAGCACGATGGCGAGCACGATGCACAGGTTGGTGAGTAGCCGGCCGTAGGTGCCCACGACCATCACTTTCCTCCCGTCACGATGTCGAAGAAGTATTCGTCGGTGAGCTTCTGCTGGGCATCGACGATCTCGTCCTCGTCGTAGCCCGCGCCCGGGTAGTAGTCCTCTAGCTCTCCGACCACCTTCCCGCCCCCGGTGACGATCATGTCGTCCCACACGTCGCAGAGCGATGCATCGGGGGTGTTGGTGGCGAGCGCTCGGGCGATGCGGTGGAGTAGCTTGGCGGCTTCCACCGTGCCGGCGATGGTCCACCCCTCGGGCAGTACCTCGCGCTCGTCAAGTAGCTCGTCCTCGTCGGCAGAGCGCGCATCGAGTAGACCAGTGAGGTCAACCTGCGCGGCCGGCGATAGTTCGGCCATGATGTCATCGAGCGTGCTCATCGGACGTACCTCACGGGGCTCGGGGTGTCCATGAGCCGGGGGTTGGCGATGCTCTTGGTCTCGCCATCCCAGTCCCACGTGACCATCTCCCACGTCATCCCGGCATCGTCGGTGAGCCAGACGCCAGCGAAGATACCAACGTCTTCCTGGTGCGCCGTGATCGCCGGCAGTAGATCCTTCCAGTCATCGGCCACCCCAAGCACGGGCCCTGCGCACAACCCGTGGGATCCGGTGGCCACGTAGCACCACGTCTCGCTGACGTTGGTACGCTCGCTGATAATGGTCACGTCCTCACCCGTCCACCCTTGCGGGCCGGCCATGATCTCCGCA
>Ga0114922_10002330_pt1 | contig 17796 bp, 16 predicted proteins | sample AartaG_FD_100975 | JGI IMG/M metagenome (GOLD analysis project Ga0114922, IMG submission 100975) | Deep subsurface microbial communities from Aarhus Bay to uncover new lineages of life (NeLLi) - Aarhus_00045 metaG | ecosystem: Environmental > Aquatic > Marine > Oceanic > Sediment | place...
GCAGGATCTGCGGGATATAATTTCCAATAAGGAGGTACTACATCAGATATACTTCCATTGTCTTTCTGAGACTCTTTAATATCGCGTAAATATTTAGTATAAAATCGAGCCATATCAAAATTAAAAATAGCTTCTTCAGCAGCGAGATGTGCGTCACCCATCCACCCGTGCCTCTCATCCCTTTGAGGACAATCAGTAGGAATACTCATTAAGTTGCTTAACTGCCCCCATATTATATTATTATGGATTTGATTGATTAATTGATTTGAACAACTAAAATCGCCAACTTTTTCAACATCAGAATGGAAAAAAATCCCTTCTAGATTCTCTTCAGAAGGAATTCCCGGGAATCCAGTCAACTCTACATATCTAAATCCATGATAGGTAAAATGAGGTTCATAAATTTCGTTTCCATTTCCTTTCAAGATAAAGATATCAGTTGCTCGAGCACCACCGTTTGTTGCGGTGTTTATGGTTCCATCCTCATAGAGTAGCTCTGAAAATCTTAATTGGATTTCAGTACCTCTTGATCCTTTGACTTTTAACTTCGCATACCCTGTAAAATTTTGACCGAAGTCGAAGATATAAGTTTCCGGAATAGGAGTACTTATTTCTACAGGTTTAAGCGTTTTAGTAACTTGGATAGGTTGCATCATCTGAGAAGCTAAATTATGACCTCTGACAATACTAACTTTATCCCAACCCGAATCGTCAAAATCGATTTTGTCCCAACCAGGCATTTCAAGTCTAGCGTCATAAGTTTCTCCATAGTAAATCCCATTTTCACGAATTGGACCTTTTGAAACTTTCCAACTTTCATCAGTGGAAAGGATTTCATTGCTTCCATCAGTATAATGTACAATAATCATTAAAACCAGCTTCGGAAAATCGAAACCAAACAATTCAATACACCGACCATTACCTAGGATAACCCCAACAGCATTTGAACTCTGTAAGTAGTCTGTTATATCAAAGGTAGAGTATAACGCTATCTTGTTGTAATCTGTCTGTGCAGGTTCAAGAACTCGAGTTCCCACTTTTTTGCCGTTTATTCTAAATTCGTAATAACCCAATCCACACACATATGCTTTAGCTGATTTTATTTTTTTAGGGAGGGGAAATTCTTTTCTTAAATAAACAGCGTGAACTTCTTTTAAACGCCCCACTAATCCTCTCTTACCCGATCTATATTGTAATAATCTTCGATCTTTTCTTCTAATAAACTCTTTTCTACTAATCCATTCTGCTTTCCAGTTCGAATCTTCAAAAAGGGCGGTTTCAAAGAAGTAACAATTGCTCCATTCACTCTCTTTTCCCTGCCTATCCCACCATTTTACCCACCAATAATAGCATCTATCACTTTTTAACTTAGGACCATTATAGGGTATATTTACAGTTTCATCAGACACAACCTTGCCACTATCCCATAAAACTCCTCTTTTACTTTCTAAAGAATTTTTATCGGAGGAGACAATTATTTGATAGGCACTCTGAATTTGGTTTCTTTCTTCGTGTTCTAAATACCAAGAAAAACGGGGATTTTCTACATCAATACAAATTGGATTGACAAGGTATTCACATTTCAGATTATAGGGAGGTTTAATCATATTCAAAACTATATCTATTTTTTTTTTTTAATATCTTTAAAACAATGTCAATGGAAGTTATATTGTATCTTAACCATTCATAAAGTTTTATTTAAAATTAAAATTTAATGTGATGAGGATTAAAATTATGGAAATCAAGGGATATTGTGACGAACGCTTTATTTCAGCAAAGCACGCTTTTGAAAAAAACTTCGACTTAGGATTAGAAGTTGGAGCTTCTTTTGCGGTTTCGTTAAACGGTGAATTAGTTGTAGATATTTGGGGTGGGTTCTCCGACTCAGCTAAAACAAAGCCATGGGAAAAAGACACGATAGTTAATGTATTCTCAACCACAAAAGTCATAGCAGCGATGTGTATACATATGTTGGTTGACAAAGGCTTAATAGATGTGGAAGAACCAGTATCTAAATATTGGCCTGAGTTTGCCCAAGCAACTAAAGAGAATGTACTTATCAAACATTTACTAAGTCACAGCGCGGGATTACCAGGATTCGATGAAAAAATACCTGTTGAAGCGTTATATGATTGGGATCGTATTATTAACCTATTAGCCTCACAAAAACCTTGGTGGAAACCAGGAACCAGAATTGGATATCATATGATAACTTTCGGTTATCTTCTAGGAGAATTGGTGCGAAGAGTTACTGGTAAATCTTTGGGTAATTTTTTTCGAGAGAATATTGCTAATCCCCTAGATATTGATTTCCACATAGGGCTACCAGAAAGTTACGATCCCAGAGTAGCAGAGATTATAACCCCAGAAGAGATTTTTTATAAATGGCAGGTAACTTTAGTGAAAATGTTTTTTAGAAAAACCGCGAAAGTTTTCTATAATCCAAGTCTAGAAAATCTTAACATTAACGGTCGAGCTTGGCGTTCTGCGGAAATTCCAGCGGGGAACGGACACGGAAACGCGAGATCCATTGCTAATATTGGATCAATACTAGCTTGCGGTGGTATGTTTAATCATAAGAAGATAATCTCCAGGTCCACAGTAGAAAAAGCTATTAAACCACAAATCAGTGGTCGTGATAGAATTATGCTATATTCCCCTCAAAAATTCAGCTTGGGATTCGGTCTTTTAGATGACAGATTTTTCCTTGGACCTAAAAGTTTTGGATGGGGTGGTGCAGGTGGGTCTTTATGCGTTATGGATATAAAGAAAAAACTAAGCATAGGATATGCGATGAATAAAATGCATATGAAAGGAGACGATCCCCGAACAGAACCGATTTTTAAAGCTGTTTGGGAGGTAGTAAATGAAGAAAAGTAGATTAAATAAAAACTACAATCAATTTGGCTAATTATTTGCTTTTTTCATAACCGACTTTTATTGTCATGGAAAGAGTTTCATCGAACGATTGACCTTCGATAATACACTTATAGGGTAATTCCTCTGAACTGAATAATCCTGTAAAGTATCCTAACCAATATCGAGAATACCGTTTATTTTGTCTGTGCTTGAATAATAAATGAAACTCGTCTCCCTCGTGGTGTACATCTATTTTATAAAAGTAGTTAGCAACAACCCACATCTTCTGGACGGTCGTGATTACCTCTTCAAGTTGAAGACTTTTTAAAGGCTTACCAGTATACCAAAGGATTAAATCAATGGCAACATTTTTTTTGAATGGTTTTTCTCGAGCGTCTTCAGGTGCTTCAGCAGCAGCGATTAGTTGGTTGAACGTTGTTTTTCCTATAAGCATCATTTTCATTTCATCTCGGGTTCTTACCCATAAATCTCGATCAAGATTCTTCTGCTGACCGTAATAACGGATTGCGCGTTCTAGGAACGAAACTAGGTTTTCCTCTTCTTCTATATATGTATCAATGATAGCCTTAACATCTGGAGACATTGAATGATATTCGTCATAAGTCTCAACAGCATCTTTTACTAGATTCGATATAGTAGTTCCTAAATTCTTATATTTGTCGATAATACTACGAGTTGACTCATCAACCTTAACATAAATAGCTTTATCTTTTGATTCAATTTCTTTAACTTCATCAGCTGAGTCGTGATTCTTTGCTATTAAAAACACCTCTAAATAAATATTAATTTGTTACCAATTATTTTGCTAGTTTATACACCATTAATTTATATGAATATATGAATATATGGAAACCAATTAGACTAATAAATCTTAAGTATATATTTAATTAAGGTTTTAAGGTAAATTTATGATTTACTCTTTTTTTATATATTCTTCAATATATTAAAGAAAAAAAAACTAGAAAGACAAAAATGTCATAATCCCTAAAACAATTAATATTAATGTTAGAATGTAGATTATCCGACTTAACCATATATGGATTTTCCTAACATTTTTATCTTTCTTATTTATAGCTACCAAACCAATAATTATTACGATGACAAAAGAAATTATGGAAATTAACCCCAAAATCCCATGCAATATCCCTAAAACTAAACCCCCTAATATAATAAGCCCTAAAATAGCAGTTAATAACCCAAGAGAAGCGAAAAACTTGTGTAGTAAGAGCCAGTTTTTAGGTTTATGCAAAACAACCATTAAGATTGAAACCGAAAAAGAAATAACTGCGAGAAGCGTTACAAGGAAATGAGGAAACAGAATAAGATCAACTATTGCTATACTATCACCTTAATTTTTAATTTTTCTTTAATTATAGTTATATATTATCAACGTTGAAGCTCAAATATATAATAATTACCTTTATAAATCATTAAAAAAGACTCTAGAGCGATATGAGGAAGAATTGTATATATTTTAGGTAGATATATTGTTGCTTATTTTTTATTGAAATAAATAAAAGATAAATATCATTTTGGAACTAAATACTTTATTGCAATTATATTGAATTTAGAATAACTTTAATCATGCCCACTTATACTCCTGAAGAAGCTGAATTCTATGGTCGATTAGGAAAAGAAATGCAAAAAGCTCTATCCAACCCAAATCAAAGTATCGGCACTTCTATTGAAGAACTAGCAAAAAATATCCCCTCCAAAAATGCGTTATTATATCAAGATTCTTCATGGACTTGGAAGGAATTTAATGAAGAGAGTAATTTGATCGCAAATCATTTTTTAAATTCAGGATTAGAACCGGGTAATACTGTTGCCTTAATGCTTGAAAATTCACCTGAGTACCTCTTTTATACAACTGCGATTAATAAATTACAAGGAATTAGTGCGTTAATTAATTTTAATCTTAGGAAACAAGCATTAATTCATTCTTTTCAATTGGTGGAACCAAGGTGGATAATTGTAGATGGTGATAGTTTACCTTACTTCTCAGAAATTGTTGAGGATTTAGATTATCCAATGGAAAATATATATGTTATCAATAATCCTAAGAAAAATTCTCATGAATTTAAAGACTTACAAACGATAACTAAGGATTTATCAAGAAATAATCCTGATACTACTTACAATTCAATTTTACGTCAAACAGCACTTTATATTTACACTTCAGGCACAACTGGTCTTCCTAAAGCTTGTGTAATGGAAAATTTTAAATTATTTACACAAGGGAACTTTTTAGGACTAGCATTTGCACAAGCAGATATAAATGATATTGTATATATCCCAACCCCTCTTTACCATAATTTAGCGATAGGAGTTGCTTGGCCAGCTATTTTTCGAACTGGCGCTGCTCTTGCGATAAGAAAACGTTTTTCTGCCTCTGAATACTGGAGAGATATTCATAAATTTCAAGCAACTTTTAGCATCTATGTTGGTGAAATACCTCGATATCTTCTCAATCAACCACCCTCTGAATATGAAAAAAATCATACACTCAAAAAGATGTTAGGATTAGGACTTCGAAAAAAGATATGGGAAAAATTTCAATCTCGTTTTCAGATTGAACATTTATACGAATTTTATGGATTAACTGAGGGTCATCGATCCCTTGTTAATCTCGAGGAGATTCCGGGAATGATAGGAAGATTAACTCAAGGTGGATTAGTTTTAGTGAAGGTTAATCCGGAAACAGGAAAATTTTATAGAGATGAAAGTGGTTATTGTGTCAAATGCAAACCAGGTGAAATTGGAATGGTTTTGCTTAAAATTGATAAGGGAACCTTTTTCAAGGGGTATAAAGATCAAAATAAAACTGAAGACAAATTTATTCAGGATGTTTTTTTAAAAAATGATACTTTTTTTAATACTAATGATATGTTACTGCTTCATGACGACCTATGGGTATCATTTGCAGATCGATTTGGCGACACTTACCGGTGGAAAGGAGAAAATGTATCAACTCTCGAAATAGAATCCATTCTAAATTCTTATCCATCAATTTATATGTCAGCTGTTTATGGTATTTCTATCCCAAATACTGAAGGGAAAGCTGGGATGGCTGCAATTAAATTAAAATCATCTTTAAAGTTCGATATTGCTGATTTTTCTCAATTTGTTAAAGAAGTTTTACCATCCTATTCTATTCCTGTATTTATTCGTATTTGTGAAGATGATTTAGAAATCACTGGACCGTATAAAATAAAGAAAACTCACTTACGTCGCGAAGCGTATGATATAGAATTAATCTCTGATAATGTATTTCTATGGGATCAAAAAGACAGAAGGTACATTTTTTTCGATGCTGATATATATCACGAATTAATAAATGGAAATTTCTAAATATAAAAAATAATTTTGGAGTATTTTTTTTACTAAATTTAAATATACTTTGGTTTAATATTTTAATATATATTCTTGAAAAAGATAGTTTCCGGGTTTTTCTGATAATTCTTCTTCTATATGCGAAACATTTAAATAGCTACTTGTAATATTTATTTATGATAGTATATAAAAAAATATAGAAAGATAAAAGTAGAATATAAAAAAATATTTGAAATGCGGATAATGGATAAGATTCTCAGATCGGTTTGCGATAACCAACAAAGGAGAAAGACTAGTAAAAAATGTATTGAGAGAAGAGTATGGCAACTACTGGATATGCATATTGCAGAGGATCAAAGTTATTTCAGAAATCCACATCCATGATAATTAAAAGAACTAATAAAAAAGGATAAAATAAATAAAAAAAATGCCAAAAAATAATTCGGTAATAGGTTCTGTAATAGGATTAGTTGTTTTTCTGGGTTTTGGAGTGTTCTTTCTCTTTGGACAGGGAGTATTTAGAATATTTAGCTTTGTACCGTTTTTCCCAATGATAATTGTTATTGTCATTATTGGTTTAGCAGGAGCTGCGTCAGCCAGCTCAAGGCGCTCAACTTGTTGTTCACCGAATTCAACTAGCCAATATTCTTATAATTCCCAAGAAATCCCCAGATCAAATCCATACATTTCTAAATCTTCGATTAACGCACCGGTTCGACAAATATACGTAGAAGATGTTGAACCTGAAGTTCCAAAAGCTAACTTCTGTCAATATTGTGGCACAAAAAAAGATCGAAATGCTGTGTATTGTTATAATTGTGGTACAAAAATGTAATATGTGACATTCTAATCACCTAATTCAATTAGCGATGAGAAAAAAGAACAAAAGAAGTAAAAAGTACAAAAGGATTAGAAGTAAGGGGCATTCCAAGCAAGAATTTAACGAATTCCCGCATTTAGAAAAATTTGAGAGAGCGAACCATCGAAGGAAATTAAAAGTGAGTATTAAAGTAAGACTAAGAAAGTTAACGCGTTTGATTAATATAAATTCTCGTTATTTATGAGATTAAATAGCAATTTAGGATAAAAAAATAAACACCGTGGAGTGAAAAATTAATGGATATTTATGATATATTCTTTAGTATATGTTTGGGATTGTTTATTGGAGGACTTCTTTTTAGCATAATCTCAGTGTTCTTAGCTCAAATGGAGTCGCAATCTCTAGGCCAAGAAATTGACACTGATGTTGATATAGATGCAGATGTTGATATAGATGTAGATGCAGATATAGACGTAGATGTAGATATAGACGTAGATGTAGATGCAGATATAGATATAGATTTAGATGCAGATGTAGACGTAGATATAGATGTAGATATAGATATTGATACCGATATTGATATTGATACGGATGTCATCGGGGTTACAACCACACCCGCTCCAATTATGTTACTATTATCTGCTTTTCTTCTTGTGTTCGGAATTTCAGGAATTTCATTTTATTATATTATAACAATTGAAGGATTAAAATTTCTAATGTTCATAGGAGCTCCTATTATTGGGTATTTTACAGTTAGATATTTAAATGTTGCATGGAAGAAAATCGCGAAGTCCCAATATTACAAAATATCTCCGACTCAGAATCTAATTGGCAAAAGAGGTGAAGTGGTGTTTCCTATTAATGAAAGAGGTGGTGTAATTAGGATTGTATCATCAACCCCTATGAAGTATGAAAAGATGCATGTAATGCCTTATGATAATGCCTCTTATTTTGAGAGAGGAATGATTGTGTATATCATTGGAGTGAAAAACAATAAAGTAATAGTAGATAGTAATAAAAATTTAGTAAAAAAAATGAGGTGAAAATATGAGCAAGAGTGAGAGTACAGCAGAAGAAAAATATCGATATGTCACCTTTCATGGAGAAGACGTTCGAACTAAACGTTTTCAGAAGAAAATCAACCGTAAACCAACTTTAGTTTATACCATTTTGACTAATATTATCATATTATTATTATTTATTTTTATTATGTGGTTATTGGTCAATTTGTTTGGTTAAAAGCCAAAAATTATTCAAATCTAACAACAAATTAAAAAAAAAAATATTAAAATTAATGGAGGTTATGTGAAAAGAGATGTTATTCCAAGATGTATCACCTTGGATAGTAGGAATTTCGGTAACAGTCGCAATAATTGGGTTTTTATTTATAATCTTTTTGGCAGCCCGATATCGAAAGTTTAAAACAAACCAATTTGTAATTCATCTTAGAAACGGTAAGGTTAAGTCAGCAGGATTAGGTGGAAGTATATGGTTACTACCTTTAATCGATGAGTACGTTGTGATTCCAACTACGAGTATTCAGACAAAAATAGAAGCTCATGATCAAGTAGTATCAAGTGAATACCAGAACATAGAAATCGAGGGACTTTTATTTTGGAAGGTCGTGGATCCAGAGAAAGCATATAGTGCGGTTTCTTGGGTTCAAAAGGATGAAAACTATATAGAAAAAATCTTAAAAGGAGCTGCTGAAGCAATTATGCGAACTACATGTGCTAACATGCCGTTAGAAAAGATCATTAGAGAAAGAAGAGAGATTATTGATCATATTGAAAAAGATTTACACGAATTATCTGCTGATTGGGGTGTAATAATTGAATCTATTGAAATTTTAGAGGTAATCATTGTTGAACAAGATTTAAAGAAAAACATGGAAGCTGTTAAACAAGCAGTTGAATTTAGAAAAGCGAGGTTGGCTAAAGCTGAAGCAGAGAGAGAATCTAAAATAAGAGAGCTTGAAGTCAAGAACGAAATTGGAACTCAAGAGCAAGCTGTTGAGAGAGAAATTGAACTCAGAAGAAAAGATAAAGAAATTGCTATTGCTGAAAGAGAAAGAGAGAGGAAACAAATCGAAGCTGATGGTGATCGAATTAAAAAAGTTATTGAAGCTGACGCTGATGCCCAACAAATTAAAACGAGATTAATCGCTCAAGCAGAGGGAGAAGCGGAGAATATAAAGCAGCAGATGTTAGCCCAAGCTGAAGGATTCCAGAAACAAGTTGAAGCTATGAGTTCAGCAGATCAAAGATTCTTAGCCGTTCAATTAACCAATATTTTACCTGAAATATTTAAAAACATTAACCCTGATAAGATGATTATTATGGGTAGTGGTGATGAAGCTTTTAGTTCTCTATCAAAAGCTATTATGCCATTCTTACAAATATTGCCAGAATATTCAGATAAAATTAAAAATTTTCTCGGAAACGGTGATCTTTCAAAAATAAAGGAACTCATACCAGTAGATATTACCAAACCTAAATCAAAATGATATAAATAAGAACAAAATAATTTTTTTTTCCAATTTTAAATCAATTATTTTTTAATAAGTATGTTAAAAGGTTAGAATATGGAAGACATAATAAAAAACTTGATTAGCGGAAACAATAGATATCAGTGGGAAATTCTTCAAGAAAATGAGAAAATTGAATTACACAATACGATTCCAAAAACCCCTTTGCTGATTTTGACTTGTATGAATCCAAGGATAGATGTTCATCGAATTTTCCAATTAAAGCCGGGTGATGCGTTTGTTCTAAGAAACGCAGGCAATCAATATACGGAGGATGTTTTGAGATCAGTCCTTATCGCAATTCATGAATACAATGTAAAACACATAGTTGTTTTGGGACACCTAGACTGCGGGATGAAAAAAGTTCGCTTAGATAAACTAAAATACAAACTATCCTCCCAAACCTTAAAGCAAATTGGCCAATATAGTACAAATTATCAGTTTGCACTTCAGAGGTTTTTTAAATCTTTTGTTGATGAAATTAGGAACATTAACAATCAAGTAGACCATCTAAAAATGACGAAAGGAATCCCTTCTGATATAATAGTTTCAGGTATGCTTTACGATCCCTCAACAGGTTGGATCTTTCTCGAAAATGAATTTAAAAAATACTCTTCTTATGGGAACTTTATGCAAAATTATCAAAAACTACTACGACAGAAACGAATGGCCCATATTGATTTTCTAGAAACGATTGAAAGTGAAATAGTAGGAACAAAGGACAGTGATCCAAGCGAAATTATTGAAAAACCAGAAACAGTTGAAACTCTAGAGGAAATTGTAGAGGATAATAGAGATTACAATATTAAAGCGGAAATGGTTTCCAAAGTAGAATATAAAGATTTACAGCAAATTTTAGAAAAAAATGCTGAAGTTATTGAAAAATCAATGAAAATCGTTTCGAAGATTCAAATTCCTAAGATTTATATTCCAAAAATAAGAGTACGCATTCCGAAAGTAAACAAATATAGAAATGAAGAATAAATGTAAATATTTTTTTTTTGTTCTCATTATTAAAACCATAATTTTTCTAACTTATTGTTAGTTAAGAGTAAAAAATTATTTAATTTAGAAACAATTTAATAAACTAAAAATTTACATATATCTGAATTAAGTCTTGCCTCCGTGGCTTACATTATTTGTATATCACAAGTAATGGCTAAGGTGGTAGAGCATTGCCTTGGTATTCATGAAAATGAACCAAACAGGCAAAGGTCGCGGGTTCAAAAGTGAGGAAATATACATTTTCCACGGAAATTCCCGCCGGAGGCTTAATTTCTTTCTTTTTTTTTAATCCAAGAGCCATGAATTGGTACTTTGATTTCCCATTTTGTGCAATATTTTTTTACTGTTTTACCAGATACACCAAATTTTTCACCAATTTTATATAAAGGCATTATTGCTGCCAATTCTTCAAGCTCTTGCTTAGATATGACAAATTTTCTACTATGGGCACCTTTCCAAGCATTTTTTTTTATAGATTCTATTCTCTCTTCTTCTGTTATAAATCTGTTTCTTTTTCTCGGAAGACTATCTTTATAATTATCTAACATCTCATTAAATAAGCCGGAACCTAATGCTAACCTATAAGCAGTACCATTAATTTCTCTTCCGTCGATAGGTCCTCCAGATCTAACAAATTCAATTTTATGGTTTATAAAAAAAAATTGTTTATTTGCTCAAGAAAGATCTTACTTCCTGATGTTATTTTAGAAGTTTTTTGTGTACCATCACCGTCAAAATATCCTAAAAGAAATGCTAAATCTAATTCTCTAGAATTTAATCGAGGAAAATTAATATTATTGGATTTTTTTTTCCCGGGAATTAAACCATGTTTTATTAAGTCTCTTATAATATCTCTACAAATAAATGACATTCTCCATCTATTTTTTAAATCTTGAATGTATTTTGGATTTAAACCAATATCACTAATAAATCTGGCTATAATCCAATGATCTTTTATACCTGCGTCAATACCGATCCGATACGGGATCCCTTTATCAGTTTTAATGAATCCATCAGCAAATAGAAAGCCTAACCAATATGCTTTTTTTTGTGTGTCAATTTGTTTGAAATAATGTATGTCTATCTTAGGATGATACTTAAAAATTTTTTTAGATTCTTTCTTTACTATATTAAATTTCAACTCGTTTTCTAAATTAATTTCATCAAATGGTTCAAAATCACTTTCAATATTTAAATCACGGGATGGAATATCTTCATCATTAGGCATAAAAACATTTTCAGCTAAGTCTAAACTCTATATTAAATGGCTTTAGCATATCACATAATGATTTATCTGAATAGTCTGAAAAAATTTCTTTTTTAATTTTATTTTTTGAATCTTTCTTAGAATTCTCTTCAATTTCCTCATGAAATTCATATTCACCACACCAATATTATCAAATTCTCTCTTAAATACTCCGAATTTTTTCAAGAAATTGCTTAGTGTTCAGAGTTGTTAAAATGAAATATTAAGGTGTTTATTGATTAAAGAAAAAGAATAAATTATACGATTAATTGACTATATTTGTATTTTTATTTATGACTAAAGTTTCTAACTGCCGGTGTGGCTTAGCTTGGTTATAGCGCCAGACACACATTCATTTGAAATTGGGTCAGACTGATTGTGCTGGACTCATAATCTGGAGGTCGAGGGCTCAAACCCCTCCACCGGCACTCTTTTTTTCTATTTCTTTGATAATCGAAATTTCGAAGAATTTAAGATATTTCTTTAATTTGTATTCTTTGAATCTTATGACACCCGCAAAAGAAGTGAAACGATTTCAAGAATTTTTAATGAATGCTTGGCCGGCAGAACAGTATTTTTTTTTGAATGGATGGATTTTACGATTTACTAAGGGAGTTACTTCTCGGGCTAATTCGGTCATCCCAATTAATTATTCTGGAAATAGCACACTTATTGAAAATGATATTGAACTGGTTGAAAATGCTTATAAATCATATAAGCTACCAACGATCTTCACTATGCCCGAATTTTTTGACCCGAAAGAGTTGGATGGAGTTTTAAGGAACCTTGGATATGTTGAACAAGATCGCACGATTGCCCTTCTAATGCAAGCTAAAAATCTTGATATTCAAGGAATTAACGACGATGTTATTTACGAGACTCATGGCGAAAGAGTAAATGAATTCTCTTCACTATTAGCGAAGTTTACGAAAAGAGATTCAAACCAACAAAAGATCATAAAAGAGATTACAGATAGGATTAATATTCCAAAAAAATGTTTTGTCATAGCAAAATGGAAAGGAGAGGTTATAGGAACTCTAATGGGGGTATTAAATCCTCACGGTTATTTTTACATCGCTGATGTGTTTGTTGTACCAGAATTTAGACGCCAAAAAATAGCAAGTTCAATGCTCAAAACGGTAATAAAAGAATGGGCAATAATAAATGGAGCAGAAAACATCTGGCTCCAAGTAGAACTACAGAACCATAATGCGATTAAATTATATGAAAAATTAGGAATGAAGGAAGCGTATAGTTATTATTACTTAAGGAAAGATATTGTTTGAATTTTCCATTGCTATTTCTTTTTATAATAAATTACCTAATATAAAAAAATGAAAAGTTCTTTTTACTGAGTATTTTATATTATAATATGTTTGTCCATCCTTCTTCTCATATTTTTAAACCTTTTAAGTATAAAACTCTCAAGGATTTAAGAAACGAGTTAAAAAGATTGTCGATCCCCCTTCCTATGAATACTAACACTGAAAACCTAAGGGAAGCTATTCAAACTAAAAACATAATTATTCCTAATAGACTTTCAATCCAACCAATGGAAGGATTCGATGCTAAACTTAATGGTTCACCGAGTGAGCTTACATACCGCCGGTATACGCGCTATGCTAAAGGAGGAGCTGGTCTAATCTGGTTTGAAGCAACTGCTATATCTGAAGATTGTCGCTCAAATGATCATCAATTAATTCTCACTGAAGAAAATGTAGATAACTTTAATGAACTCACATCTCTCACAAGAACTCAAGCAAATCAGACTTTAGAATCTTTAGGATTTAAAAATCGGTGTCGTTTAATATTACAATTAAATCATTCAGGAAGATATTCAAAACGAAATGGAAAAAAAAATCCGATTAGAGCTTATCATAATGATGAATTAGATAAGGCAATTTCAGTAAAAAGAGAGGATGGAATTGTTATTTCAGACGAAGAACTCAAAGAAATTCGAGATATTTGGGTTACTAAAGCTATTTTAACTAAGGAAGCAGGATTCGATGGCGTAGATATTAAAGCGTGTCATGGTTACTTAATCAGCGAACTATTGTCTGCTCATAATCGAGAAAATTCTGAATATGGCGGATCTAGTCTAATAAATCGCTCCAGATTGTTTATAGAGATAATTACTAAATTACAAAATAAATTTAGAAAAGATTTCGGTTTTAAAGTTACCTCACGCATAGGAGCTTACAATGGTATACCGTATCCTACTGGTTTTGGAGTAAAATCTATTGCAAATGAAATATTTCCCGCATCAGTCGATCTTGAAGAACCAATAAAATTGATTAACAAATTATACGACCTTGATGTAAAGCTTCTCAACATCACAGCAGGTAATCCCCATTATAAGGGACATATCACGCGTCCATACGACATTCCAGTGAAAGGAGGAAAATTACCTAAAGAGCATCCTTTATTTAGTGCCTATAGAATTATATATTTAACTTCGGTGATTAAGAGTCTAATCCCTCAAGATATGATAATTGTAGGTTCGGGTTATTCCTATTTCAGACAATTTGCAGGAAATCTTGCCGCAGGGGTCATTCAGAAAAGAATGGTAGATATATGTGGATTTGGCAGGATGTCTTTTGCGAATCCTGAATTTGCGAAACAAATTTTTCATGGAAAAACTATAGACAAAGCTAAAACTTGCATAAGTTGTTCAAAATGTTCGCAATTTATGAGAGAAGGCAAATCAACAGGTTGTGCCGTAAGAGATCCCGAGTATAGAAATAGAGAATAAAACTTATTGAACAATATTTCCGTCTTTATAGTCCCTCCAAACATTCTCAAACCAATTAGATGACTTTGGGATAGTCCTGGCTTTAATCCATCTAATATCAATTTGGTTATTTTTGAATGAAATAGTCTGAATTTGATTTGACAAATCTACATCGCTTTTTATGAAGTTATACGAAGATAATTTATTTGGAAGTGAGATTAACCTTTCCCCCACAGATGTATTTAATTCGTTTCTATTAATTAAAAAAGAACCCCGACTTTGACCATAGTGTTTGTGATAATCGGATATTGCTGAAAAGAAGAGATTTTGAGTTAATAGAGAATCTTTTACTTGGAAATACTTGACGAACTCAGAAACTTCGTTTAAACTAATAATCTCATTAAGGTTTTGTAATTGTAATTCAATATTTTTTATTTCCTCTTCTAATCCTTCCTCAGATCTTAAAATACCTGCATATTTTTCCATTCGATGTTGAATTGAATCAAGAATTTTACTTGGAGTGAATTTTTCTTTATTTTTCATATTCTTTAGGCAGATGCTTATCGTTTCCAGGAAATCAATTAATTGGTTTTCAATTTCAAGGTAAAATTCATCAACGGTCAAAGGTAATAATGTACTGTACATATTGGCGATTTTTTGTGCTGTTCTTAAACCTCCTACTTGCCCAGAATTTAAGGCAGCACCTCCAGGTCTATGAATACCGTGACTCCCGTTAATTTCACCAATAACAAATAAATGCTTAATATTTGATTCCCACCAAATATCACACGATACACCACCATTTAAATGTTGGTTACAGACAGCAATCTGTAGAGGATCATTAGCAATATCTATACCATTATCTTTATAATGTACGTAAGCTTGCTCATTCAGTGATTTCAATCGATCAATTGGTAATTCCCCTACGGAGCCAGAATTTTCAAGATATTCTTTTGCTACAATATCCAGAGAATTTTTGTCGAACCCACTAGGGTTCCGTGTAAAATCTAAAAATACTTTTCTCTTGAGTATTTCGGTCTCGTAATACACAGCGAGATCAATCAGCGAAGATCCATAATCCTCTATCCGATCTGAACTAAATGGCCATTGATATCCTTTCAAAAAAATCGCTCTTGACAATTCTTTAAACGAGGGAAAATAATCGTTGAGAAATTCGTATTCTTCACGATTATCATTGATAGACACATATCGAGGAATAACCTGTTGGTATGAACCTGAAACATTCCAACGGAATTGGGTCGAAGCGAGACCAAATTGAGATTCAGTTAGGTTTTGTAAAACGCAACCTGCTTGAATCGCTAGAGATGTGCTTCCTTTTTGAGAAATCGGGTAAACCGAATTTTTGTATAGAAGTGAAGGACCTCCAGTTGCTAAAACGATATTTCTCGCTTTAAATATTTTAATTGGTTTAGTCATTTCCTTCAATTCTTCCTGGTTAGACAGAGAATTAACATCAATACATATCAAACCTATTACTTCCGTTTCATCGTAATCCTCTACAAGTAATTTAGCAGCATAATATTTGTCAAATATATCGATTTTTAACTCGGTCACTACTTCAAGTAGTCGATTACACATTTCCTGGGAAGTGTAAGGACCAATAGATGTAGCTCTTTGTTTTGGATCGTTATCCGTTTTATACCCAACGAATCCTCCGTATTTATCGTAAGGAAAAGAAACGCCAAGTTGAACTAAATGAAAAAATTCTCTTATCGAATTTGTCGATTCTATTAACGCAATGTCTCCATGCATTGCACCACCGGAAAACAAATCTCTAGCCATTTTAAAAGGGGAATCGGCTTGGTCTCCAACGATTGATAATTTGTAGTAAGTTTGTTTATCTGAGCCCGCGTTAAAAGATGTTCCACCGCCCAATTCTTCAGTTATAAGGGCAATCTGCCATGGAGCAATTCCTTCTTCCACTAAATGGATAGCGCAATTTAATCCCGCGGCTCCAGTTCCAACTATAACCGTGTTATACTCAAAAATTTTAATGTCCTGTAGATCGATATCAAATTTTTCCATTTTTCTCCCTTAGAGCCTGCGTATGTGAAATCCTCCATCGATATCTATTACAGATCCCGTCGAAAACGGTAAAAATCCAGAGACAATAGCGACGACCGGTTTAGCGATATCTATGGGTTTTCCCCACCTTTTTATCGGAGTAAGCCCTTCTTTTATTAATTTATCATATTTATCACGAATCTTCTCCGTCATAGGCGTATCAATTATTCCGGGTGAGATTTCGTATACGAATATTTCATATTCAGCCAATCTTTCTCCGAACAGTTTCGTCATCATATTCATAGCTGATTTTGAGAGACAATATTCTCCCCTATTGACGGAAGCAGTGTATCGATTAATAGAGGATATGTTGATGATATAAGGTTGATAGGTATCTTTTAACTCTTCTTGTAATTGGATCATCCATTTGGAAATGGTTTGAGTTAGAAAATAAGGTCCCTTGAGATTAATTGACATTACCCGATCGTACGATTCTTCAGAAGTTTCTAAAATGTCCTTTCTGATTTTCGGTGCAACTCCAGCATTGTTAACCAAAACATCTATTCTATTAAATTTTTCTTTAATTTTACCTATTAGGGATTCGCGATCTTCTTTTTTACTTATATTCGCTTGAATAAATAAAATTCTATCGTCTATTCCCTGACCAAAAATAGTTTTAAGCTCAGAGTAATATTCTTCCGATAATATTTTGGTCGCGGCACCATTTATTACTACAGAATAGTCTAATTTTGCGAGTTCTAATACGATGGCTTTCCCAATCCCGTGAGTGCTCCCAGTTACTAACAGAACTTTTTTATTATGTAGTTCCATAGATTATAATTTATTTTATTGTTTTAAAATTGTTTTTAATTAGCAACTAGAATTACAGCATAAAAATCTATAAGATTTATTACTTCATAATCTTAATTTTAATTGTTATGGAAAGATTTATTTCAAAAAAAATTTCTTCTAATGAATTATCAATCTTAGATAATAATTCTGAATGGTTAGGAATTCCAAAAAGCCATTTAATGGAGTGTGCAGGCTATTCATTTGCAACTGAGATAATTACTCAAGGTTATGTTAAAGAAAAAACAAAAGTAGCTATTTTTTGTGGGACGGGAAATAATGGTGGAGATGGTTTAGTTGTAGCTCGGCATTTATCTTCTTATGGAGTGAGAGTTCTAGTAATCCTTGTTGGAACACCAGATAAAATAAGAACAAAAGAA
>Ga0114922_10002331_pt1 | contig 17793 bp, 16 predicted proteins | sample AartaG_FD_100975 | JGI IMG/M metagenome (GOLD analysis project Ga0114922, IMG submission 100975) | Deep subsurface microbial communities from Aarhus Bay to uncover new lineages of life (NeLLi) - Aarhus_00045 metaG | ecosystem: Environmental > Aquatic > Marine > Oceanic > Sediment | place...
CACTGTGAAAATTGTTGGAAATGCCGCCGGTGAGGGAGCAATCCTTGCAGTCCTACATGGAGATAGTGCTGAACGAGCCGAGGAAATTGCCCGCCGGACCAGGGTGGTTGACCTGGCCTCCCATCCTGATTTCCATAAAGTGTTCCTGGACTCTTTGGTATTTCCAGATCCTCGGGAACAGAGCAGTGCATAGAAGGGGTGCGGCATGAACAGCCACGAGCGATTTCGGGAGACCATGCGATACGGCAGACCCGACCGCGTGCCCTACTTCGAGGAGGGCATACGCGACGAGGTGCTGAAGGCATGGCAAGAGCAGGGTCTACCGCCTGATGCAAATCTTTCTCAGATGTTCCCCTCCGATCAGCGCGAGGAGATCCTGGTGGACTTAGAACCTCTTCCCGAACTGAAGAGGTGGCCCACCTCACGGCCCAAGCTGGAGGCACTTCGACGAAGCCTGGATCCATACGATCCCCGCCGTTTGCCGACCAAGTGGGCCAAGCACGTTCGCGCCTGGCAGACGCGCGACCATGTGCTTATGCTCCGGGTGCACCGTGGCTTTTTCCTCTCAATGGGCGTGCATGACTGGCGTAGGTTCACCGAGGTAGTCCGTCTGCTCATAGAAAATCCGAAATTCGTGCGAGAAGCCATGGTGATCCAGGGTGAGTTCGCGGCCCGGCTGGCGGAACGGGTGCTGCGGGAGGTTGACCTTGATGCGGCTGTCTTCACTGAGCCGATCGGGGGAAATGACCGGCCCTTGATCTCGCCTCGGATGTATGAAGAATTTGTGCTGACGAGCTATAAGCCCGTTTTTGATGTGCTGGGCCGATACGGAGTGGAGACGATAGTATTTCGGACATTTGCGAACAGTAGAATACTGATCCCGAGCATTTTGAAGTCGGGATTCACTTGCCTTTGGGCCTGTGAGGTCAATATCGAGGCAATGGACTATCGCGATCTACGCCGGGAGTTCGGCCGCGACCTGCGCCTGATCGGTGGAATAGATCTTGATGCACTGCGGCGTGACAAAGAGGCAATCCGCCGCGAGGTCGAAGAGAAAGTGCCGCCACTTGTGGCCGACGGCGGCTACGTGCCACTGGCCGACGGGCGGGTCCGCGAGGATGTGCTCTTCGAGAACTACGTCTACTACAGGCGGCTCTTGGAGAGGGTAACACAGGGGTGAAAAGCGCCAAGAAGACTCGATTTGGTGGTGAGGTTGAGCCATCGAGTCTGGATCTCCGTGCAATATCTGCTACCCTCAAGAGATATGCCATGTGCTGGGTGACGCTCCTTCGGTTCGGGCCTGAATTTGAAGCCACCTTGCCTATGATGAACAGAACCAGCAAGGATGGCGAGTTCATGAACCGAAGCAGGACCAGTAGGGGGATAGTTTGCTTTTGATGCTTCGAACAATCTCCTTGGCTTCTTTCAATCCACGGTCTGGCTTCAAGTCAGGCGGTATCGGGTGAGGTTCTTCTAACACAACTTCAACTCCTGTGACACCTGTAATCGAAGCGAGCCAGCCGAGAGACACGATCTGCAGACTGGAGCTGTAGCCGGAGCCTACAAAATCGATGAGCTTGCCCACACAGATTTTATCTGCCGTCTCGCTTACAAGCGTTGCCACCATCTTTATTCCTTCCAGAGTTAGTCCCATTTGCGTTATCCGATCTGTGAAATGTGGGTCGCTGCCATCCACCATCAATATGATTTCCGGCTCAAATTCTTCAGCCAAAGGAACGAAAACTTGGTTCAGCGCATATTCGTAGACCCTGTCCCCTGCGCGGGGTGGCAAAGGGACGTTCACGGAATAACCTTTGCCCAAACCGTTGCCAATCTCATCCACGAAACCTTTGCCAGGATACAGGGTGGAAGGATCCTGATGCATGGATAGATACAACACTCCTGGATCTTGGGAGAAGATTTCATAGATGCCGTCGCCCGCATGGGCATCCGTATCAATGATAAGAATCTTTTTAACACCAAGATTTTGCATTAAATTCTGGGCACAGATTCCTACGTCACTGAACACACCAAAACCTTTTTCGCGGTTCCTGCTTGCATGTTGCACTCCTCCCCCGATCACAAACGCTTGGGCATATTCTCCAGAATGAACTAGCTCTCCCGCATACTTGCCCGCTCCTGCCAACAATTTTGCGGCTCTCACTAAGCCAGGAGAAAGAGGCGTATCAAATGGGTCCCTGCTCTCGCACCTTTCGATACGTTGAATATAGTCCTCGGTATGGATGAGTTTCAGATCACTGTCAGTGGCATAGGACGGAGTCACAATTTTAAAATCGGAATAGTGGCCAAGTCTTTCTTGAAATAGCTCGATAAAATTTTCGTATCTATCCTGGGTAAGCACATGTCCAAGATCATACTGCTTTAACTCTTCGCTATATAAAATGGCGAATTTACACATAGTCTCCTACCATAAACTCAGTCAGATTGTGCCTGCCTCCTTATGGATTTTAACATATTTGGCCCAGAAAGTTGACAAAACTTATGATATCAATTAAAAATTTGGTATAAAATCGTTTAGTTGCTGGGTAGCGATGTTGGCAAGTTGTTATAACCTTACCTTTCAAATCGGCCCTTCAAGATATTGTGTGTTTCTTAAATGCCCTCGTGATCGGGCGGGCGCCAGTTTGACAATTCTTAGCCAATTAATGTATGGAGGGTCCAAATGGCGGCATATTCGATCAAGAGATAACAACCTTCAGCAGGATGGCCCCGTGGGACTTACAAAAGGCTCCATGCATCTTATTTGAGCTGCGTTTGCATGAGGCCTTCTTTATTTGTTGGGAAATTGGAGGATTTTCTAATGGCCAGGAAACCAACCTATGAGAAATTGGAACAAAGGGTCAAGGAGTTAGAGAAAGAAGCGGCTAACCGCAAGGAGACGGAGGAGGCGTTGTCTTCAACCCACAGAAAGCTGCGTGCTGTCTTCGACGCTATCCAGGATAACATTAATGTGGTTGATCTCGATTTCAATCTTACAGATGTTAATGAAGCCATAGTGAAGGCGTTCGGCTTGTCGGACAAGGAACGTGTCCTTAGCCGTAAATGCTTTAGTGTCCTGAAGGGCCGGAAAGAGATTTGTCCGAACTGTGCGGTCGCGGAGGCATATCGAACCAAAGCCCGTGTCTGTCGAACGTCCACCCCTGAAGATGAGGTGTCAACTGGAGGCAGGAACTTCGAGGTATTTGCCTATCCGATTATGGATGGGGATGGAAATCTCACTGGGGCGGTCGAGTTTGCCAGAGACGTCACCGAACGTAAGCGGGCCGAAAAAGCGTTACGGGAGAGCGAGGAGAAACTGGCAGGGATTATTGCTTCGGTGACAGATCACATGAGCATAATAGACGATAAACACAATATTGTATGGGCAAACGACATCGCAAAGGAATTATTCGGCCCGGATCTGCTTGGCAAGAAGTGTTATAGTTCCTACCATGGGTATGACAAACCCTGCGAACCGTGCGTGGCGAGGAAGTGTTTTGAAGACGGAAAGGTTCACGAGCACGAGACAGTGGTCACAACGCGCGATGGGAAACAAATGATTTTCTGGTGCGTGTCCAGCGCGGCTGCGTGGCACAGGGATGGCCGGCCAAAATTGGTGGTAGAGCTTTCCCGCAATATTACAAATCGCAAACAGGCGCAGGAGGCGCTTCTAAAAGCTCATAATGAACTAGAATGTCGGGTGGAGGAGCGCACTGCTGAATTGCTGAAAGCAAATAAGCAATTGAAGCGGGAAATAGAAGAGCGCAACCGGACAGAGGAGGCGCTCCAGGAGAGCGAAGAAAAGTTCCGAACTTTTATGGAAACTGCAAGTGATTTAATGCATATTGCAGATAAAGATGGAAATTTTACTTATCTGAATGAATCAATGGCTAAGACTTTAGGATATTCTAAAGAAGAAATGATTGGAATGCATGTCACTCAGGTTTTGGCCAAAGAAGCTTTGGAAAAACGTTTCAAACCAAAATGGGAAGAATTGATTACAAAAGGAGAAATTAGTCTTGAAACTACATGGGTAACAAGAAATGGAAAAGAAATTCATGGTGAAATAAAGGTTGTTGCTATTTATGACACTGATGGCACGTATGCAGGAAGTAGAGGGGTGTTGCGCGACGTTACAGAGCGTAACCAGGCGATCGAGGAAAAAATGAAAGTTGAAGCCCAACTCCAGGAGGCTCAGAAGCTTGAGGCAATAGCTACCTTAGCTGGCGGCATTGCACACGAATTTAACAATGCCTTAGTTGGGATTTCTGGAAATATCGAACTGCTTCAAATGGATCTGCCGGATGACAAGAATATAGATAAGTATGTTAAGCGAATGAACAATTCCACTCTTCGAATGGTCAACCTGACGAATCAATTGCTGGCCTATGCCAGAGGAGGAAAGTATCAACCCAAAACCGTATCTTTGAACGATTTTGTGGAAGGCACCGTGCCCTTGGTCAAGCACAGCATCGATCCTGCCATTCGAGTGGACACCGATTTACCGGGTGACATTTCTCGTGTAGAGGTTGATTTCACCCAAATGCAGATGGTGCTTTCTGCCGTGTTAAACAATGCATCCGAGGCCATGGAAGGCAAAGGTTGTATCAGGATCATCACCAGAAATGAGAACATCGACGAAGAATTTGCAGAAACCGACCTCGGTCTCAAGCCTGGCCCCTATGTTTGCCTTACAATCGAGGATGAGGGGAAAGGTATGGATGAAGAAACTAGAAGTAGAGTATTTGATCCCTTTTTTACCACGAAGTTTCAGGGTCGAGGTCTTGGCATGGCTGCGGTATACGGGATTATCAAGAACCACGGTGGCTCGATTTCGGTTGATTCCGAATTGGGCAAAGGGACCGCGGTGCGAATCTACCTGCCCGCCATCGCGAGTGCTGAGGCGAGGCAGGCGGGCCTGCCAGCTGTGGAGGTTCATGTAGAACGAGCAAAAGAAAGTAAAAGTGAAGTGACCACTGGCACTGGAACCATACTACTTATTGAGGATGAGGATGTTGTCATAGATGTGATGCGCCCAATCTTAGAGAGGATGGGTTACCGAATTTTGCTGGCCAAGACCGGCGCGAAGGCCGTTGACATTGCCCGGACCTTTGATGGGGATATTGACTTGGCTATTCTGGACATTGCTTTGCCTGATATGAAAGGGGGGCAGGTGTATCCTGTTATCATGCAAGCCCGGCCAAATCTGAAAGTAATCGTCTGCAGCGGCTACACCCTGGATGGCCCCGGACAGGAAATTCTGGATGCAGGCGCTCAAGATTATATCCAAAAACCATTTTCGCTCGAAACATTATCGAGGAAACTGAACGAGGTGTTGGGAGGGCAAATAGGCAACTGATACCTGCCAATGTTTCTTTGACCAAGTGTCAATATAGAGAAGGGGGCAAGTGTCCCTGACCATGCTACTGTAGCGTTTGGTTTGGTAACGACTTGGCCGTGAGAAACGTTGAGCGTTAAAGGATCATGATGGGTGGCTATTGCGAAATTATGAAGCGCCCCTGGATTTCAGATATTCTTTTGCTTTGTTGCAGCCCATTTTGGCAGATTTCCTGAAATCCGGCATGGCCCGCTCAAAGGTGCTAAGTTTCTGACATGCATACCCGCGAGCATAGTAAGCCACTGCATCCTGAGCATTGAGTTCAATGGCCTTGTTGAGATCGGCCACAGCCTTCTCGTAATTGCCGAGGCCTATGTAGTCTATCCCTCGATTTATATAGGCATTGGCATTTTTGGGATTCAACTCAATAGACTTGGTCCCGTCTTCTATGGCGTCCTTGTTTTTCCCAAGCGCCCCATAGACAATCGCTCGATTGTAATAAGCCTTGCCATTCTTTGGCTCCAATTCAATAGCCTTGCTGAAATCATCTATGGCCTCATGATAGTTGCCCAGTCCGTAATGAGCGACGGCACGGTTATGGTAGGCCGTCGCATTTTGAGGATTGATTTCAATTGCCACAGTATAAGGCCCCAGCGCATCGTTGAGCTTCGCCGGTTCTTCGGGGACACCCAGTTTTTCCAAGGCTTTTGCTGCAGCCTGGGAGCGCCCAGTCCAGCTTATATTTTTGTCCTTAAGCATCTGAATATCAGCCTCTATGTCTGCGCCAGCAGGCGGGAGGGTCCGGGCCGTGTTAGCGGCGGGTCTATGAGGCTTAAGCTCTCCAATGGTAACCGTAGCCGGAGAACCGTCTGTTAGCTTGGCTTTTAACGCGCCAACAGACATGAATAGCATTGAACCAATAAAGACGAACAGGACCACGGTAGCAAGCACTGGCACAGCACTGACAGCCACAATTCCCGTCTTTGCCCTTTGTGTAGGCTCAAAAGCCATGTCGGCCCTGATAGACCTGAGTTCCTGATAGATGAGAAAGGAGCAAACAAAGCTAAATGGTATGAACAAGAAAGCCAGCAGTTGTCCTATAACTGGGATGCAGGAAATAACAACAGAAATGAACCAAATGGCTATCAGTCTCCAGCATACACCCAACCATCTTCCCCGAACGTACTCTTTGCTCTTCAACAGCGCCTCCATCCCGCGGACATCTTCATTAATCAATATTAATGGGGCGAAAAAAAACCAGACCGTGAGAACAACCCCCGGAACGATCAGAAGCATGTAACCACCGGCTATGACCAGACCCATCAACATGGTAAGCCATATATGTGCCAGAGTTACGGGTTTGGCACAGCGAAAGGCCTCTTTGATCCCGCAGGTGTTGTCCGCAGTAGCTGTAAAAAGTGCCGTTAGGGCCCAGTTTGCACACCAGATGGTAGCCGCTGAAGCCGGGAATATACCTGCCAGGAGAATCACATGCCTGAAATCCGGCAGGAACAGGAAAAGGAGCGCTCCCGCCCCAATAAGGGCTGCCAATACCAGCATGGGCAGGAACACCATCACAAGGGTTAAAACAAGCAAAGTCCACATACGGGGCTTGTAAATCTCCAAGGCCTTCCTTAACAGATCGCCTATTCCGGAAAGTTCGGTTGGTGAAGTCTTCTGGATCATTTGACCTCCTTCGTGTAATCTCTTGCTTATTACATACCTTTTCGATACTTAGGACCAGAAACTTTAGAAGATTATTCTTGAATGTTGGTGGGGGTGCTGCCGGCTGGAACTTAGTTGACTTCGCTCACAATTGGTCAGATTGGACAGAGCCATTCCTTCGTCAGTGCCGCAAGCCTTCTCTCTGTGATGGCAGCGCGGATCCGGCGCATCAATGATTCCACAAAGTACAAATTGTGAATGGTCGCCAGGCGTATCCCCGAAAGTTCCTTGGCCACAAATAGATGTCTAAGATAAGCCCTGGAGTAATTGCAACAGGTGTAGCAATTGCACCCTTCGTCAATCGGGCGAGGATCATCCTTGAATTGCGCGTTAAGGATATGTATCCTGAACCGCTCCGCCTTTTTGGCAAAGAGCGTCCCGGTGCGGGCCATCCGCGTCGGTGCAGCGCAGTCGAACAGATCAATCCCTCGCTTTACCACCTCAAAGATGTCCCCTATCTCACCGATTCCCAGAAGATGCCGTGGTTTGTCTTGTGGTAGGAGCGGGATCGTCCATTCCAGGACCAGGTGCATCTCCTCCTTGGACTTGCCGAGAGAGCCCCCGATGGCATGGCCGTCAAAACCCTGCTCTGCAATAAATGCAGCACTCTGTTGCCTCAAATCCCGGTACGCTCCGCCCTGAACGATTCCCAGGAGCGCTTGACTGTTGTCAGAAGTGCGCTGGAATTTCGCTAATGCACGGACGGCCCAGCGGTGTGTCCGCTCCATTGCCGCTCTGGTGTAATGGTAATCGTGAAGTGGCGAGGTGCACTCGTCCAGGACCAGGATGATATCTGCACCGAGTTTGCGCTCTATTTCAATGACGCGCTCAGGCGTGAACCGATGTGGCGAGCCGTCCAGATGTGAGATAAATTCGACCCCTTCCTCATCCACCCTTACCAATGGCTTTCCTCTTTTCGAGCTGAAATGTCCTCCGCGATCTCTCTCCTCGGGGAAGATCGGTGCAATCTTTCCCACCCCATGTTCTTTGCCTGCACCGAGGCTAAATATCTGAAAGCCGCCAGAGTCGGTCATCAACGGTCCTTCCCAGCCCATGAATCGATGCAGCCCTCCCATACTCTCTATCAGATCTTCGCCGGGTTGGAGGTGGAGATGGTAGGCATTGGTGATAATGACCTGGTTTCCGATCTTGCGAAGATCCTCCATTGATACAGCCTTCACCGTTGCTTGTGTGCCGACAGCAACGAATGCGGGCGTTTCGATAACACCATGAGGGGTAACCAGCTTCCCGGCCCGCGCCTCCCCTTCCTTTGCTAATAGATCAAATGCGAACATCAGTAGAAAATGGTCAACGTCCGGTGATAAGGCTTTACCTTGAACTCTCCATGCTGGCCCAGATTCCACAACATCCAATCGATCTCGAAGGCTCTCAATCCCTTTCCCATCCGCTCCAGTTCCTGCCGGATCAGCTCAACCGCCCAGATGGTGTTTGCCCTGATCTCGACCTCATCAGGACATCCCGCCTTAAGGTAGATTTCTTGATCCACCTTTTGCGCCAGGGCTTGTGTGTAATCGAAGATTCCCAGATGACGTAGTACCTGGGGTAGCTTGTAATCGGCAAAGGCCGTTAGCTTATCGATATCCGTAAAGCTCCCCCAGTCTTTACCATCGAATGCTCCATAGAGATCAGCAGCAAATATCTGCGCGCGCTTATAGAAAAAGACTTTGTGACCCTGGTATTCTGCAACGTCCCGAAACGATGCCAATTTTTCCACTAACAACCTGACCAGTCGTATTGCCGACCCCCCGGCACTCTCCACTAACTTCAGGGCCTGCCCTTCATACTCTTCAAGCAGGACCTGCCCCAGTTTGTTGAGTATCTGCAAACGATGTTCCAGGAGTGGCAATTCCCCTTGCCCACCCAAAATCCCTTTCAATTTACTTGGCGTGAGTTCGGCCAGATAATCGGCCTTGATGACCGGAGCCCCTGACTTGATAGCCTGTTTAAGAGCGGCGGCCAGAGCATAATAGCCGGAAAGTTTTCTCGATTCGTATTCGATCTCCCACTTAACCTTTCCTGGTGCGGGCCAGAAGCAAAAGTTGAGGCTGTCCAGGACAAGAAGGTAAGAGACCGTGGCCTCGTCACTGCCACTAAAGTGGTAGAGGCGGTTCCAGCGCGGCACTTGGATTTCATCTGCAAGCACTTTCCGTGAGAAACGGCCTAAGGCTTGCTTGTTAATCTGCACCTGGCGGCTCTTTTTTGCTACATTTTTTGCTGTGTCAAGTACTTCCCACATTCTTCGGGTGTATTACCTGTTTGTTAATTGTCTTCTCATTTTTCCCCAACCTGTTTCAGCACAAGAAAATAAAGCGTTCCCTGATGTTTCATGTGACCTGCTGCGGTCTCGGCATACAGGCCACTTCCCCAAAAGAGATCTGCCCGCCCCGGTCCTCGGATTGCTCCACCAGTATCTTGATTGAGGACAAACCTGCCAAAGGTTTCCCAGGACTGGATGGTACCATCTTCGTCCACTAAAGGTTTCTCGGTTTGGATAAAGGCGAGTGCGCCCTTTGGGAAGAGGCGTAGGTCAGTAGCCACAGAACGGCCACGGGTCAGAGGCACCTCAATGGCACCCATGGGGCCCTGATCAACCAGCCTGAAAAAGACGTAGCTTTCGTTGTGATTGAAGACACGCGCCATCTCCTCGGGATGATTTCTCAGGTAGGCACGTATCTGCTGCATGGACATTTCCTTTTCAGAAATACTCCCTTCATCGATGAGCAATCTGCCGATACTCCGGTAGGACCGTCCGTTGCTGCAATCATAATTGACGTGCAACACAGTGCCATCATCCAACAGCACCTGCCCGGAGCCCTGGATGTGGAGGAAGAAAAGGTCGATGCGATCAGAGACCCAAAGGAGTTCACATCCTTTCTGCCGAAGATGCCCCCTGGAGTCTATATCTTCCCGTGAGAAACAGGGTATTACAGTTTGATTGACATATCTGCCGATGATGCGTTCACCTGCATATTTGGGATTAAACAGGCCCAGATTAACACTCACCCAATCGTGAGGCTTTCTGTAGACAGGATACGGATAATCCGGCGAGGGGTAAAGGCTTCCTTGAAGGACTGGTTCGTAGTATCCGGTAAACAAGACCTTGCCGCGGCCATCACTTCCAAGAGACCTGTACACCCAAAATGAGGTCTCAATAGCTTTTCCGAGCTTGTCAGCAGATGGAGTTTGTTTTATTAATTCGTGAAAAGCTTTCATTGATTTGGTGAGGTGAGAGGCGGTGAACGTGTCCGGCCCAAAACGAAAGGGCGTTGAGGCATCGAGGCGCTCAAGATAGTCAAGACTCTGATCGATAGCAGTCTTCAGAGAGCCATATGACATATCGTCCGAGAAATCAGGAAACTGGTGGGGCTGAAGCTTCACTAGGGCCTGCGGGGCTGTAACCGGCGGCTTGACCTCTGGGACGCATGCTGCAAAAAGCAGCAGAAGACCCAGGAGAACCGGATACCGAGTGTGACGCACATCAAATCCTTTCAATGGCATCGCTATCAGCCATCTTTTGGGTTCTTGTGCCACAGGCCGGGCATTGGTGTGGCTTCTTTGTACTAAGGTCTGCTGTGCAAGCCCAAACAATAAGCCACAAACCCATAGTAAGAACTGACAACAGCAGATTTACCGTGGAGCTTGTCTTAGGTGTTCCAGCAAGGACGTACTTCTTACATTCCGGACACCACTGTCTTTCCTGTGCTTCACCCGGTTTCCTCTTCAGAGCATAGAGACAAGCGAGGAGAAAAATGAGAGAAAAAACTGCCAACACTGTTCCTGCACCACCCCTCATATGTTAGTCGCTCCTGTCTTGTGGCTTATCGGGGTCTACATGTAGGTTTGGTCGGGATATCCTCCGAGTCACTTGTGTTCTCCTCAAGCAGCATCTTCGCCATTTCGATATCGTAGGCCTGGTTTGGGGGGAAGTCTTTGCCCTCATACATGGCAGCCGCTTGTTTGATCGCGCCGTAGGGCACCCAGCCGTGTTTCTCCCAGAGCTCAGGGTCATCGGCATTCCAGAGTCTGAACCAGATGGTGCCATCGCCTTCACGCACATACATGTGGACGCGTTTGTTTTGGGGAAAAGGATAATAATACAACCCATTTTTGTCTTTCATGGATCTCACCCCCTTTGTGTCCCTATCCACGAGATTTTCTGAAATAATACCTCATAGCACGGCGGGCAAACTTTTGGGATTTTTCTCTGAGGAGTTTATCGTGAACAACTAAAACTGCCAGGGCGAGTTTTCTTGTGCCGGCCTTTTCTGCACAGAAACCCACAAACCAATCATAGTGCAATTCATCACGCTTGTCATTTATAGAACCTGTCTTTCCCCCGATAGAAAGCTTTGACAAAATCGGGTCGCGGCGGCACCCGATGAATGTGCTGCTACAAGTCCCGCGGGAAATGGTTGCCGCCATCAATTCCTTCATCTCCCGACTCGCTTTCGGAGATATGACCTGTCTGATAATGTTCGTACTCCCAACATAAACAGGATTTTTTTGGTCGTCAGTTATAAACCCAATAATCGTGGGTTCCACCAGCTTTCCCTCATTGACAATTACGGCTGCCATCATTGCCCCATGAATGGGAGATATCAACGTTTTTCGATTAAAGCCGCAGGCTAGTTCTGCCCAGTGATACGGATCGTGACCGACTGAAATCCGACTTGGCTCAACAGGGAACTCAAAATCGATTGGTTGATTGAATCCAAACCGATTGGCATATTCTTCTATCAGGTCCTTTTTCAGGCGAAAAATGCCGAGTTTGCCAAACACCGGATTGATCGATTTGGCGAAAGAGGTTTTCAGGGAGATGCTGTTCGTGTAACGATTGATTCGATCGGTCAATTGATTCTTATACAGGGTATGTGCCGAGCCATTGTAGGTCAATTCTGTATCACCGGAAATATTGCAGTGGTCGATGGCGGCGGCAGCACTTACGATCTTGAAGATGCTGGCCGCGGGGAATTGACTGCTAAGGCAAACACTCTTTGCTCTATTGACTTTTTTTGAGTCGATCATGGAGAGGATTTGTCCGGTTGCAGGATCCATGGCTACAAACCCTATCAGAGGGGATTGGGAGCGCTGGATCACTTTCAACATATAACTCTGAAGCCCCCGGTCCAGGGTGGTTTCCATGGAAAAGAGTCTGCCGGAACAATTGATATCAATCTTACCGTCAGGGGTGTTGCACAGGGCCTCAAGATCTATCAACCTCCTGAGGTCTTTTTTCATCAACACGTCTAAAGCTTCAACTGCCTCCCCTCCAAAAGGACCCTCGATCCTTGGAGATCTGTTAACGCAATCCGTCAACAGATCAACCTTGAAACATTGGATCCCTATCACTAACAACAGCAAGCAAGGGAAAAAGCAAAGGCTCCCCTTGAAAAACCTTTTTGGAAAACCTTTTAGCGGAAACTGCTTCTGATGCATCCTGAATTTGCCCCTTCAAGCCGAAGTCGCGAGCAAACTTGGCCGTAGGCGTTCACCGTTCCGCGTTCACCGTTCTGGGTTAACCTCTAAACCTCTGAACCCCTGGCCCAGACCTGGTTTTCCTGTCCAATTGCGTAGAAACTTCTATCGCAGCATTCAATGAGATCGTGCCAAGAATGCATATCAAGTCGCGCCAGGGCGGGCCTGAACCTGTGAACGGTTACCGTAGACCTTGCTTGTTGGGGCGGGTCTATAGAACACTACAAATTGTGTGTCAAGAAAGAAAATACGACGACATATGGTGTTCGAGGTTATTTTTGGGCGAACGTCCCCCACATTCACCTTCGTCAACACGAGGTCAAGGGCCGTACCTGCCAAGAAGAGCACAAGACAACAAACGAGTAGGGGACTTAATGGAATCTCACTGATCTGTCAAGGAATTTGGGGATTTTACGGTGTGCACATTTTAGCTTGAGAGAAATCATGATATATTGTAAGTTTCTTGAAAAGATTTTGGGCATCCTTCATTTGCCAGTGTACGCTTTTTTGTCATTTCGAGCGAAGCGAGAAATCTTTAAGCGTTTGGTTTATAAGATTTCTCGTCGTTTCACTCCTCGAAATGACAGTGAAAAGTGTCAACTATTTTTTGTCTGTAATGAAAGACGCCACATTTTGGCTACGTTATCGGTCAAAATCCTCGACGACGTACTACCAATACGCCTTACTGGGATTTCTCCCTTCCCACCATAGGCGGGACCAAAATCATTTTCTGGAAATCTATATGATCTCCAAGACTAAGGCCCTAAAGGAGGTGGCCCTTTTGTGAAGCTTCATTGTCCTGTGTGCAAGACGGCCTACGCTATCCCCGATGAAAAGCTTTCCGGATCGGCCATGAAGGCTTTGTGCAAGAAATGCGGCGCAAAGATGGTCATCAACGGCAAGTCCAGGACGGTACGAGCCATCTCTGCGGCCTCAGCCAGCTCTCCCGAACCAGCCCTACACCAGGAGCCGTACCGCAAATCCGCGCCAACGCCTTCTCCTATGTCCCCCGCTTCCGAACCGGAGGCTCCCAAACCCACGCCTCTCAAACCCACACCTTCTGTAGCCTCAATGTCGCCTGAATATCCAAAGTACAGGGACGCCCTTATTGTCGTCGGCAGCGTGGCGCTTGTCCTGATCACCCTCCTTGCCGGGAGCTATTTGCTGACAAAGGGGGCGGAAACAGCCTTGCAAAAGTTGACTCAGAACCCGATCGAGTACCTGACCAATCTGATCACACGGCCTGATACGTATGAGATTTGCGAAGCATTTTTGCGTCACAACGAAAAACGATTTCCCGAGCTGGGCCATGGTCTCGAATTTTCGCCGGTCAGAGAAGAGATCAAGGTCGTCAATGGGAAGAAAACGGCCAGAGTGATCATAGAGGTCCGGGGTTCCAAGGGCACGAAGAATGTGCTCTTCCGGCTGAAAAAACGCAAGGACAAGTGGCGCGTCGTTTCCGTAGCCTTAGAGCGCGGGAAAGGCAAATATGAAAGTCTGTATCCGCAGAAGGAATCAACAAGATAGAGGCCTTCTGTATACTTAGCGCGGGTACCGAGCTGCTGGAAGCTGGCGAACTATATTCCTGGTGCCGAAGGCGAGACTCGAACTCGCACGGACATACATCCACTAGACCCTGAACCTAGCGCGTCTACCAGTTCCGCCACTTCGGCACGTGGGAAGGCAGAAAAAGGATTGATTTTATGCTAAGAATTCGTTAAAGAAATTATTTTTGATCATTTGTCAAGGCTGATGTAAAGGGATTGAGCATGCAGATTATAAACGATCTCAAGGAGATTTCTAACAGATTAGAGAATGCCGTTGTGACCATCGGCAACTTTGACGGGATTCATATAGGACACCAGGCCCTTTTCAATCAGGTGATTGAAAAGGCGGAAACCATAGACGGCACCTCTGTCGTAATAACCTTTGAGCCCCATCCCATCCGCGTCATCACCTCCAACAAGCACTTCCCGCTTATAACCCTACATGAACAAAAGGTTGAATTGATAGGCGCAACAGGCGTGGAGACCCTGATATGCATTCCGTTTACCCGCGAGTTTGCGGCCACCCCTGCTCGCACTTTTGTCAAAGAAATACTGTGTGACCTGATTGGCATGAAAGCGATTGTCGTGGGGCAGGATTATTCCTTTGGGAGAAAGCGTGAGGGAAACATTTCCCTGCTCAAGGAAATGTCTGTAACCCATGGTTTTGAGGTGATCATTTCAGGATGGATTGAACTTGAAGGCGGTCGCATTAGTAGCACCGAGATCCGAAACCTGGTAAGAGAGGGCAGGGTTGCGGAAGCCGGGAAACTATTAGGGCGCCATTATCAGGTGCGGGGGACTGTCATGCATGGCCGGGATCGTGGTGGAAAGTTGTTGGGTTTTCCCACGGCAAACCTGATGCTACACGATGAACTCTGTCCCAAGATGGGAGTATATGCCGTGACGGTGGAACACGATAAAACCCGGTACAAAGGCGTGGCCAATATTGGATACAGCCCTACCTTTCAGGAGGGTCGGTTCGGCGTGGAGGCTCACATCCTCGATTTTGACAAGGAAATCTACGACCAACCCATCCGTCTGAATTTTGTCCGTCGCCTGAGAGACGAAAAGAAGTTTTCAGGACCTGAGTCCTTGGCAGTTCAGATCAGGCAGGATATTGAAAAGGCCCGGGAGCTCCTGTCCAGCGAATGATTACACATCAATCCCTGGCCCAGACCTGGACTGTAGGCTATGTGTCTATGAATATAAACAGAGCGCCAGGGCGGGCCGCAATCCTATAAAACGCTATGCCCGGGAACAAGAAAATCATCCTTTCTCTAATAACGGGGCTTGTGTTGTCTGGTATTGCCCTTTATGTCACCTTTAAAAATATTCCCCTTCCGGAGTTGGTGGGCTATTTGAAGACCGTGAATTACTGGTGGGTCATCCCTGCGGTGGCGATTGCACTGATGAGTTTTTTGATCAGGGTTGTTAGGTGGCAGCTTCTCCTCAGTCCGTTCAAGAAAACGAGCTTTTGGAGTGCTCATCACCCTCTTATGATCGGATTCATGCTCAATTGCCTCTTGCCTGGCCGGATAGGAGAACTGGCCCGGCCGGCTATCTTTGGCAAAAAGGAAAGCGTTGCGTTTTCAAAGGTACTGGCTACGGTGGGCGCTGAGAGGGTCTTTGACGTAGTGGTGCTGCTCCTTTCTTTTGTCATTGTCCTTACCGCTGTTGAAATCAGCCCAACGCTTGATTTGAGGTTCGGCAACTATCATCTTAACAAGACCACCCTTGAGATGCTCGGGATGACAACCCTGCAATTGTGTCTTGGACTGATTGCATGCATTGCCATGGTGAGTATCAGACGGAGTCGCAGGTTTATAAAACGCATGATTCTGGGCCTGTCGGGGCTACTCTTTTTTGCCGGCAACGACTTCAAGGAGAGGATCAGGGAGAAGCTTTGCGTAAAGCTCGTCCAAATTATCGATAACGTGGCTACCGGACTGGACCTGTTGAAGAGCCCCAAAATGGTTGGCCTTTGCCTTGGTCTTTCGTTCGTGGTATGGGCAGTGGCCGGGGTTTCTTATTACGTAATGGCCCTTGGCTGTCCGGGAATTGATCTCTCTTTTCTTGAAATATATGCGACGATGGTCATCCTTTGCTTCTTTATTTCGCTTCCCTCTGCCCCGGGTTTCTGGGGCCTCTGGGAAGCGGGAGGCGTGTTTGGGCTTTTGATCTTTGGTGTCTCCGCCAAAGAGGCCGCAGGATTTACCCTGACCAATCATGTTTTTCAGATGGTTCCTGTGATCATTATAGGTCTTATTTCATCGATTGTTACTGGCGTCAATGTCGTGCAGGTAGCCCGCACAAATATTGAGGAAAAAGGTGCCCGGATAGAGATGAACCAGGCCGTTTACACGGACGAGGTGCCACATGAATATCTTGAAGACTGTAAACTCCACGGAAAGTCCATGGATTAGGCTGAGAAGGGTTGTTTATGAGAACGACAACGGGCAGGTGCTGAACTGGGATTATATCGAGCGTGTTAATGCCCGTAGCTCAGTCCTTATCATGCCTCGGTTCAAGGAATCAGGGGACTTGATCTTCATCAGACAGTACAGGGTTATCTTGGACTGCTACGTGATTGGCTTTCCTGCGGGCGTTATCTCAGATGGTGAGGATGTCGAGAAGTGTGCCCTTCGAGAACTTATGGAGGAGACCGGCTACACGGGAAGAGTCGTACAGATCTCGCCAGAGCTTACTCTCAACAGCGCACTGATCAAAGAGACAGCCCGCTGCGTGGTGGTGGAACTGGAGGAGGATGCCTCTCCAAAGGAACAGAAACTCGAGCCTTCTGAACTGATTGAAGTCCATCGGGTGAAAAAGGATCAACTGGGTGCCTTCTTCGAGCAGGCAGCCGCAAAGGGGGATATCATAGGCGGGGGCCTATGGTACATGCTAATGGCGACTCAATACCTATGAGAATTCGAAATCTCCATCCCTGGGAACTTTCCTGTAAGGAAGCCATAGAGGTTCAAAGGCGCCTTACTGGCCAGGTTCGCCAGGTGCCGCTCAAAAAACCGGTAAAGACCATCGCCGGGGCCGATGTTTCTTATGCAAAACAGGGCACAGAAGTCTATGCAGCAGTACTGGTCTTCAGTTTTCCCGATCTTGTCTTGACCGATCAGGCCATGGCCGCTGGTACGGTGAAGTTCCCATATGTGCCCGGACTGCTGTCCTTTCGCGAGGCACCCGTACTGACAAAGGCCTTCAGGAAGATTCGCAGGAAGCCGGATGTGATTATCTTTGATGGTCAAGGGATTGCCCATCCCAGGGGGATGGGGCTTGCATCTCACATGGGTTTGATCCTGGACTGTCCAGGTATTGGCTGCGCCAAGACACGCCTTGTGGGAATGCATCCCCTGCTAGCTGAAACCAGGGGAACTACGGTTCTGTTAAAAGACCAGGGGCGGGTTGTTGGAGGGGTGGTGAGAACCCGGGACCGTGTTAAACCGGTCTTTGTATCACCTGGGCACGCTATTACCCTGGAAGAATCCATGCCTATCCGGTTGCCTCCCAAAACACCATCCCTACCCCATGATGCTGCCTGTATCGCGCGAGAGGGTGAGAAACGTCGATGAAGCCCGAATGTGGCCGGAATCGTCCCGACACGACCATGTCTGAAGTTCTGACTGTGCTTCTCTACAAGGGTGTGGCGCGAATATCGTGATCTCCAATCCACCG
>Ga0114922_10002332_pt1 | contig 17783 bp, 10 predicted proteins | sample AartaG_FD_100975 | JGI IMG/M metagenome (GOLD analysis project Ga0114922, IMG submission 100975) | Deep subsurface microbial communities from Aarhus Bay to uncover new lineages of life (NeLLi) - Aarhus_00045 metaG | ecosystem: Environmental > Aquatic > Marine > Oceanic > Sediment | place...
CAGTGTGCAATTAGCGGGGTTGAGATACCTCCTTCATGTACGTAGGTTTTATAAAGTCTGAACGGCGTATTTGATACATTGGCCCAGTTACGACCATAGGATATAAATGAATCAGGTCCTCCGGGCATAACATCCTGACCCATTAGGACAGGCCGGTTATCACGGGTAACATCCGGTATCATTTTCGTCTGCATGTCTTCGGCAGTTAAAGTAGTATCAATTGGTTCCCGGGAATGGCGGCCATAGCTTTCGTGGCAGCCACCATTGTCCTGCAGATAGAGGATAAGTGTATTATCCAGTTCTCCTTTTTTTCCCAGTTCGGCAATAATGCGTCCAATGCCCTGGTCCATGTTATCGATCATTGCCGCATATACCTCCATACAACGGGCTTCCCACTCCTTGTTTTGTATCTGTGACCATGGTTCACCGTCTTTAGGACTTACCTGCCATTTGTCGGGGAGGATACCGAGTTCCTTCATCTTCTTTACACGCTGTGCCCTGATTGCAGCATAACCTTTATCATATATCCCCCTGTATTTTTCAATGTCTTTTTCAAGAGCATGCATGGGCCAGTGAGCGCATGTGTAGGCAACATACATAAAGAACGGATTATTATCATCATGTTCACGGATAAAGCGGGTTGCATGATCAGAAATGGCATCTGTGTAATAATAAGTTTCTGATGTGTATTCGGGATCATTATAGGGGGAAATAAATTCATTATCCCTGGAAAGACTGCTCGGGTCATAAAAACTGCCGGCACCATGAATCGTTCCATAGAACCTGTCAAATCCTCTTTGAAGAGGCCAGTTGCTCTTGTCCTGTTTTTTAGGTCTGTATGGCGTAACATGCCATTTGCCTGCCATATAGGTGCTGTAACCTGCTGATTTCATTGCTTCAGCAATAGTAATACATTCGCTGCTCAGGTTACCCTGGAAACCTCTCAATCCCCTGTCTGACATCATTTGTCCAACTCCTGCCTGGTGTTGATATAATCCAGTCAGCAGGCTTGCTCTGGTCGGACAGCATCGGGATGTATTATAGAATTGTGTAAACCGAAGGCCATTTGAGGCCAGTTTGTCAAGGTTAGGTGTATTGATCTCACCTCCATAACATCCAATATCTGAATAGCCCATATCATCAGCCAGAATAACTATAATATTAGGCCTTTTATCCTTATTAATGAGGTCACACCGGGTAATCAGTGTAAAGGAAAGAATCACAAAAAGACTAGTTAAAAAGTTATATTTCAAACGCATCCTGTAATATTTAAAAAAGATTTATCAAATTATTAATTATACTACCTCAACATAAAATGGGGAAAGATGCCCAATGGCATTATCTTCATATGCAGATTCAACTTCGCTGGTTATACAATACCAGTGATATCCCTTGTCTGCATCTGTATCCGATAATTCAACCTGAGCAACAGTTTTGTTTACTGGAAACCAGTCCAGTATTTCTCCGTCTCTCATAAGTCCCACTCTTTTTACAGGTTTCACTGATGACAGAGATACCCTGAAAATCATGTTTTTTTGATGTACTGTCATTTCCTCAGCAAAAAGTTTATCATTTAAAGTGGCAAACATGGCTATCTTGGCGTCAGATACTGCAAGTGTCTTACGATTTTTCAAAGCATCAAAAACACCTTTAGCTGAGAATTCCTTAACCCAAAACCCAGTAAGGCAGTAGTGATTTGGACCTACACCCCGGTAATGGTCTGTTCCGCCATATAATCCGGGTTTTTTACCTCCATTCAGAAATACATTGGGAAAGTTATCTTCCATCATTGCATTAGTGCGCCCCTGCATTGCTTCAAAACTCCATTCCAGTTCCTGATCAAATGAGTCAAGCATTTCTTTTTCTGAAGGATATGCGTTGCCGTGAAAATGACGGGTAACAAGAAGGTCATCCTTTCGGATGAAAGCCTTTATAGCCTTATACATACGGGATCTGTCTCTTTCATATAAAATATTGATATTTCTTAATTGCTCAATCACACCTCTTTTATATGAATAAAAATTAGTATGTCTTCCCTGGAGAACACCGGGTTCGTCACCGAAAAGAACAATATGCTTCTCCGATGCCTCTGCTTCCAGTAGATCATATACGTATTTCTGCTCAGACCATTTCAGGAAATGGCTATGTTCTAATGCGCACAGAACTTCGTTTTGCAGTATATCTCTCTGGTAACGGATCGTTTCATCAGGCATTCCGTTCATTGATGCTATGCATTTCGAATATGTTGAGTGAACATGCATATCGCCCCAGATAAGAAAATGCCCTTCTGTATTACAAGGTAATTCAGGTGGTTTCGCAGATATGTTCCTGTAACCTGTTGGTTCCTCATATTCAAATTTTTTCGATCCATTTCCAGGTATAAGTGGGAAGGTAACTTTTGAATTTTGTGTTTTAATCTCGATCCTGTGCTTTTCTGGAACAACAGGTCCGTTATCAATTGCAGTACCGTCATTGTCGAATGAAGGCAAAGTCAGAATATAAGAATCTCCCCGTTGAATTAATCCGAATCCGGTATCCGGTGAAATAATATTTTCAGTGATGCGTGATGCCGGGCCCCATGATCCATTTTCAAAACATATTTTAAAGAGATCCCAGCCGAATCTTTTGAACCCGGCATCTCTGAACTGGCGATAAAGTACGACAGGAATACCGTTTTCTATTATTATCCTCGGACGGATAGGGGATAAATTCTCTTTATTCCATGTGCTCGTCCGTTCAGGTATCGGGATCAGGCTCTTTTCAGCAAGAGGACTAAATTCAATGTCTTTCAGTGATGCTGTCCACGCTCTGAGTTTTCTGTAATTTCCCATCCTGTCATCCTGTCCGAAGGCATGGGTTGTTTCTGAAACTATGAACAGTTTATCATTATGAAAGCAAATATCTCCGTTGAATGTATAATCATCCTCTGCAGGCAGATTCCATACTTTTTCGATCCTTCTTTTATTTATCAGTTCTACACAGGTTGAAATGCTATTAGCTGTGCAAACTTCTTTCATAATGCCAATCTTATCTTCTGTATTCACCAGTTTGGCTCTTCGTCCTTGTGTTTGATAGATTATCCTGCCATTTGAATTAATCAGATAAATCTCCCCGTTATTGCCTTTATCTTGTTCATAGGAGATAATAATATCATCCTTATTGCATGTCACGGATGGATATCGGATGCTCTTGTCAGATGAATAGAGGCTTGAAACTTCACCATTCTGGTAAAGATTTAAACTCCACTTATTATTATCACGAGATACAAAAACAACTACAGGAGATGCGGTTATTTCTGCGGGTGATACCGGGAAAAGTATAGTCTCGTTACATGATATTTCTTTGTTCTCAGAACTTTTCCATGAGGTTGTAAGCACTAATTTTGCATTAAGCCCGGTACCCTGTTCAATCATCCATTTCTTTAGAAGTTCCCCTCTTGCCTCAAAACCAATATTTTTATCCAGCTTAGTATCACTAATGCTATGCTTATTGTCATCACTAAGGACAAGAGATGCAGCATACCAGCCATTATTAGTTATACCCGCACATGAAGCTATGCCACCCGGAATCGTAATTTTTTTTGCATTTGCAATATTGTTAGCGCTTAGCTTTACATTTGGTAAAATTAAAGTTCCTATGGACATAAATCCCAGCTCTTTAACAAACTTCCTTCTCGTTTTTTTCATTTTAACCGGAATCAAAATAATTTAAAGATTACTATATCTGCATTCATTTAATATATCTTCATCAGGCTCCACACCTAATCCCGGTTTATCCGGCACTTTAACGCATCCGTCAACTATTTCTATATTATGTTTTAATACGTTCTTTTTGAGAAGAGACAACTCTGTAAATTCACTGGCCAAGGGGTGGATTTTCATTGAAGCAGCCAGGTGAAGTTTTGCAATCAGGGAAAATCCGGGTTCAATTTCTGTACCTGCAATACATGGTAAGCCAAGTGATTCAGCTACATTCTCTATCTTTTTCCCCAAGTGTAATCCACAGGATTTTGCTATTTTAATGTTTAAGAGATCAGCTGCTCCATATTCTGAGATTCGTATTGCATCCTGTGGCGTCCAGATGCTTTCGTCTGCCATTAAAGGGATTCCAATATTGTTTCTGATATGTGCCATTCCTTTTAAATCCCATGCAGGGATGGGTTGTTCAAGAAGCTGAAGGTTACAATCTTCAAGAAGCTTCATTGTCTTTATTGTACTGTTAACATCCCATGCTGCATTAGGGTCTAACCTGAGTTCCACATCTTTGCCAACAGCTCGTCTGACTTCTTTTATCCGTTCTACATCCAGCGAATGATTATTTGATCCTTTAATCTTAATTACTTTTATCCCCAGCTCAAGTACTTCAAAAGCATTTTTTACCATATTCTCAGGTGTGTCAATTCCTATCTCTGAAGCTACCGGGATCATATCCCGGAATTTACCACCTAATAATATGTATACAGGAATACCTAATAGCTTACCAAGCAGATCATGTAAAGCCAGATCAACTCCTTCTTTGGCACAGGTTATTTTCGCCACAGTGGCATCAATAACAGACATGATCTTATTTATATTTCCCGGGTCCTCTCCCAAAATTTTCGGAGCAATATATTTTTCTATCGTTGTGCTCACAGATTCTAGCGTTTCACCATAAAACTCAGGCTCCCATGCACATGCTTCGCCATAACCTATATGACCATCATCAGTAAAAATTTTTACCAAAACTGCATTTGAGACTGAAAATCCGGTATATGCATCCGCAAAGTTCCTTATTGGGACTCCAAATGGGATTACCTCAACTTTGCTAATCTTTGACATAATAATTTATTTTTTAATTATGACTTGAATAATGTATATATAGTCTGTTTTTGTCGTTATCTAATTTCAATTTTTGTCAGACCTTCTTTGCTTGTTTTAATCCAGATAATTTTCATCTCTTTTCCATCAGTATCAAAAGTACTACCCTGTTTAAGGTTTTTATCAGGGCTGATTATTTCACCATTTATTGTTATTCTGGCATTTCTTTTATTCCAGTTTTTAATAACAAAACAGGGGTTTACAACAGGGGAATCAGGGCCTGCCAACAAATTAAAAGAGATTTTATTACTGTTGGCGGTCATAATATATGCTCCCTGCGTTTTGTCATACAGAGGCAGGCTGCAGCCCTTGTTATCAACCGCAACAGGGGGGTTGAACCATGATTTTGACAGGGGCAGAAGATCCGCAGGTGATTTGTTGCTCATACCTTCTATCATTATCTTTTCATAGAAAGGTTGTTCCCCTCTGTCTTCCCTGAAAACAGGTAGGTAAATATGTGTAAGAGAACTGTGGGCTGTACGATCCGGGTATATTGAATATCGCCCGTCAGACGGCATCTGTGCAACGGGCCAGTGATTCCATGATGGAAATACAGCGTAATCAGTTACTTCGCCTCCATATACATTCCCGGCCAGGATATCGGCAATTGTAAACGGATTATACTCTGCACGGTAATTTACAATATGTATTTTTTTATTCCTGTAATTGACGTTCCCTGGAGGTCCTTTCACCCAGCTATATGTGTCGGTTTTCCCATCTAGCCCGGTGAGCATAAGAGCAGGATCTGTTTCAAGCACCTGCTCAGGATGCTGGTCGGGACCAAGTATTACCATACTTTCCTGCCATTCATGGTTTCTTTTGCCGTGTGTCCAAAGATGCATCTTTTTAAATGCCACACCATCCGGATAAATAGTGTAGTACCAATCGGCCCAGTCGCTCCATCCGGTTTCCTCATTAAAATTTGCCTTAACATGAAGAACATCAATTAAAGGATAACGCCACTGCACAACTACCCTTGCCGGTGTATTTTCAATAATCCTGACGTGGTTTGTATAGGATTCTTTGTCTGACATCGGCTCCTGGCATCCCTGGCCACCGCTGGTTCCCCATGTTTCATTAAATTCATTACTGTACCACTGCTCCTTTACATTTACAATCATTGCAATATACCCAGCACCCCGCTAGTAGATAAATTTAGCAGGGGATGAATTAAACTCAACGACTACATCCGGTTAATCAACAAATCGCCAGAGATTATCCCATGATTCATAAAACTTGAGGTTTGTATAATATGCCCCGAAATTATGACGGTTTTCACCTGACGGAAGAATACGGGGATCCATATCGGGATTTTCGATAATGGCATAACCCGGGTTGAATCGATTGTAGCTTTGCCTTATCTGGCTTTCATCAAGAGCAACATTATATATACTTATTTCATCAATTAACCCGTCAAATGAATATGCTGCTTCAAAAGTATTCTTTCTTACTGGTCTTATAGGTTTTCTCTCTATCCCTTTCCCTATACGGATATTATCACCGGACATAATAATATCTGATGGCTTTACGACTTTAGCCCCATGTTCCCTGCCGTCAATATAAATCTTCATCTGTCCTGTTTCCCTGGAATAGGTACCGGCTATATGATACCATTGCCTCCTCTCCAAAATTTTATCCGATATTAGTTCTTCCCAGTTTTCCCCGATTCTTATTTTAAGGCCGGGATATCCGTAACCGTCAATACCGAGTGAGTATCCGGTGTTTTCTTTACTACTCCCTTCACTATCAGGGTTCTCATAACACTGCTGGATAACAGGTGTCCAGTTCCATGGATAGGCCCCTAAAGCTACCCAGGCTTCAAGTGTGATTTCAGCATTAATCTCGGGTGCATATTGTGCTGTAAGTGATACTTCAGATTTGTACCCGTCGAAATGAAGGGCTGAGCCTGAGATTCCTTTTTTCCAGAGGCTCTTGTCTCCTGATATTACACATTTCTGACCACTTATGGTTTCATATGTGTTATTGCCTGTGCTTTCATCAAAACTCCAGTGCCCTGCTGGATTCAGTACAAATCCCTTGCTTGCCTCATTATGGCCAGGGAGGATTTCTTTCTCCTGAACCGGATCATTCCGTTCTGTAACTGTATTCTTTAACCCTTTTTTTGAAAGACTGAATGTTTGAGTAATATTGTTCAGGGGATTATTCCATTCATCAATTTTTGGACTTCCTTTTCTTGCAATACGTTTAACTTTACCGTTTGAATGAACAATAAAATATTCCTCGGCGAATTTGTATGCTTCAACTCCCTTATGAGGATTGTTACCACTGAATTCAGGCAGGTACCTCCAGCATATTGTTACCTTATCCTTTTCTTTTTCCGCTATTATTACTCTTGAATATGTGTTTACCCTGTCAGGCCTTTTCTCAGGTCCGTCTCCTTTTCTATCAAACAACTCATCTACAAACCATCTTCCTTTTTCTGTTTCCCAGTATGGCAGGTAGCTAGATCCCCTCCAGAAAACGAATCTGCCTGTTTTCAGCTCAATAACGATATCAGCATAGGGCCCTGTTCTACTCACTTTCTCAAATTCTTTACCGGAATTAATCCTGGTGTAGTATGATTTAATCCTGCTCTGATCAGTAGTACAGCAGGCAATAATGAAAAGGTTTACAGTGATTATTAATATGGAAAATATTTGTCGGGATTTCATTTATTATAGGGATTGATTAAAGAATAAAAGAATTGGTTTTATTGTTTTTCAAAAACTTCATTAATTGCTTCTTCAACAAGTTTCTCCATTACACTGTAACCTTCCGCATTAGGGTGTACAGCATCGTAGGCATATTCCTCCTTAAGTCCTTTCTCTTTATTCACCATTGAAGAGTAATAATCTAAATATAAATGTCCCTCTTTCTTAGCGTATTTCTTAAGTCTCTTATTCAATTCAATAATCTTGTCAGCAGGATTAGGAACTTCTTTTCTCCATGGAAAAACAGTGGCTGGAAGTATAGAGCAGATGATTACCTTTATATTATTTATAGTTGCCAGCTCACACATCGATTCAATATTATTGGTGATCATTTTCAGTGTGGAAGGTCCGGTATTTCCTGCCAGGTCATTTACCCCTGCAAGAATAACAACCGCTGCCGGCTCAAGATCAATAACATCCTGTCTGAACCTGATCAGCATCTGAGGAGTTGTTTGACCACTTATACCCCGGTTTATATATGCTTCCCCTTCGAAAAACCCTTCAGGCCAGCTATCAGTTATTGAATTACCCATAAAAACAACTCTTTTACCCTCTTCTCCCTTTTCAGGCAGCATCTTGTTCGCATTTTGGTATTGTTTAAGATTTGCAAATTCCCTATTCTGACCTTGGAGTTGTTTAAATGGTAATATAGCCAACAGCAGAAAAATAATAAGATTTGTTTTTTTCATTTATTTGTATTTCGGTTCCAGATAGACTTCAGTTCATGTATCTCAAGGTTTTTAATTATTGTTTGTCCTTTCCCTTCAAATGATATTCCCGGTTCATTGGCTGCTGAATTATGAGCTATTACTTTAACAAATTGTCCATCATTCATAAAAACCTCAATAGAGTTTATATCAGCAATAAGTTCGAGTTTAAGCTCTGAATCGAGATCAGGAAGGAAGGTTTCATTTTTCTTATCTGACCATGGGTTGTATGTTATCTTGTGCCCGTTTATAATTAAGGAGACAGGATCCATCCCTTTTATAGATAGGTTACACTTAATATGTAATAATCTGGTTTCAGGCTGTTTTATGAGTTGATTCAGATCCTTCTGGTTTATTAAGAGATTTTTATAATTATATGAGTTTACATAAAGGTTTGATATCTCACTTATCGGTGATAAATGAAGCCTTATTCCATCTGGCCCGTCTTTAAGCTTCATTTCGGTGGGGAAGGTCATCATCTGATTAAATGGCATGCCATCGGAAGGGATTGTACCCCAGCCGATTTGGATTCTTCTTCCATCAGGTGAGTTATTATAGGTCTGGGCCGCGTACATACCACCGCCAAGGTAGCTTGGCCTTGTAACTTCTGTTGTGAACATTTCCCCGTTAAATGTTCCTATCTTGTGAACTCCGGATGCACTGTATAAAACCCATTTCTTATTATTCTCATCGCCATCAACTGCCAGTTCAAAAAGTTCAGGGCATTCATGAAACCCGGAAACATGACTTTTATAGGTCCAATCCTTAAGATTTTCTGAATTATATATACTGACACCTTCTACCTCGTAAAGAGCCATAACCCACTTGCTGTCAGGCTTATACCAGAATACTTTAGGGTCCCTGGTAGAATGGGATTCCCATCTCTCATAACTGTCAATAACCGGATTACCTTTATACTTTGTGAAAGTTCGTCCATTATCTGTGCTGTAGGCAATGCATTGTACTTCATGCCTTGGCTCTCTCCTGTCTGCAGTATATATTGTCACGAGGGTATTTTTACCCCAGCCTGCCGTATTGTTTTTATCTATTACGGCTGAACCTGAGAACATTGTTCCCAGCTCGTCAGGATATAAAGCATCCGGTAATTCCTTCCAATGGAGAAGATCCCTGCTTACAGCGTGTCCCCAGTGCATGTTCCCCCATCTCCATCCATAGGGATTATGCTGGTAGAATAAGTGATATTCGCCATCATGGTATACTAATCCGTTGGGGTCATTATTCCAGCCTCGGCGACTTGAGAAATGTACTTGCTGACGCAATTCTTCATCATATATTGGTGTTTCAGTTATTATACTGTCATCAAGAGTGATAAGGTCAAAAGCATTCTTCATATAATCACTTTCTTCTGCAGTCATTTTCAGCTTTTGTCCTTCAAATCGGCTGACATCCATAAATACCCAATAATCTATACTATCATGGTGAGAAGAGATCTTAATATCCAGATAAGTAGCCAGATTCTTTGTATTAAACTCCAGTCTCTTTCTCGAGGTGTTGTTATTTATTGGATAGAGCAAAAACTGTTTATCTGCTTTCAGGGTTTTTCTGATTATTCCCTTCTGGGCAAACATTGAAGAGCAAAATAGTATTAATACAGTACAGGTAATGGCCCTTATTTTCATGGTTTATAATTTATATTGTTTTTGAAACAACTATTTTCCGTTAATCATTTCAATAGCCTGCTCAGCAGCTCTTTTAACTATATCGCGGTGTGATTGTACTTTTTTTGCTTCTTTCAGAAAGCTGAGCTGCGATTTTCCGCCACATTTACCAATGGACTTAAGAGCTTCTGCCATTACCAGGTAGCTCTCATCAGTCTCAAAAATTTTCCTGAAATGGCTTGTCAATGATTGTTCCCTGAGGTCACCCAGGATATTTACAGCTGCTGTTCTTACTTTTGAACTTTTATCATTGGTAGCTTTTAAGAATAAATCTTTATAGTCATTCTTCCCGGATTCACCAAGGTTCCTGAGAGCAGCTTCCCTTACTGCCCAGAATTCATCACCCGAGGCAATTTCAGCCCAGATGTCAATTGTCTGTTGTGAATCACTGAATTTCACCAGCTCATTGACAGCCCAGAGTCTGCCTGTGACATCATCGTTCTTTGCCTGGTATACCAGTTCTTCCTCCGGTTTATTAAATGTCCATTCCTTAAGGAGATTATTACCATAATCAAACCTTACAAGCAGAGGTTTTGATTTAAGCCTGAATTCAAAGGTCTCTGTTTTCTTTTCGAGCCAGACCATTTTTACTATTTTCCCGTCAGCTGTATAGAGGCCTATGTTTACCGGGATCTTATATATTGGTACATTATCCCATTTGTCCTGTGTTTGTACAATGTTCATTTTCAGGGTTCCAGAAGATTCATTCCATTCCTTGCTTACTTCGAAAACAGCATGGCCTGGTTTGAACAGGAACTGTTCAAAGAACCAGTCCATATTCTTTCCGCTGACATCTTTTACACACTTCATAAAATCCTGCGTTGTCACAGGCTGAAATTCATGACGGTGCAAGAATGTGCTTAATGCTCTGAAGAAGGTATCATCACCCAGAATAAATCGAAGCATATGCAGTACACATGCTCCTTTAGGGTAGGTGTGACTATCAAAATTCTGGCCGGGGGTTTCATACCTGTTGAATACAATAGGCCTCATGTACCTGTTATGTGCTTCTCTCAGGTAGCCGGTTTTTTTCCTTATCATATCATATTCAGCTTCATCATCGCCCCATGCATACCTTTTATACAGGTAATCGGAATAAGTTCCAAAACTTTCGTTCATCCAGGTATGCTCCCAGCTCCTGCAGGTTATAAGATCACCCCACCATTGGTGTGAAATCTCGTGTGCAATCACCCCTTCATATGAAAAGTCAATTTCTGCTTTTTCATCTGTAACAGCAGCTTCACCAAGCAGTGTGGCCGAGGTTGCTTCTGCACCTCCACCCATATAGGCAGATATAACCTGGTCATATTTTGCCCAGGGGAATTCATAATTATATAGCCTGTTGTAAAAATCGATCATATACGGTGTTTTCTTAAATGATCTTTTTGCATCTTCAATATTCCAGTGGTAGACCCAATAATTTATAGGTAATGATCCGAGTGAATCCCTGATAACAGCATAATCGGCTATGCTGAGATTAATAAGATAAGTTGCATTTGGTTTTTCCTGTCGCCAGTGGTATGTATGCTTACCCAATTCTTCATCTTCGTATATATTTAACAAAGATCCGTTTGAAAGAACTTTATACTCTTTATCCACTGTTACAATCATATCAACTGTAACCTTATCGTGGGGATAATCATAACAGGGGATCCATTGCCTGGCCTTGTTCGGGAAGCAATTTGATGAAACCTGCTTTGGGCTTGAACCTGATTCGTCAATAAATCTTAATCCATTAACTTGTTCTTCAAGATAATAGTAGACAGAAAAAATTATTGTATCAGTATGTGAAAATGTTCGTGTTAGATTTATCTTTAGTTTTCCCTCATCCTGATTATAATCAAGGGGTGTCCCTTTAATGTCCATAACATCTGTAACAACCAGTGATACAGCATCAAGGACAATAGCGCGGAGATCATCATTTAAAGGTTTTAAGGTAATGGTGTTTTGCCCTCTTAGTGTTTTACCTTCCGGATCAACATTAAGCTTTATACAGTAGTGGATAGCGTCGTAACTCCTGTCCGGTTCATGCTGTTCGGGCCTTTGGTAAACATCAATAAGTTGGCCGTTAATACAGAGGAAAAGAAACAGGAAAATAGATGATAAATAGATCGTTTTCATTTTTATAGTCATTGATTTTTATTTGTTATTTTTCATGAAATCTTCAATTTCTTTGACTGTTCTGGGTAGTCCGGCAGACAATACCTCACATCCGTCTTCCGTAATAACTACAGTATCTTCTATTCGTACGCTTGTTACGGAATCGGCCCTTGCCATTATATCACAGGCGAAGACAAATCCAACTTGCAGGGGTTCTTTAGCACGGTCAAAATTGTCCATTTTATCATGAACCGCCATTCCTATGCCATGGTTAAATCCTCCACTCCTGATATAACCCCTGAATCTTCTTTCATCTGTATCATATCCTTCTTTTTCGAGCATTTTCTGAACCTCTGCACCGACATCTGCGAGAGTAATGCCCGGCATGTAAGTTTCCTGGCATACTTTCCTGATTTTTAAAGCAAACTCATATACTTCCCGTTGTTTTTCAGAAAAATTACCGTTTGCTGGAAATGTAGTTGATATATCACTGTCGTAATATTCAACATCAGGTCCTGCATCGAGAATTATAAAATCACCATCTTCAAGTATGCGGTCATATTGACAATAATGACCGTATGCATGGTGTTCAGCCGACATTATTATAGTATTAAAAGCCATTCCTTTTGCACCTTCTGCATAGCATACATAATCAAAAAGAGCAGCTAGTCTTTTTTCTTCAGCCCCTGGCTTTGTGGCTTTTATTACTGCTTTGTGTGCTTTTACACCTAGTCTGCATGCTTTACGAAGTAGGTCGACCTCGGCACTAGATTTTATTTTTCGCAGATCCCAGATATATGGTGAACAATCGATAACCTTATTTTCAGGGAATCGTTCATTCAGAAGTTTCACAAATTGCAATTCCCTGCTGAGTCTCCCATCCCATTCATTATCAGTAATGTATCGTTTTATCTTATTAAATTTCTCACCTGTACAGTCTCCAACCAGTTCTTCTGACTTGAAGGGGGTATAGATGACAGTATTTTCTCTTAATCTTTCTTTAAGGAAGGGTGTAAACTGTTCATAAGGAAGATAATTTTCAATCCCTGTCACTTTTTCGGGATCTCTGACAAGATCCAGCGAAATATTTTCACCATCGGCAGTTTTCTCGCTTATGGTGAAGAAAAGATAACTTTCCCTTTTTTCCCCGTCTATTACAAGGATAACATCAGGTACCTCTGTTCCTGCAAAATACATGATGTTATTATATTGCCTGAAGTGTTGTTCTTCAATGGGCATGGTTGATCCCCATATTATAGCAATACCATCCTGTATTTTATCCATCATTTTCTCACGACGAAGAGCATATTCATCTTTTGAGAACGTTAACTGACAAAGTGCATCAACTGTTGACAAAAGGAAAAAGAACAATAGGAATGTAAATATATTTTTCATGATTATTTTGTAAAAAGTGTTAAAGAATATTATTCAGTTTTCTTATTAATATACATCCTTAGGTATCTGTTCCATACTTTCACACTGTTTTTTATAACCAGGGAAGCATCTTCCTTTATTCCGTAAAACTGGATACCTACAGGACCACTAAAGCCATTATCCCAGAGAAGTTCCAGTACATGGTAAGTATCATAAGATCCTTCCCCGAGTGGTTGGATAAGTTGCTTCATGGCCATGCTCCTTGTATCTCCGTCGTCAGCTCCGGAGATGGTAATAAGGAGAAGATCATCTGCATATTTTTCTATAATCTTATCAGCATTCTCCGCTCCTTCCACTTTCAATAAATGACAGAGGGTCAGCATTGCACCACATCCCTTGTGGCCGGTTGCCTGTGATAATTTAACACTCCGGGCCACTGTCTCGCAATAACTGTTATAATGAGGATAAACACAGGTTTTTACGCCGAAACTGGCGGCATATACAGTCATTTCCCGAAGGTTTTGCACAATCATTTTATGTATTTTTACAGAATCCAGATCTGATTCTATAGGTGGTATATGAAAACAAAATATTGTTCCCGGATCAGAACTGCTGATCATTTCCCTGGTACACTTTCTCCAATCATGATAGTTGTCGTCGCCCTGAGTATATAAAGCAGTATATGCTGCAGTTAACGATATACCAGTATCATGGGCAGCCGATAATGTTTCATAGAAATTCTTTTCGCTCCATGTTTCAATGCCTTTGTATCCAATTGTTTTTAAGAGCTTTGCTGTTTCATTCAGAGGCAAAGGATTCTTCATGGTTGAGAATGTGCACTGGGCAAACAGGTGGTTATTTTGAATTTGCTGAGAGTGTATGCCGTCGGTAAAACAGAAAAAGACCAGAATTAATGCAACTATACGCACACTCATTTAAAAATTTTATTATAAAAATAAACAATTAATCTCAATTAGTCTTTTATATGTGATGTTTAATTCTGGGCATGATACTATAGGATTGATAAAATTAAATATAAGCTTCATCAAACAATATGATTAGTATTATTATTTCTCGTGATTAAAAATATTTGATTAATTTGCAGATAATAATTATAAAATAAAAATAATAATTAAAAAATTAGCGAATATGACACTAAGACGGCTTATTATTTTGCTATTAGCACTGGTTACTCCTGTTGTAATTCTGATATCAGGACCAGCCTCCGGGCCCAAAAAACTCAAGGTTCCCGAAAGGGGCTTTATAAGTTCAGAAGCTGCCCGAACATGGGAGGAGGGCTTAATCAGCGGAAATGGTACTATAGGGATTAATATCCTGAGCAGGCCATTGGATGAAACCATCATCTTCAGCCATGAAAGATTATTCCTTCCGAAAGGATCTCCAACTGTACCGCCGGATAATTCACACATGTTATTTGAAATAAGAAACCTGATAGACAGGGGACTTTACAGACAAGCCACTGAACTTGCCTTTGAACTATCAGGCCAGGAAAGCTTTATGTACCCTGATCCTTTTGTTCCTGCATTTGACCTTAATCTCAAAATGGAACATGAAGGGAAAGTCAGAAATTACATACGCTCAGTGGATTTTCAGACAGGTGTGGCAACTGTCCAATGGGAAGACGACAGGGGCGTTTTTGAAAGGAAAATGTTTGTATCCAGGGCTGATGGACTTGCTGTGTTGCAAATAAGTGGTCCCGATAGTGCAATAGATTGTGAACTTAATATCGGGCCAAGAAAGCCGTCAGATAAGCTTGATGCCAGGACAATTTCCAGGTCTTACCAGGTATTTGAAGCACATGTTTCGGATATACAGAGTAAAGCTGAAGATGGGGCTGTTTCCTACAGTAATTCTTTTACCAGGGCTTACCCGGGAAGTATCCATAAGCTGGAAGGAGTGGCTAAGGTGGTAAAAAATGACGGTCAGCTGAAAGAAGAAAGGTCATCGCTCAGGATAAGCGGAGCAGGTTATGTATTGATATTGATTGATCTTGATGTATTATACGATCCGGGCATAAGTAAGGAGGATGAAATGAAAAGATTCATGTCGGGTTTGCCATCCGATTTTAGTGAACTTCTTAAACGTCATACTGCCATACACGGGGAAATGTTTAAAAGGATGAAGCTTGATCTTGGTGGTGGAAAAGATCACAGCCTGACGACAGAAGAACTGATAGAGAAGTCGACAAATGAAAATATAAATATGGCGCTTCTCGAGAAAGAGTTTGATGCCGCCAGGTATAATATCATTTCGTGTATTGGAGAGCTGCCACCAACACTGCAGGGAGTATGGGGAGGAACCTATGTTCCCGGTTGGGCAAGCGACTTTACCCATAACGGGAACGTCCCGTCAGCTATAGCCAGCCTGCTTATGGGTAATATGCCTGAACTGATGCTGGCTTATACTTCCTATATGGAATCTGTTGTTCCTTACATGGAAATTAATGCAAAGCATATTTTTAATTCAAGAGGTATTATTTTACCTTCTAGATCAACAACAAATGCATATAATAATGCCCTTGCCCGAGGGTTTGCAGGTGGATTCTGGGTGGCAGGTGCAGCATGGGCAGCTCACTTTTTCTATGATTACTATCTCTATACCGGAGACAGGGAATTTTTAGCTCAACACGCACTGCCTTTCATGGAAAAAGCTGCTTTGTTTTTCGAGGATTATTTATATGAAGGACCTGATGGTCAGTATGTTTTTTCTCCAACACAATCACCTGAAAACACACCTGGTAATACTAATTCGCAGGGAACTTTTAATGCAACTATGGATGTTGCTGTTGCAAAAGAATTATTAATAAATACTATCTCTGCGTCGAGAGAACTGGGTGTTAACCAGGATAAGATCAGCATGTGGGAGAAAATGATTGAAAAAATGCCCCCTTATATGATTAATGAAGATGGCATAATAAAGGAATGGCTTACACCAAAACTGGAGAATAATGACGCACACCGGCACTCCTCCCAACTATATCCATTATATGACGGTATCCCATCCGAAATTTCAGAAAGTCCTGAACTTCAGGATGCTTTCAAAAAAAGTATAATATATAAGCTGGATAAGCACTGGAGAGGAAACAGATCCGGCTTTATGTCTTTTGGTCTCGTTCAACTCGGGCAGGCATCGACCAGTCTTGGTGAAGCGGAACTGGCTTATGAATGTTTGCAGCATCTTGTAAACCGTTTCTGGCTTAATAACCTTGCCTCTATGCATAATCACCGTAGTCTGTTTAATATGGATATAAGCGGGGGAATGCCCGCTGTGATAATAAAAATGCTCGTGGAATCAGAACCAGGCACTGTTAAACTGATACCCGCACTTCCTTCTAAGTTCAAAAGTGGTTCTATAGAAGGTGTACTATGCCGTGGAATGATTGAGATAAAAAGCCTGAAATGGAACAATAATAATATTATTGTGAGCCTGATCTCTGATAAAGATCAAAATATCAGACTTGAAATGCCTTCTGATATTAAAAATATCTCTTTGAAGGAAGGAAACAGCAAAATTGATAAAACAGGAGAGGGGGAAAGCAGATCTGTTAAGCTTCAAAAGGGTGTTTTGACAACGTTCAGTATAAATATTTAGCAGATCATAAATGCTATACTCTGCTTTTAGTGGATAGAAATTGCAATTATTAATCATATATAACAAAAGATGAAGAGTTTATTTACATTAGCACCTGCTTTCTTAATTATTGTATTTTCATGCTGTTCCTGTCAAAATAATAAGACGGATTATATTAGCTCGGGTACTAATAAAATTACGGAGAGTTCAAAGGGATTGCATGGTTATATTAGCTTCAATTCTACAAAACCTCCTGAAGGGTTTGGAGCGGGAATAAGTTTTTATTCAGCAGTATGGCCTCTTATTGAAAAGCCATTGGCAAATTTCCAGATAGGATTGCCAAGCACATGGATAATACCCGAGAATTCAGATGTTGATTTCCCACTCTGTCCGGAGGGAACTCATGCCAGGGATAACTGGTCTGAGAGGGGCCCTACCTGGGGAAGTGTATTTCAAACTATTGAGGGTGGTCTTGGTTACTGGGCTGGAAACAGATTTCGTTATGGTCCGCCAAAGTTCAGTATGAATGCAACATCAAGCTGCTATGATTTTGAGATCGGATCTCCGGGCTGGGGGTTTTTTCGTAGTGCCACACCTTTAGATGATGACAAAATGGGGATAGCTCAACTAAGCAACCGTATCCTTGTTCCACCTGATGGGCTCACGTTTGAAGGGAATCCTGATGGTCAGTTTCTTGGTTATGCATGGATGGCTTTACCCTTAATGGAAGCGAGTGAAGGACCTCCGCCTACAGGAGACCAGAGC